>Ga0075430_100004177_pt1 | contig 12188 bp, 7 predicted proteins | sample RhiMetdeltSRZDD4_FD_75294 | JGI IMG/M metagenome (GOLD analysis project Ga0075430, IMG submission 75294) | Populus rhizosphere microbial communities from Tennessee, USA - Rhizosphere MetaG P. deltoides SRZDD4 | ecosystem: Host-associated > Plants > Roots > Rhizosphere > Soil | place: USA... | reverse complement strand
AGCCACAGCACCTTGCGCAGCACCTCCTGCGCGACCTCGGAACGGATCTCCTCGTCCGGGCGCAGGTGCACCCGCAGCAGGTCGCCCCGGGAGACGATGCCGACCAGCCGGCCCGCCTCGTCCACGACCGGCAGCCGCTTGACGTGCTCCTTGGACATGGTCCGGGCCGCCTCGATGACTGTGGTGTCGGGCCCGACCGTCACCGCGGGGCAGCTCATCAGCTCGCCGGCGACGTCACTGGTCGCCTTGGCCCGGGCCGTGCGCCGCCGGCGCCCCTCGAACAGGCGCGGCTCGGCCTCGCCACCCACAAACTCGATCTTGCGTAGCAGGTCGGCCTCCGACACCACCCCGACGACCCGGTTCCCGGCGTCGACCACCGGTACCGCGCTGAACCTGTGCTTGGTCAGGGCATCGACCATCTGCCGGTAGGACGCATCCTCGCCGACGGCCACGACATCGGCCGTCATCACCTCACGGACTCGCCACGGTCTCATGGATGCTTCTCCTGTGCGTCCAGTAGGGATAGGTGGTTGATCATGTGAGTGGTTGACGACTGACTCGTAAGCTCGTCGTCGCTTGCCGGTGGAGGTCCGGTCCGGGTAGCAGCCAGGTGGCCCGGTAGCAGGCTGGCGGTCTCGTCTGGAGACGGGCGGGGTCGAAGCCCAGCGTCGAACGCCTGAGATGGCGTGCAACCGAACGGTCCGTAACGTGAAGTGAAGCCTGCCGCGTCGTTACAGCACCCGCCCGTGGGGTGGGGCGAGGGAGTGCCGAGCCCGGAGGAGGAGGGCGAAGGCCATGGAAGCGGTGAAGATCCTGGACGGGCAGCCGTGAAGGACTCCCCGGCGTAAGGGGCGCGGAACGTTCGGATAGTGGCGGCGGGAACTGGAGAGGCCCTCCCCGGCCCAGCGGGCTGCGCACGATCGCTGGAGCGCGGCGACCTATAACCGGTGATGAGCCGGGAAGTGGAAGCCAGCCGGAAGGGCGTCGGAGGTGGTCGTAGTACCGGTTGAGCCGACCGGACAACACAACCGGCGGTGAGGGAAGGGCCACTACTTCGTCGATGCGTGTTGAGGTAGTTGGAGGTGCCCGGTGAGTGCCGAGGTTTCGGCTAGTCCCGCCGCTGCGGAACGTTCTTCCGTGGACAAGGTGCGTGCCCTGCAACACACGCTGTACCGGGCGGCCAAGGCCGGTCCCGGGCGACGGTTCCACGCGTTGTGGGACAAGGTCCTGCGCAGGGACGTCCTGTGGCGTGCGTGGGTCGCGGTGCGCCGCAACAATGGCGCGCCGGGCATCGACCGCACCACCTTGGACCAGGTCGAGCAGTACGGGGTGGCCCGGCTGCTGGACGAGGTGGCCACCGAACTGCGGGAAGGCAGGTACCGGCCGTTGCCGGCGCGTCGGGTGTTCATCCCGAAGCCGGGCACCAACGAACAGCGGCCGTTGTCGATACCCACGGTTCGGGACCGGATCGTGCAGGCCGCGTTGAAGATCGTGCTTGAGCCGGTGTTCGAGGCGGACTTCCTGCCGTGCAGCTTCGGGTTCCGCCCGAGACGCGGGCAGCACGACGCCCTTCAGGTCGTCATCGATGAGGCTTGGCGGGGTCGCCGGTGGGTGGTGGAGACGGATATCGCCGGCTGTTTCGAGGCGATCCCGAAAGACCGGCTGATGCAAGCGGTGGAGGAACGCGTCGCCGACCAGTCCGTGCTCAGGCTCCTGCGGGTGATCCTGCGCGCCGGGGTGATGGACGCGGGCGTGGTTCGGCATCCGGTGACCGGAACCCCGCAAGGGGGCGTGATCAGTCCGTTGATGTGCAACGTGTACCTGCACCGGCTCGACCGGGCATGGGACAGTCGGGCACACGGGGTACTGGTCCGCTTCGCCGACGACGTGCTGGTGATGTGCGCTACCCGGCAACAGGCCGAGGCTGCTCTCGCGCGGCTTCGGGTGTTGCTGGCCGACCTCGGCCTCCAGCCGAAGGAGGCCAAGACCCGCATCGTGCACCTGGAGGAAGGGGGCGAGGGGTTCGACTTCCTCGGCTTCGGCCACCAGTGGGTGCGGTCGCGAGGCGTGCGGGGCAAGCGCGGCGTCATGTTCCTGGCTCGCTGGCCCTCGAACAAGGCGATGCAGCGTGCCCGCGATCGGATCCGGGAGCTCACGGTCCGGTCGAGGCTGCTGCTCAGTGTCGAAACGGTGGTGCAGGACATCAACGTGTTCCTGCGTGGCTGGGCACAGTACTACCGCTACGGCCACTCCACCATCCGCTTCGACAAGATCAGGAACTATGCGCTGGAACGGTTGACGCTGTTCATCGGGAAGCGACACAGACGCGGACGAGGCTTCGGCATGGCCGTGGTCGCCTACCTGTCGCCGAACCAGTGCGGCCTGGTCAACCTCAACGGAGTCGTTGTCGCACCCAGGGCCGGCAAGCCCTGGCGGGAGAAACCGAATGCCGGCGGTGAACGGCGTCGGTGAGCCGTGTGCGGGAGAACCGCATGCACGGTTCGACGTGGCGGGAGCTGGAGCGGTGACGACCTGACCACGGGCACGGGAGAGCGCACAACCGTCCGGGAAACCGGCGGAATGCAGGCCCTCGGCCCTACCGTCAGAGATCATCATTTCTCCAGTTCCCGACCCGACTCCATCCACCACGACCGTACGAGCGCGCAGGCCACAGGCGTCAGGGCCGGCTGGCCGCGACCCGCGGGCCACAAGGCCCGTCCGCCTTCTCTGCTACGTGCAGGTCGACCAGGCGTAGCCTGGTGTTCTGCAGCCGGTCGACAACGACGGCCATGAACCGGCGGGTCAGGTCCAGGCCGAGGACCGGGTCCTCGGTGCAGATCCGCCGCACGCCCGCGGCCTTGAGCTCCACGGTCAGGGCCGGCTCGACCGCCGTCGCCCCAAAGTGCCAGCGGTAGGGCGGGAACATCCAGGACCAGCCCAGGACGCTGCCGGGGCCCAGAGTCTCCACCGGTACGCGGCCCCGGCCGGGCACGACGGCGTGCAGCTCCACCAGCCCGCTGCGGATGAGCCAGAACCGGTCCGCCCGCCCGCCCTCCTCGAAGATGCGCCGCTCTGCATGCAGCGGTGCGCGGTGGGCCCAGGCGGAGAGCCGATCCAGCTGCCGTTCGTTCAACCCGGCCAGGAAGGGGTGCTCGGCGAGCAGGTTCTGTACAGTGATCATCAGACTTCCTCCACGTGCCTGGCCCGGACCTCCGGACCGTCTGTAGTGCCGGCGCAGCCGGTCACGCCTCAGCCAGCCGACATGCCTTCCTGGGGGCCTGCGCGACAGCCACCGCCCGATGTTCCAGGCCAGTGTTGCGACCGGCGGATCTGCGTCACCAGGGCCAGGCGGCCCGTCCTGGACGGGTCGGACGGACCGGACACCCGCCGGTACGGGCCGGCTGTGCGGCGCAGGCCGCTGTGCGGAACGGCCGATGACCGCGGCGCCTGGTCTGGCTGTTTCTGGCCGGGGGACAGCTAGCATCGAGACGTGGTCTCGGTGCCAGCCTCAACACCTGACGAGAAACGATGGGGCGCGCCGGCCCTGGGGCTGGGCCCGCTGTCCCGGGTGCACCTGGACGAGCTGCTCCAGGAGCTGCTCGACCGGGTCGGCGAGGTGGTCGCCAGCCGGGAGCGGCTGCGTGCGCTGCTCGACGCGGTGGTCGCCATCGCCACCGACCTGGACCTGCACGCCACCCTGGAGCGCATCGTCGCGGCGGCGTGCCGGCTGGTCGGCGCCCGCTACGGCGCGCTCGGCGTGCTCGACAACGACCGCGGGCTGGCTGCCTTCATCACCTGGGGGATGAGCGAGGAGCAGCGGGCGGCGATCGGGCAGCTGCCCAGGGGCCGGGGTGTGCTGGGCCAGCTGATCGAGGACCCTCGTCCGCTGCGGCTGGCCGACATCACCAAACACCCCAGCTCGTACGGCTTCCCCGCGCACCACCCGCCGATGCATACCTTCCTGGGCACCCCGGTGCGCATCCGGGACCAGGTCTTCGGCAACCTCTACCTGGCCGAGAAGCAGGGCGGGGGGCAGTTCACCGAGGACGACGAGGAGATCGTTGTCGCGCTGGCGGCGGCGGCCGGCGTGGCGGTGGAGAACGCCCGGCTCTACGCCATCTCCCACCGGCGGGAGCGCTGGCTCGCCGCCACCGCGGAGATCACCAACGTCCTGCTGGGGCAGGTACGCCAGACCGCGGCGCTCCGGCTGGTGGCCCGGCGGGCCCGTGAGGTGGCCGAGGCCCAGCTCGTGCTGGTGCTGCTGCACGACGAGGAGAACGACGCGCTGACCGTGGAGGTGGTGGAGGCCGCCGACGGCGCGGCAGCCGAGCGGTTGCAGGGCGCCGTACTGCCGGTCACCGAGACCGCGTTCGGCGACGTGGTCAACGGCGGAGGCGAGCAGGTCCTGCTGGAGAACCTCGGCAAGGCGGCGGCCTGGCCGGTGCCGGTGATGACCGGCGGTGCGCTGGTGGCCCCGCTCACCGCCGACGGCACACTGCACGGCCTGCTGGTGGTGGCCCAGCCGCCCGGGCAGGCCTCCGCGGCCGACGAGGACCAGTCGCTGCTGACCACGTTCGCCGGCCACGCGGCGCTGGCGCTGGAGCGGGCCCGCGCCCAGGACGAGCGGGAGCAGCTGGTGGTCCTGGAGGACCGCGAGCGCATCGCCCGCGACCTGCACGACGTGGTGATCCAGCGGCTCTTCGCCACCGGGCTGCAGCTGCAGACCGCGGCCACCCTGGCCATGCGCCCGGAGGCCGCCAGCCGGGTGAACGCCGCAGTGGACGACCTGGACGCCACCATCCGAGACATCCGGGCGGCCATCTTCGAGCTGCGTACGCCGGTGACGGCGGCGCTGCGCACCCAGCTGCGGGACACCGTCGAGTCGGCCCAGGCGACGCTCGGGTTCCGGCCCGTGCTCGCCCTGTCCGGCCCGGTCGACAGCGCGGTGCCGCACGAGGTACGACCGGACCTGCTCGCCGTGGTGCGGGAGGCGGTCTCCAACGTGGCCCGCCACGCCCGGGCCAAGGCGGTGCAGGTCGGCATCGACGTCGGCAACGGCCGGCTGGCCCTGACCGTCACCGACGACGGCATCGGCATCCCACCCGGCGCCGAGCGCGGTGGGCTGGTGAACATGCGCGAGCGCGCGGAGCGGCTCGGCGGCACCTTCGCGGTCAGGCCCGGTCCGAGCACCGGGACGGTGCTGGAGTGGTGCGTGCCGGTATAGCCCCGGCGCGGCCGCCGGGCTTGACTGCCCGGGCGGTCAGGACTTCTGGCCCTGCGCCTGCGGCGCGCTGACGGGCACGGTGTACGTACGTTCCCCGTACGAAGGAGCCGTCATGGCCACCGCATCCGCCGCCCCGCCCCAGGCGGACATCCTCGCGCACCCGGCGCGGTCGGGGCACCTTCCCGCACACGGCACCGGCCCGCTTCGTTCGGCCGCATCCGCCTCCGCCGCGGGGACGCTGTCCGGGCAGCAGATCGTGGTCGGGTTCGGCGGCACCGGAGGCTGGCAGACGCTGGCCTGGGCGGTGGCCGAGGCGGCGGTCACCGGTGGCCGGCTGTCCGTCTGGTACGTCTGCCCGCCGGACTCCCTGCTCGGACAAGCTGGCCGAGGCGTGCCGATGCGTACCCTCGAGCTGGCCGCGCCCGCCCTCAGCCGGGCGGTGGCAGCGGCCCGGCAGCGGCTGGGCGAGCAACGGGTGGACCTGGTGGTCCAGAGTGGACGGGTCGGCGCGACGTTGCTGCGCGCCGCCGAGCACGCCGACCTGCTCGTGGTCGGGGCACCGGAGCAGCTCGGCTGGGCCGAGCGCCGGTCCACCACGCACCAGGTGGTGACCCACGCGAGCGGCCCGGTCGTCGTGGTCCGCCCGACGGTGACCCCGGTCGAGGGCCCGTTCACCGGGAACGTGGTGATCGGCGTGGACGGCTCGGAGCCGGCCCGGGCCGCCCTGGAGTACGGGTTCTGCTACGCGGCGGCGCATCGCCGGCCGGTGGCTGCGGTGCACGTCGGCGCCCACACCGCGGGCGACCTGTGGCTCGATGACGCCACGGACGAGCCACACCTGGCCGCGGAGCCAGCGGACCTGGCGCTCCTGCACGACGAGCTAGAGCCGTGGCGCCGCCGGTACCCGCAGGTCGCGGTGCGGCGGGCCATCTTCGCCGGCACCGCGCTGCAGGGACTGCTGCGCGCCGCCAGCGGCGCTCGTCTGGTCGTGGTCGGCAACCGCGGCCGGTCCGCCGCGGTGCGGATGGTCCTCGGCTCGGTCAGCCACGGCGCCGTCGACCACGCTCCATGCCCGGTCGCCGTGGTGCCCGCCACGGCGGGGAGGGTACCTGCCGTGACCGGGCGCACCGAGCGGAGCGAAGGCCGCGAGGGCATGGCAAAGGAGGCACGGTCATGACGATCGAGGGATACTCCGAGGCGGCGCTGCACGCCGCTGCGGTGGCCGGCGGGCGAGCCCCGTCCATGCACAACACCCAGCCATGGCGGTTCCGCCTGCGGGGCGGGGCGGTTGAGGTGCTCGCCGACCGGACACGCGCCCTTCCCGTCGCCGACCCGTCCGGGTGGGCGCTGCGGCTGGCCTGCGGGGCCGCCGCCTTCAACGCCCGCCTGGCCCTGGCGGCGCTGGGCCGGCCGGCCCAGGTGGTGCTGCGCCCCGACCGGACGGACCCGGAGCTGATGGTACGGCTCGAGCCGGCGCCGCCCCGCCCGCCGAGCGCCGCCGAGCAGCGCCTGTACGCAGCCGTCCCGCGGCGGCACAGCAACCGGGCGCCGTTCTGGCCCGAGCCGGTCTCCGCGGACCTGCGCACCCGGCTCGTGGAGGCCGCTGTGGCCGAGGGCGGCTGGCTGGAGCTGCTGATCGGGCTCGGCCCGGTCGCGGCCCTGGCCGAGATCGCCCAGGCCGCCAACCGGGTGCTCGAGCGCGACGACCGCTACCAGGCCGAGCTTGCGGCGTGGACCCGGCCCGACGAGACCTGGCCGGACGGGGTGCCGGCGGCCGCCGGCGGGCCCAGCCCGGAGCCGCAGGACCTGCTGCCGCAGCGGCGGATGGGCCAGTCCCCGCGGGCGCCCGGCCGGGACTTCGAGCCCGAGCCCCTCGTCGGCGTGCTCGGCACCGCCGGAGACCACCCGCGCGACCAGCTCATCGCCGGCCAGGCACTACAGCGCGTGTTACTGACCGCCACGGACCTCGGGTTGGCCGTGTCCATGCTGTCCCAGCCGATCGAGGTCGCCGCAGCCCGTGAGCAGCTGCGGCTGGCGCTGGCGCGGTACGGCACACCGCAGCTCATCCTGCGCATCGGCTACGGCCAGCCCGGATTTCCCACGCCGCGGCTGGACCCGGCCGTCCTGATCGACCGGAGGGAGCCCGTACCGGGGACGGCGTGACCGGGCAGGTATGTTGCCCTCCGTGATCCTTCGGAGTTCCGCGTGACCCCGCTGTCGTGACCGTGACCGAGACGGTCGTCCGGCACCGGCGGCCGCCCGGCCACTCGCCGGAGCCCGTGCCGGGCGCGCCGCCTGCGGACCGCTGGCGGCACCGGAAGCAGCCCTCCGCCGACCGGCGGCGGGCCTGGCTGGTGCTGCTCGGTACGGCTGTGTTCCTGGTACTCGCCGGTGGCTACGGCGCCGACGTCACCGAGCGGCTCTCCAACGCCGGGTACACCCCGCGCTCGGCCGAGTCGGTCCTTGCTGAGCAGCTGCTCAACGACCACTTCATGGCCGGCACCCCCAACCTCGTCCTGCTGCTGCGTGGCACGGAGTCGGTGGACGGTCCCCGGACCGCCCAGCGCGGGCGGGCGTTCACCGAGCACGTCGCGACCCTGCCGGGGGTGGCCTTCGTCGACTCGTACTGGAGCACCGGCGACCCGGTCCTGCGCTCCGGCGACCGGCTCTCCGCGCTGGTCCTGGTCCGCCTGGCCGGGGACGAGGACCGCGCGCAGCGGGCCGCCGCGGACCTGGTGCCCACGCTGACCGGCGGCTGGGGCGGGTTCGAGATACGGGTCACCGGTGAGGCCCAGGCCAACGTCGAGCTGCAGCGCCGCAGCGACGAGGACCTGGTCCGCGCCGAGCTGCTCGGGGCACCGATCACGCTGCTCATCCTGCTGCTGGTCTTCCGTACGCCGGTCGCCGCGCTGCTGCCGTTCGTGGTCGGCGTGATCTCCGTGGTGGTCACGCTCGCCGTGCTGCGGGTGCTGGTAGAGGTGACCGAGGTGTCGGTCTTCGCGCTCAACCTGGTGACCGTGCTGGGGTTCGGACTCGCCGTTGACTACAGCCTGTTCGTGGTGACCCGGTTCCGGGAGGAGCTGGCCCGCACCGGCCGCCAGGACGAGGCCATCCGGGCCAGCGTGCGCACGGCCGGGCGTACCGTTGTCTTCTCCGCCGCGACCGTGGCGCTGTGCCTGGCCGCGCTGCTGGTCTTCCCGGTCTACTTCCTCAGCTCCCTGGCGTACGCCGCGATCCCCGTGGTCATGGCGGCGAGCCTGGCCGCGGTCACCGTGCTGCCCGCCATGCTCACGCTGTGGGGCCGCTGGGTCGACGCCGTGGATGTGGTCACCCCGCTACGGCGCCGGCTCGGGCTGGGCGAGCCGCGGACCGGGGCGCAGTCGGGCCAGCTGTGGGCGGCGCTGGCCAGCTGGATCGTGCGCCGCCCGCTGCTGGTGGCGCTGCCTACCGTGACCGTCCTGCTGCTCCTGGCGCTGCCGTTCGGGCACGCCAAGTTCGGCCTCACCGACCACCGGGTGCTGCCGCCCGACGCCAACGCCCACGTCGTCGCCGAGGAGGTCGGTGACGAGTTCGACCTCGGCGAGATCATGGTGCTGAACGTGGTGCTCACCGGCCTGGACACGGCGGCGAGCCAGCCGCAGGTCGCCGAGTACGCCCGGCGGCTGTCCACTGTGGCCAACGTGACCCGGGTCGACGCCGGGACCGGGACCTACACCGGCGGCGTGCGGACGGCGGACCTGCCGGTGCCGCAGCTGTTCACCCGGCCGGACGCCACCCGGCTGCGGGTGGTGACCGAGGCCGAGCCATTCTCCAGCGAAGGGGAGCGCCTGGTACGCGCCCTGCGGGAGGTGCCGGCCCCGGGTGACCGGCACGTCGGGGGGCTCGCGGCGGTGTTCGCCGACACCCGGGACGCGGTCGCCACCCGGCTGCCGGTGGCGCTCGGGCTCATCGGGGTCACCACGTTCACCCTGTTGTTCCTCTTCACTGGCAGCGTGGTCGTACCCGCCAAGGCGCTGCTGCTCAACCTGCTCAGCCTCACCGCCACGTTCGGCGCCATGGTCTACGTCTTCCAGGACGGGCACCTGCGCGGGCTGGTCGGCGACTTCGTGACGCCCGGCTACCTGGACGTGACCGTCCCGCTGCTGATGTTCTGCGTGGCGTTCGGCCTGTCCATGGACTACGAGGTGTTCGTGCTCGCCCGGATCCGGGAGGAGTACCTGCACACCGGCGACAACACCCGCGCGGTCGTGGCCGGGCTGGCCCGCACCGGGGCCCTGGTCAGCGCCGCCGCCCTGCTCATCGGGGTGGTGCTGGGGCTGCTCGCCACCTCCGGGGTCTCCGTGCTCAAGCTGCTCGGTGTGGGCCTGTGCCTGTCGGTGCTGGTCGACGCCGTGGTCATCCGCGGGATCCTGGTGCCGGCCTTCATGCAGCTGCTCGGGGAGCGCAACTGGTGGGCGCCCCGGGTCCTGCGACGCCTCCACGAGCGGGTGGGCGTGCGCGACGGATAGCCAGTGGCCCGGGACCGCGCGCCCGGGCGGCGCAGACAGGTTCCCGATACACCCCCAGTTCCAGCGAGCGCATAATTCCCCGACGGCAGATCTCATCAGACAAGGAACGCTGAGATGACCACGTCGCCACTGGCCCAGCGACTGGCCCCCAGGGTCACGCCGCCGCTGGTGCGCGTGCTGGAGGCCGACCCGGACCTGGCCCGGGGCCTGGCCCGCCCGCAGCAGGAGCACGCGGCCCTGGCGCTGGCCGCCCAGCTGTGGACCGGCAACGCCGCTGACGACGCGGCGGACATCGTACGCAGCCGCGAGCCGGAGCCGGTCAGCCTGCTTGTGCTGAGCGGGGTGCTCGCGCACTCGGTCACCGCGTACGGGTCGACCTCGGTGGGCCTGCTCAGCTGCGGCGACGTCTACTGCCCGGGCGAGGACGGCGGGGTGGACGAGGCGGCGGCCGAGCGCCTGGTGGCGCTCGTGGAGACGCGGGTGGCCGTCCTGGACGCCGGCTTCTTCGCGCAGGCCGCCCGCTGGCCCGTAGTGACCCGCAACCTCATGTTCCGCGTCGGCCAGCGGGCCCACCGGCTCTCGCTACAGCTGGCGATCTCCCACATGGTCGGCCTCGAGCGCAAGATCCTCGCGCTGCTCTGGCACCTCGCCGACCAGCTCGGCAGCGTGGGCACGGAGGGCGTGGTGGTGCCGCTGCGCCTGACCAACGGGCTGCTCGGCAACCTGGTGGGTGCCAGCGGGCCCTCGGTCAGCAGCGCGGTCGCCAACCTCACCCGCCAGCAGGCGGTCAGCCGGTTCCCGGACGGCGCCTGGCTGCTGCACCGCAGCGAGCTGTAGCCGGGCCGTTGGAGGCCCCCCGTCCAACGCTCCAACCCGCCCAGACACCGCATCCCGCCGACAACCTCTCCGCGCCCTGTGCGTGCGAACAAGATCTAGAAGAGTTGTGCACCCTATGCCGGCCTAGCTCTTCTAGATCTCTTCCGGGGCGGCGGGTGCTGGAGGGTGAGTGCTGGGGGAGAGGGTGATTTTGGGACTTATCCCCTGCGGGTCGGCGGCACCATTGCCAAGATCGCGATTGTGGCGCCCGATGTGTAGTCGCACTGCACATCTGCTGTATGCGATCGCGATCTTCCGGAAGGGGGGAACGGTGGAGCGGGACAAACTGGGCGCAGCTGACGGTGGGCCGGGGTCACCGGCACCGCGACAGGGTTCGCGCTGAGGTGGCTGAGCGGGGGCAGAACCACATCTGCGTACGGGCGTACCGGTGAGTGGTATCGCTACCTGGCCGATGGCTATGTGGGGGCGAGCGTGGTGATCGGGCGGGCCTGGAGGAGCAGCCACCCGTACCCGGCGACGTAGGCGCTCTCGATGTCGAGCGGCCCGCGGTCCAGGCTGCGCTCGGCCCGCAGGCACAGCTCCGCCAAGGCGCGTACGTGGGCCGCGCCGACGGGCGCCGGCGTCGCGCCGCCGGGTGTACTGTCCTCATTGGACGCCAGCTCGCAGGCGTTGACCCGCAGGCTGACCCGGTCGAGCTGGTAGCTGTCGGCGTCGACCTCTCCGGCCACCAGACGGTCGCCCAGTCCGGCAGTCAGCTCCACCCGTAGCGTGTCCGGGTCGCCGACCGGGTCGCTGGTGAACACAACGGCGGCCGCCGCGGCCGGCAGCAGTGGCTGGACCACCACCGCCATCTCTTCCGCGGCACCCACCAGCCCGGGAAGCCGCGGCGATGCCTGCGGATCCGGCCCTGCCGGACCCCTGGCCGCCCCGGCCGTGCCCCTGGCCGCCCCGGCCGTGCCCCTGGCCGCCCCGGCTGCGCCCCTGGCCGCCCCGGCCGTGCCCCTGGACACCCTGGCCGTGTCCTCTGCTGGCCGGGCCGCGTCCTCTGCCGCCCCTACTGGGCCCCCGGCGGCCCGGTAGTCCTGCGCGCGCTGCGACCACAGGGACGCCCAGCAGTCGCGTACCGCCTGGGGCACACCGCCGGCCGGGACGCCGAGGAAGGTCGCGTGCAGGCCGGCGTACGAGCGGTGCTGGCCGTCCTCGCCGGGGGCGGAGGAGCGCACCGCGAAGGTGCCGTCACCGCCCAGCCTGGTCGCCTCGGCGGCGAGCGTGTCCCGCACCAGCGCGTCGAGCTGGGTGACCAGCTCCGTGGGCAGGTCGGGGACGGGCGTCTCGGGACAGGCGCCGGCCAGCCGGTACGCCGACGTGGTCACCACCACACCGCCGGGACAGGGCAGGCCGGCCGCGCGCAGGGCGTGCAGGCCGGCCGCCTTCCCGCCGGACAGGCGTACCGATCCGGCACCGGGCTCGTCGAGGTCGAGCACGATCGGGTCGCGCTGCGGTACCGCCGCGGGCGCTAGGGCCGCGCGGGTGGCCCGGCCGGTGTGGCCGGCGACCGGCGCTACCACCGTGCCGGCGCCGGCTGCGCCACGCCACCAGCCACCGCTCCCACGGGAGCC
>Ga0075430_100004175_pt1 | contig 12190 bp, 8 predicted proteins | sample RhiMetdeltSRZDD4_FD_75294 | JGI IMG/M metagenome (GOLD analysis project Ga0075430, IMG submission 75294) | Populus rhizosphere microbial communities from Tennessee, USA - Rhizosphere MetaG P. deltoides SRZDD4 | ecosystem: Host-associated > Plants > Roots > Rhizosphere > Soil | place: USA... | reverse complement strand
ACTTGTCCACCTTGCGGGTCACGCCGCGGCGCATGCTCGCCCGCAGCGACGGCAACCCGCGCAGCACATCGCGCTCCACGGCCAGCCGTTCGTCGGGCACCGCTGCGATCTGTGAGTGCGGCGCGGCGTTGACCTGAGCACACCACGCCGCGGCGGCGGCGTTGGCCACCGCGAGGTCGCCGCCGAAGTCCTCGGCCGGCACGACCAGGTCCGACTTGGCGTAGCGCACGAGTGCCTCGACGGCACCCTTCGATTCGGGGTCCTTGGCCTCACAGAAATCGGGCCGGAACCCGTAGTGGGTCGCGAAACGGACGTAGCCGGCCCGGCCCGGCGCCGCGCGCCGCGGCCGGGCCTGGCGGATGCGTTCACTGATTTGATCTTTGAGAGGGTGCGGTCGACGGATGGCCGGATCACCGCGAAGCGGCTGCTGCCGATCGTGCGGGCGGCCGGCTACACCGGGTCGGCACGCACCTTGCGCCGCGCGGTCGCGGTGGCGAAGGCGCGGTGGAAGAAGGCGCGGCGGGTGTACCGGCCGTGGACACCGGAGCCGGGTCAGCACCTGCTCATCGACTACGGCACCGTCACCGGCGGCCCGAACCGGGGGTTGAAGGTCTTCACAGCGGTGCTGGCGTGGTCACGGTGGCGGTTCGTGCGGTTCACCCGCGACGAGTCGTTGGACACGACGCTGCGGCTGCTGGCCGAGTGCTTCGAGGCAGCCGGCGGCGTGCCCGCCGAGGTCCTCGCCGACCGGATGGGCTGCCTCAAGGGTGGGGTGGTGGCCAACGTCGTCGTGCCGACGGCGCTGCCCGTCCGCGCGGCGCTCCAGCACCCGCTTCACCGTCTTGTGTGTCGTGCCGCACAACGCCGCGGCAGCCCGCAGGCTCCCGGTCTCCTCATAGGCGTTGATGATGTCCAACTCTTCCCTCGCAGTCTTCAATAGAGGCAGTCCTTCGGGGTCCTGGTGATCGAATGGGTCGCAACCCCGATCTCAGGCCCCGAAGGACCCCCACGAACGGATCAACACACCCACTGCGAGGTGGGGACATTCACTGGCCACAGCTGGAGACTTTGGCATGGCCAGGGACAAACGGTGACGGGGCAGCAGGCGGGAAACGCGGCGAGCACGACCCGATCTGCCGGTCGCAGATCGGGGCGGTGGACTTGGCGCCGCAGGACCGCGACCTCGTGGCGCAGTATCAACAGTTCGACGTCCTTGGCGCCACCGTCACGGGCGAGCTGGGTCAGCATCTGCAGGATCTGCCGTAGCAGCAGGTACACCAGTGAAGCGCTCATGACCGAGATCATCGACCGTGCAACGGCCGGCTGCTCGCACAAAGCCGCACGTCACGGCCCTCGCCGATTTGCCGAGCCCCACAAGGTCATACGTGGTTCACGGCGGCCCGCCACGGCGAGCGCGATCCAGCACCTCTTCCTCGGACAGCGGCGTGCTCGGATGGAACGTCAGGCACAGGGGTACCCGCATCCTGCGGAACTCCGCGCCCTCGACCGCGGCGTAGAACTCGCCCAGCCCCAGCCGGCCGATGTCGGCCACGTCGCTCCCCTTCGCCCGGGCGATCTCACGGGCCGCGGTGATCTGCGCGGGGACGGTGAGCAGCCCGAACAGCTGCGTTGCCGAGTTGCCGGAGATCTGATTGTGCAGGCCCTTCGGAGCCTGCGTCGCGAAGACCAGTCCGAGCCCGTACTTGCGAGCCTGCGAAGCGAGCGCAAGGGTGCTCTGGGTACACGGCGTCAACCCACCCGACGGGGCGAACGTCTGGGCCTCGTCCATGACCAGCAACCCGCCAAGGGGCCGGTCGGCCGCCGGGTTGCGTTTGATCCACGCGAACAGCGCCAACTGGAGCTGGTTGACGAAGCCCTGCCGTGGCGCGCCATCCGGCAGCCCGATCAGGCTGATGACCGATACACGCGCCCGGCATCCGGGCTTCGGCGTGAGCAACAGCGCCGGATCGACCGGTGCGCCGTACCCGCCGAAGAGCCGGTCGTTCACCGTTGCTGCCCTCAACAGCTGGGCCATCTCGGCGCCGATCCGGCCCGCGCCATCGATCCGGCTGACGCCGTCGGGCAGGTCGCTCAACAGCTCGATGAAGGCGTCCAGGTCGCTGCCGCCGGTTCGGGCGTACATGGTGAGCGCCTCCCGGAGTACGGCCCGGCCCAGCTGGGCCTTGGCGGTGCGGCCATCCACCCTCGCCGCCGGAGCGAGCGCGGATACGGCGGCGGAGACCCCGGCATCGAAGGCGTCCTCATCATCGAGGATGTCGGCGAACGCGGGCAACGGCCTGAAGCTCAAGGGGCGCCCGCTGCGCAGCGGCGTCCACACCACGACATCGGTAGCCCGCAGATACTCGTCGGCCCGGGCCGCCTCCGCGTCGTCCCATGCGGCGGGCCGGGTCGGCCACGGGTCTCCCAGCCGGGCCAGGTCGTTGTTCGGATCGAGCACGATCGCGGATACACCGCGCAACGCGCACTCCTCCACGAGCCGCCGGATGAACACCGTCTTGCCGGATCCCGAGCCGGCGAATATCGCGGTGTGGCGGCGCAGGGCCTCCAGTTGAACCGTTACCGGTCCACCGCCGTCCAGCGCCGATCCCAACACGATCGGGCCGGCCACGACGTTCGCGGTCCCGGCTTGCATCGGCTTGGCGGCGTCGGCGAGAGCCTGAACGAGGAAGGAGATGGACTCGGTGGGGCGCCGGGAGAGGAACCACGGCTGCAGCGCCTCGTATCCGTGCTCGGCGATGAGGTCGCGAAGCGCGAAGAGTTGGGCGACATCGGACTCGGGAACCTTGAGTGTCTTCCCGCCCGCCAGCTCGAACGCGCCGATGACCTCCTGGGTGCGGGTGCCGGAGGACCAGGGTTCGTTGCGCAGGAGGTAGAGGCGCCGCTTCGACACGCCCCGGATAAGGCCGGCCGCGGTCATGGCGTTGCGGATCCGGTTGAGTGCGGCGATGTGATGTGGGGCGCTGATCGCCCGGAAGGCCCAGTGCGCCTCGTCCTCCGTGTCCGGGCCCAGACTCTTGCGTAGCCGCGCATGCAATGCGGGCTTGCCTCCGGGAGCCGGGTCGACCGCGAAGTGCTCGTCGTCCGATCCGCGCTCGGCGATCCAGGCGGTCAGCGCGGCCGCGATCAGCCCGGGTACCACGGTGTCCTCGTGAGCCTGGTCGAGCGCGGCGCGAGGCTCCGCGGCGGCGCGCAGCTCCTCGTACCTGGCATCGAGCTGGTTGAGCGTCGAGGGGGGCACGGTCGCCGGCTGTACCGGTGCGGGCCGCACCGGCACCTCGCCGGGGACGCGGATGAGGCTGGACAACTCGCGGGCCTCGTCGTTGGCCAGGCACGCGCGTACGTGCGCGTCGACCGTGCGCAGCAGCTCCCGTGGGGTGAACTGCCACGCGTCCTCGAAGGCGGCCGGGAGTACCGGCCAGGTGGGGTGCGGCGGCCGGAAGTCAGCCTCCCGGAACCGCGCGGCGAAGCGCTTCTCGATGATTTCCCGCCCCACGTCGGCGGTCGGGATCCGGCCGAGGGACACCGCATCTCGGAACCGGTCCTGCACGGTGTCCGTAGCCTGGGTCTGGATGACCTCCCAGGACAACGGCAGGCACGCCACGACGGTCAGGGTGCGCCGAGTGGTCTCCCGCAGGGACATGAGACCCCCGGCGATCTGCTCGATCAGGAGAGACTGCTGCCATTCCGCGCGGATCTCGCCTTCGGAGGACTTCGAGGCCTGGGCGATGACGAGATCGATCTGGTCCATCGCGATGAGCGATGGGCCGGTGAGCGCGAGGAGCCTCGAGATGTCCCGGACGATCTCCTGCGCCGACCGCTTGCCGCGCTTCATGCCCCAGCTCGAGCGGTCACCTCGCTCCTCCTCGTCGTTGGAGCACAGGAACTCGTACCCGATATCCTGATTGCGCGGCACCTCGGAGGCACGCAGTGCTAGCGCCCGGGCAGTGTCCTGGCACTCCAGACCCACCTGCGGGTTCGCCTTGCGGAGCAGGTCGATAAACGCGTCCATCGTGGACCGCGTCAGCTCGGCATCGCCGGTGATCGCTCGCCGGACGACTCGCGGCGCGGCGATGAGGTCGACGAGACGGCGCAGGAAGACCCTGAGTTGCGTCTCCTTTTCCTCGTTATACCGGGCCAGGCCGTCCAGTATGGACAGCGCGGTGCTCCGCCAGAACGCGCTGGTCTCGAGCAGGCTGATCAGGAAGAAATAGCCGCCCTGGGCCTGGACTTGTTCGCGGACCGCGCCGAGCAGATGGGTTTTGCCGGTACCCCGCTGTCCGAGCAGGGCGACACCGACCGGACTCGAGTCGATGACACTCTCCGCCTCGGCGACTCCGTCCATGATGAGCTGCACGATCTCGTTATGCAGTTCGGGGACGTGGAACTCCGGAGGCCGCCACACATCATCCGGGGTCGGTGCCCAGTTGAAGCGCAGCGCTTTCAGCGCCTTGCGTTCGGCGTCGTTCATCACGATCGGATGGACAGCAGGTGCACGTCCTGGTTGCCAAAGCTCAATGCCGCGGCGCGCTCTTCGTCGGTCAACACTTTTTGGTTGGATTCGGGAATGAAGTCGACGCCGGTTTCGCGGCTGAGCTCAAGCAGGGCCTTGTCGACGTCCGCCCGGTCCGCGGGGCCCAGCGCTTCGCGGACCTTGTCCAACATCACCCAGGCACCCGGCCGCCGCGTCACCGCGCCGTACGCCTTGCGGATACGGTCCCGCATGTCCTCCCTGTCCGCGACGGCCGACGCGGTCGTGGAGTCCCCCTCCGTTGGCGCACCGTCGAGCAGCTCCGGGAGATTCCGCGAGTTGTCAAGGTGGTCGTTGAACGCGGACACGAGCGCACGGAGGACCCGGTCGCCGGTCCCCGGGCGGTCGGGTGGCGGAAGCTTAGCCTCCGCCCTGAGCCGCGCCCGCCCGGCGCTGGTCAGCTTGATGGCCCGGATCGGTCCATTTTTCCGCTCCTGTACCACCTCGATCAGTTTCGCGGCGCGCAGCTTTTCCCGGGCGTCTTTCGGCAGGTCGACCTTAAGAACGTTCGTAAAGTATGTATTCGGCACCCCGCTGGATGGCTGCGTCCAGAGCGCCGCCAGGGCGGAGAACTGAATATTCGTGATCTTCACATCAGTCATGCCGGTGTTCCTCCGTCGTACGACGCACCAAACCTGAGCATGATCGGCGCTCGGTCACACGCGGCCGAGCTGAGCCGGCAGGATGGCCCGATTCTGCCGAGAGCCCACTCGCTGAGCAAGGTCCGGGAATCTATTTCAAATATCCGACAGTCGGAGGGGCTATCGATCTTTTCTGCGCCTGGATACGACCGGTATTGGAACGCGTGTACGGCCACCGGCGGATCGATCTCACCGAAGCGCGTATTGCCTGCCTGTTGGGGGCTCGACGAGTATGACGTGCGGATGGAGGTGTGGCCGTGCCGGAAATCGTGCGATACCGGGTCGACGACGATACGGTGGCGCAGTTCGAGATCGAACCGGTACCGGGTTTCCATCCGGCCGGCGCGGGATCGGTCGCGGGCCGAGTACGGGAATCGGCGGATGCCGCGATCGAAGCGGCCCGGGTTCTGCTGGACCGGGTAAAGGAGATCGCACCGGACGAGGTGCACGTGAGGTTCGGTGTCAAGGTCACCGGTACCGCTGACTGGATCATCGCCCGCGCGTCCACCGAAGGCAATTTCGAGATCACGCTGACCTGGCAGCCGGGCATACCGACTCCTGCTGGTGAGAACGACGACTGACGGGGTGAGTGCGCCGTGCCGACCCCGCCCCACGACCCTTGGACCGTCGCCATCTACCGGAGTTCGCAGCAGAGCCCGGTCGGCACCGGTGTGGTGGTGGACCACAAGCTTGTCCTCACTTGCACGCACGTCGTGTCGGAGAACGGCGCGATCTGCACGGACGTCTCCGTAGGCTTTCCGAAGGCTCCCGGTCTTTCCTGGAACGAACGCCGCCAGGTTCAGCACTGCGTCCTCAACGGCATGCCGGACCAGCACATCGACCTGGCCTTGCTGGAGTTGGCCAGCCCGGTGCCGGGTGCGGTCACGCCGGCACGGCTGCGGTGCCTGCCACCGGAAGACCTGCGCGGCGGGACATGGTGGTGCTTCGGCTTCCCGCACGGCGCGGCGGCCGGGAGCACCGCCTCCGGTGAGGTGAGTGACGCGCTGGCGCACGGCCAGATATACCTTGAGGGCACATCGAAGTCCGGGCTGACACAGGGTTTCAGCGGGGGTCCACTGTGGTCGTTTGAGTACCAGGCCGTCGTCGGCATCGTAGTCTCCGCTGGCGCCGGCGGTGCCGCGGCGGGGGATGGGCACGCGCTGACGCTGTACCATGCGGACCTGCTGATGCCGGAGATGAAACTGTCCACTCTGGCCGGATGGCGGGTTGAGGCGGCGGACGAGTCCGCGCTGGCCGCGTGGGGATGGGCGCTGGCGGGGGATCCGGAGGCCGGCCGGCACTGGCTGCCGCGCGCCCGAGGTGTCGCCGTGGACTCCGAGCGCGGAGCTCGGTTCCGGGGCCGCACCGCCGCCCTGCGGCGGCTGGTTGAGTGGCTGGACCAGCCGGTAGCGTCGGGCCGGCCACTGGTTGTCACCGGCTCACCCGGCGTCGGCAAGTCGGCGGTACTCGGCCGGATTGTCACCACGGCCGACCCCGACATCCAGAAGGCGCTGCCAGCCGGCGACGACGCGGTGCGGGCCACCGTCGGATCCGTGGCGTGTGCGGTACATGTCAAGGGGAAGAGCGCGCAGGAGGTGGCGGTCGAGATCGCCCGCGCGGCCGGAGTCGCGCTGCCGCGGGCGCCAGCCGACATCGTGTCGGCGCTGCGCGAGCGCCTAACCGGGCGGCAGCGTCGGTTCAACCTGATCGTCGACGCGCTGGACGAGGCCGTGACCGCGGCACAGGCGCGGGTGCTCATCAATGACGTGATCCGGCCGCTGGCCCAGGACGGTGCCTCGACGGGGATACAGGTCGCGGTGGGAACCCGGCGCGCGGACAGTGACGGCGGCCTGTTGGCCGAGTTCGGTTCGGACGTGGACCTCGTCGACCTGGACGACAAGCGGTACTTCGCGGAGTCGGATCTCGCCGCTTACGCGTTAGCAACGTTGCAACTGCTGGGGGCCGAGCGCCCGGGCAACCCGTACGCGGACACCACCCGGGCCACCCCCGTCGCGGCGCGGATCGCCCGCCTCGCCAGCGGCAACTTCCTCGTTGCCGGCTTGATCGCCCGCGCACGCGGGCTGCGCGACATCGTCCCCATCAATCCGGACAAGGTGGCCTTCACCGGTACCGTCGCCGACGCGCTGGACACCTACCTCGCCGGTTTGCCGCCGGCAGGACAGACGTCCGCGCGGCTGGCGTTGACGGCGCTGGCGTACGCCAACACGCCCGGCCTACCGGTGACGCTGTGGTGCTCCGCGGTGCGGGCACTGGGAGGCACAGTGACCGATGGAGAACTGTCCACCTTCGCCCGCACCTCGGCGGCCAACTTCCTGATCGAGAGGGGCAGCCAAGAGATCCCGGTCTACCGGCTGTTCCACCAGGCACTCAACGACGCGCTTCTGGACGGTCAACGGTCCACTGTGGATGAGGAGCGCCTGGTACGCGCGTGGATCGCGCAGGGGCGGGAGATGGGCTGGGCGAACGTCCCCGAGTATCTCCGCCGATCGCTGCCCGCGCACGCCGCGCGTACCGGCCTGGTGGATGAGCTCCTGTGCGATGACGGGTACCTCTTGTACGGACACCTGCGTCGCCTGATGCCGGCCGCCGAATGGGCTCGTACCGAGCAGGGCTGGGCCCGAGCCCAGTTGCTGCAGCGCACTCCGCTCGCACTCGGCGCCAGCGCCGGCGATCGGGCGGCGATGTTCTCCGTGGTGGACCGGCTGGACCGGCTCGACACCGGGCTCGATCCGGGCGCGGACGCTCCGTACCGCGCGCGGTGGGCGTGCACTCCACCACGCCTCGAACGCACCGTCCTGGAAGGACACTCGGACGCGGTGTACGACGTTTGCGCCGTGCCCGTGGACGGGCGCAGCCTGTTGGCCTCTGCCGGGGAGGACGGCACGGTGCGCCTGTGGGACCCGTTGACCAACCAGACCGAGCGCGTACTGAGCTGCCACGACGCCTGCATCCACAGCGTGTACGCGGTCCGCTCGGGATCGACGCACCTGCTCGCCACGGCCAGCCACGACAAAACCGTCGGGCTGTGGGATCCGCGTACCGGCCGCCGCGTGCACCACCTCACCGGACACACCGACTGGGTCCGCAACCTCTGTGTGGTACCGCTGCTGGATGGTCGGGAGCTCCTGGCGTCGGCCAGTGACGACCGCACGGTACGGCTGTGGGACCCCGTGGACGGATCCCTGGTGCGCACCTTGTCCGGCCACGCGGGTTGGGTGACCGCGGTCTGCCACGTGCCGGCCGGACCGCACGGCTTGGTCGCGTCGACCGGCTTTGACGGCACCATACGGATCTGGGATCCCGTGACCGGTACACGGACACAGGTTCTGACCGGGCACGTCGGCTGGGTGACGACGCTGACGAAGGTACCGGGGCAGGCGAGAGCGTTGATCGCGTCCGCGGGATACGACGGCACGGTGCGGGTGTGGGATCCCGCCAGCGGCGCGCAGCTGTGGATATGCGACACGCGGGCGGGAGCATTGACCGACCTGTGCACGCTCCACTTCGACGGGGCCGTTTTGCTCGTGGCGGCCGGTGAGGATGGCGTCATCCGCCTGTGGGAAGCGCCCACCGGTAAGGCACACCGGGAGCTCCGTGGCTATGTCAGCTGGATCCGGGCCATCTGCGAACTGCGGGTCGGCGGCGGCCGGCATCTGCTCGCGACGGCTGGCGACGACGGTACGGTCCGGCTGTGGGACCCCTCCACCGGCGAGGTGCGAAGCGACGACGACCGGCTCGGTGCGGTCGCGGCGGTGTGCGGGGTGCCAGGTGCGGCCGGAGCGTCGGTCGCGTCGGCCGGTACCGACGGCAGGGTACTGCTGTGGGATCCGGTCACCGGTGAGCGACTCGGTGACATGGAGGAGTACGCACCGCTCAATGACATCTGCGCGGTGGTGGACGCGGAGTATCGGCTGTTGGCGACTGCGGGCGACGACAACACCGTCCAGCTGTGGGATATCGGGGAGCGTGACCCGTACCGGACGATGCGGGACCACCACGAGCGGGTCAACGCTGTGTGTGCCCTGGTTGTCGAGCACCATATGGTCGTCGCCTCCGGGTCCGAGGACGCAGTCGTGCGTCTGTGGAATGTCTCGCGTGGTGAGACCGAGAAGGTGCTGCTCGGTCACCACGACTGGGTGACCGCCCTGTGCACCGCGGAGGTCGATGGCCGGCAGCTTCTCGCCTCGGCCGACAAGAGCGGCATGCTCCGGCTGTGGGACCCGGAGGCGGCGCTGCTCTGGGAGCAGCACGGGCATCCCGACGGCATCAACGCGCTCTGCTCCATCCGGTTGGGGCGCCGGGACGTCCTGGTGTCGGCTGGAGAAGACCGGCAGGTCCGGCTGTGGGAGCCGCGCGACGGGAAGCCGATCGCCAACCTGAGTGGACACTCGGCCGCGGTAACCGGGATATGCCCGGTGGTGTGGCGGGACCGGACCCTGCTGGCCTCGACCAGCCTCGACCGTACGGCCCGCATCTGGGACCCGGCGACCGCGCGGACGATCCAATCGATACCTACCTACCACCGGGCGCTTGCCTGCGAATACGTCGCGGACACGCTGATCGTCGGCTTGGACCACGGCCTGCTGGCGCTGGTGCTCTGAACGGACGGGTTGCTCCCGCACGGTGCTCGCTTCGAGCGGGGAGCCCGCCGACGAGCTGCTTCGTCGATTGGCCGCGATCCCCCAGGGCAAAGCCGGCTGGTCAGCGTTCGAGCAACTCGCCGAGGACCGCCTGTGGGCAAGTTGATTCCGAACCCTGATGCGCCCGGTGGACAGTCCGTCTCGCCCGCTGCTTCCCTTGGAGCCGCGGGCGTACTCGCGTGCACCGAGCACGATCAGCCGGCCCGCCGACGTAAGGCTGCAACCGTGACAGCCGGCCTCGCGCTGAGCTGCTGAAATGCGGTTCGGAGTTCTGCCGCATCGGGTCCACCGTGTGGCTTCGATTTCTGGAGTCGACATCACCAATGCTTATCGCTAAGGCAGGTGCCACCGACCCACGATTTCCACCGTGTCCGCTGCCGGAGCCGCGTTCCCATGTTTGACGGGACCCGCCAGGGCTTCGAACCTGCGCCCGGGGTCGGCCGGCCTGGGAGTCCCCGGGAGCCCGGGGGAGTGGGCCCTCGATCTGGGACATGCGATGACTATCCATCTAGGACAGCGGGATGACGCCCGATAGTTGTGGTCCGCGTTGGGTTTTGGTTCGTGTTGCCCTCGGACACGTTAACCCCCACGATGATCGTTCATGTTCGGCTGTTGGGCGTCGTGGGTGGGGGAGTAGCGCGGGTCCGGGTTCTGCGGCTGTTTCGATCTGGCAGGTGCCGGCGTCGCAGATGACGATCATGTCGTGATCTCGCAGGTACTCCGGTACGTCGTGCTTGTCGATGTCATGGAGCTGGTTAGCGATCCGGGCCAGGGTGTGGTCTTCCCTGAGGTATAGGTTGCCGGGGCGGTCGGACGGAGCGGGCTTGGCGCTGGTGTGGCCGTGCCGGCACCGGTATCAGGGCCGACCGTGCAGCCAATGGGCATCCATCCGCCGGCCGCAGAGGCGGCAGGTGAGCAGTCCGACGAGCAGGTAGGTGCGGGCGCTGCCGTCTTCGGGTCTTGGCACGGCGGTGACCTTCTGGGCGGCGATGAAGTCGGCTTCGCTGACCAGCGGGGTGTGCGCGACCTTGGTCGAGATGACCCACTGGCCGGTGGGGTTCCACCGCCGTACCTCGTCGTGGCCGAGCTGAGCATCGGCGGGGTCGCGCGCGTCGTGGTCGGTGCGTTGCCGGTTCCAGACCTGCCGGCCGGTGTAGCGCGGGTTGGAAAGGATCGCCGCCACGGTGCGCAGCGTCCAGACCCGGCCGTGGCGGTGTCGGTTGCGGTCCGGGTCGGCGGCCGACGGGCAGAGCACGCCGTGTTCGTTGAGAGTGCGGGCGATGCTTGGCGGTGCTGTGTCCAGCGAGGCGTTGGGCGAACATCCACGTCACGTGCGGGGCCGTGGTCGGGTCTGGCTCCAAACGGTGCAGCCGTCGTCCCCATGCGGCGTGCATCCGGTTAGGGTGTGGTCCGTCGTCGACCAGCCGGTAGCCGTACGGCGGTCGGCCACCGAGGTGCCGGCCTTGCAGTTCGGTCTGGGCCCGCATGGCGGCCAAGGTGCGGAAGCGGGACCGGGCAACCTCACGCTAAGCCTGGCTGCCCAGCACGGTAAGGACCGCTTGGTGGATCGGGTTAGCCGAGTCGACCGGACCCTCGAGCTCCGGCAGCCACAGCTGCACGCCGTGACGCGACAGCAGCGGGATCAGTAGGGCGAGCTGGCTGCCGTGGAAGGCACGCTCGTACTCGCCGACCACGATCGCGTCGAAACCACGCTGCGGGTGGGCAACCGCAGCCAGTAGCGCGGCGGCCTGCGGCCGGTCGACCCACGCCCGGCGGCGGGAGTGGCCGATGTCGAAGAATTCGGCCACGACTGCGCCGTGCCCGGCGACCAGCTCGGCGGCGCAGTCGTACTGCCAGCGCCGCGACGAGACTGGATCTTGGAAGTCCTCGGTCGACACCCGGCCGTAGAACGCGAACCGAAGCCCGCCGGTAGCCCGCGCGACGCGGCGCCGGCCCCGTGGCCGGGGCGCCGTTCGTTGCCGCTGCATCACTCAGCCGGCCAGCAAGTCCTCACCTGCTACCTCAACGTGCCTGGAGTCATACCCTCCGACCTCCCTCCAAGGAACCGCGCTGCTGGAGATTGATGACGCGGTTCGTATGGCCAACGCTGGTGGAGGGTCGAAGGCTCATCTACGGGTCCGCCGTTCCGATGCTTCGTCGACGACACGCCGAAGGTTGTCGGTTCGAGTCATTACCGTTCGAACCGCAGGAAGCGTGCAGACGGGAGGTGTGCGTGGACGCGCTGTTCGACGGTCAGGAAGCTCGGCTGCGCCCGCGCTGGCCGTGATGTGTCGGCTCTCGGTATTCGACCGCACTTTCCCTGCCATGTTGCGGTGCTG
>Ga0075430_100004174_pt1 | contig 12190 bp, 7 predicted proteins | sample RhiMetdeltSRZDD4_FD_75294 | JGI IMG/M metagenome (GOLD analysis project Ga0075430, IMG submission 75294) | Populus rhizosphere microbial communities from Tennessee, USA - Rhizosphere MetaG P. deltoides SRZDD4 | ecosystem: Host-associated > Plants > Roots > Rhizosphere > Soil | place: USA... | reverse complement strand
ACCGACGCGCCGTCGCCGGTGAAGGCGACGCGCCACTGGTCAGGCCGATCCGCGTACAGCCGGCGCAGCGCCTCCCGGTCCACGGCCGTCTCCGCCGGCACGTCGGGGCCGCGGTGGGCCAGCAGCCACTCGTCGTCCGGCGTCACCACGGCGCGGATGGGGATTTTGAACTTCCGGGCGAACTCGAAGTCCCGCTCGTCGTGCGCCGGCACCGCCATGATCGCGCCGGTGCCGTAGCCCAGCAGCACGTAGTCGGCGATGTAGACGGGGATCTTTTCGTCGTTCACCGGATTGACCGCGTACGCCCCGGTGAAGACGCCGGTCTTGTCCTTGGCCTCGGCGGTCCGGTCGCGCTCGCTCTTGGCGGCGGCCTGGGTGCGGTACGCCTCCACGGTTTCCCGCCGCTCCGGCGGGGTGATCCGGTCCACCAGTGGGTGCTCGGGGGCGAGCACCATGTACGTCGCGCCGTAGAGCGTGTCGGGCCGGGTGGTGAAGACGGTGACGGCCAGGTCGTCGTCCCCGTCCTCGATCACCTCCCGCGCGCGGGCGACGGTGTTCACGTCGAACCCCGGCGGGGCGATGTCAAAGTCCACCTCCGCGCCGACGCTGCGGCCGATCCAGTTGCGCTGCATTTCCTTCAGCGACTCGGGCCAGGCGAGCAGGTCCAGGTCGCTCAGCAGCCGCTCGGCGTAGGCGGTGATGCGCAGCAGCCACTGCCGCATCGGCCGCCGCTCGACGGGGTGCCCGCCGCGCTCGCTCTTGCCGTCGATGACCTCCTCGTTCGCCAGCACGGTGCCCAACGCCGGGCACCAGTTGACGGGGATCTCGTCCTGGTACGCCAGCCGCTGGGCGTTGATGACGTCCACCTGCTCGTCCGGCGACAGCTCGCGCCAGAGCCGCTCGGACCTCACCTCGCCGCTGATCCGCTCCATCCCCTCCTGCACCGGGTTGATGTGGATGGAGCCGTCGGGCGCGACGACGAGGTTCTCGTTGACCAGCTCCTGCATCAGGTGGCCGATCGGCTTGGCCTTCTGGTCGACAGGGTCGAAGTAGCTGTTGAACAGTTGCAGGAAGATCCACTGGGTCCACCGGTAGTAGCGGGGGTCGGTGGTGTCGACCTCCCGGTCCCAGTCGTAACTGAGCCCCAGCATCTGGATCTGCCGGCGGAAGTTGTTGATGTTCGACTCGGTGTTGACCCGCGGGTGCTGCCCCGTGTTGATCGCGTGCTGCTCGGCGGGCAGGCCGAAGGCGTCCCACCCCATCGGGTGCAGCACGTTGTAACCCTTCATCCGCAGGTAGCGCGAGACGATGTCGGTGGCGGTGTACCCCTCCGGGTGGCCGACGTGCAGCCCGGCGCCGCTGGGGTAGGGGAACATGTCCAGCACGTACGCCTTGGGCCGGTCGCCGGCCTCGTACGGTTCGAGCGCGCGGAACGTCTTGTTCTGCGCCCAGAACTGCTGCCACTTCTTCTCGACCGTCGTGAAGTTATAGGGCATAGGCGGGGGGATATTACGGCAGACGCGGGGGATTCACCACGGAGACACGGAGGGCACGGAAGGTGAGAGGACAGAGGATGGAAGATAGAGGATAGAGGAGGAGCTGATTATGCGGATGGCGCCTGGTTGATGAGGAACGTCGCCGCGTCGTGGAAGAACTGGCGGAGCATTTGCTCGGCGTCGGGGTGGAGCCCTGTTTCGGCGAGGGCTGCTTCCATGAGGCTGATCCAGCGGTCGCGGGCGGCGGGGTCGATGTGGAAGCGGCCGTGACGCATGCGGAGGCGCGGGTGGCCCCGCCGTTCGACGTAGCGGGACGGGCCGCCGAAGCGTCCGACGAGGAAGTCGCGGAGCCGCTCCTCTGCGCCGGCGAGATCGATCTTGGGGTACATCGGACTCAGGACGTCGTCGCCGGGGATGCGCCGGTAGAACGCCGCCACGAGCCGGGCGAAGCCTTCCTCGCCAATCAGCGCGTACACCTGGGTGTCCAGCAGGTCCATTGACGGACGATAGGGCGGTCGGCTGGTGCCCGGCCAAAAAACGGGAGGGCCGGCAAAGCTGCCGGCCCTCCCGTCTCTGACGCTTCCACCCTTCCGAACCTTAGCGGGCCGCCTGGCTGGCGTAGCCGACGAAGTTCAGGAAGCGGTTCTGGTTGAGGATCGGGATGTTCAGCTTCATTGCCTCGCTGCGAACGTCGAGGTACTGCCGCAGCGCCGCCTGCTGCTCCGCGAGCTGCTTGCGCTGTACCGCGTCAATGTTGTCGCCGGTCGGCTGCTCGACCGTCGGCTCGACGCCCATGATGACGAAGTCCGTGTTGACGTTCACGTCGTTCACCACCCGGCCGCCCCACTGGGTGATCAGCCGCTTGATCACCTCGGCGTCGTCTGACTCGGTGCGGCCGTCATTGTTGAGGTCGAAGTTGCCGAAGACGACGAAGTTGTACTTCTGCGTCGCGTCATAGACGAGGTTGACCAGGTGATCGCCCTGCACAATGGCTTGACCGGGCTGCCTGCGGATGACGCGGGCCTCGCTGTGGCCGGGGCCAATGCGGATGACCTCGATAGACGCCTTGCCCTCCGGCATGTCGCCCTCGCGGTCGCCCTCGCCGAGGGCCGGGATGCCCGTGATCTTGTCATAGACCTCGAAGGTCATCCCCTGGACGATCTGGTCACCCAAGCCCAGGTTGATGTGCACCAGGTCGCTGGTCGGCACGCGGACGACCTGGCCATCGGCTTTCTGAATCGTCGCCTCGTTCGCGGGGGCGCGCAACCCCTTCAGCCGATCCGTCAGGGCCATGATTTGTTTGTCACGCTCCTGAATGGTCGCCTTGGCGTTATTCAGATCGGACTCCAACTTGCTGGCCGCCTGCTGGGCCTGGCTAACAGCGTTGGTGCTGCTGGCGAGGGTGGCGCCCACGCGCTCCTCGTTGGCCTTACGGGCCTCAGCTGCTTCGGCCATGGCGCCTTCCATCTTCTTGGTGATGGCGTCAATTTCGGCCTGCCGCTCCTTCAGCAACTGCTCGCGGGCGGCGACGGTCTTCTGGGTCTCGGCCTTGGCCGCCTCCAGGTCCTTCATCAGTTGCGCCCGCTGCTTCTGCAACTCACTGACGGTGTTGGCCAGGCTGCGGACGACGGCGGTGAGGGAGTCGGTCTTGGAGACCTTCGCGCCCGCCTCGGCCACCGGCGGGGCCATGGCCTGGCCGATCGCCGACTGCACGTCCGTGCGGATCTGGTCCAAGGCCACCTGCCGTCCCGCGATCGCCTTGGCCAGCTCGTTGCGCTGGGCGATGGCGACTTCCATGGCCGTCTGGTTGCTCGTCCGGCCCGCGTCGGCCAGCGCCGTCACGTCGGCGCTGGTGAGGCTGGCGTCGGAAACGATGGAGTTGTACCGGTCGCTCAGCTCCTTGAGCGTCTGGTCGCGGTTGCGCCGCTCGGCGTTCTCGTAGATCCACAGGATCGTCGTGGTGACGAACAGGATCACGAAGACGACCAGCGCGGTGACCAGTCCGGTACGGGAACCCTGCGGGCTGAGGGGGGGCGGCATTGCGGTTACCTCCGATGGCGGTGGTGCGTGCTCCGACGCTGCGGTGTTACAACCGGTGCTACGACCAGGGTGAGCATCGTCTGGGTCGGGCCTGGCGGGCGGCGGTGTCGGCGAACTGGCCGGCGTCGCCACCCAGGACGGTGGGGCATGGGACGCGGTGATTCATCGCCGCGCCATGGTCCTGCGGCAATTTAACTCCGACTTCTCGGCAGCGTCAAGAAAACTGTCGGATTGTGATGCGCCGCGGGGGTGGCCGGCCGGCCGACCGGTGAATCTCGGCACCTTGCTCCGCCTGTACCACGGGGTCCGCGGGGGGCATACAATTGAAGTCGCGCCCGGGAGGCACGGACGCCGGCGACTATGCCCAAGTCGTTCTACATCATCGACGGCCACGCCCACATTTATCGGGCCTACTTCGCCCCGTTCCGCGACCTCAACAGCCCCGCCGGCGAGCCCACCAAGGCGACCTTCGTCTTCACCCAGATGCTGCTCAACCTGATCGAGCAGCGCCGCCCGGACTACCTGGCGATGGTGGTGGACAGCGGGGACGAGACGGTCTTCCGCAAGGAGATCCTGCCGGAGTACAAGGCCAACCGCTCGGCCCCGCCGGACGACTTCGCCCCCCAGGAGGAGCGGATCCTGAAGATCGTCCGGGACGCCGGAATCCCCATCTTCGCCAAGCCGGGCTTCGAGGCCGACGACTTGCTCGCCACCCTCGCCAAGCGCCTCTGTAACCAGGGGTACGAGATCTTCCTGGTCTCCAAGGACAAGGACCTGCGGCAGATCCTCAACGACTGCACCAGGATGTACGACCCGCAGTCGGACGAGGTGATGGACCCGGCGAAGCTGGAGGAGAAGTGCGGGTACTCGCCGCTGGAGGCGGTGGAGGTGCAGACCCTCGTCGGCGACAACATCGACAACGTCCCCGGCATCCCCGGCGTCGGCGAAAAGACCGCCGCCAAGCTCATCAAAAAGTACGGTTCGGCGGACGCGGTCCTGAAGCACCTGGACGAGCTCACCCCCAAGCTGCGGGAGAACTTCGAGAAGTACGGCGACCGTCTGGCGGTGGCGCGGCGGCTGGTGACGCTCAAGGACGACGTCGAGATGGAATTCGACCCGGAGGTGTGCCGCTACCGGGGGCTCAACCTGCCGGCCCTGCGGTCCCACCTGCGGGAACTGGGCTTCCACGGCCTGCTGAAGCGCGTGGGCGACGAGGTGCCCTCCGGCGACGGCAACGGGAACGGCTCAGGCAAGGGCAGGGGCACCGGCGGGGCGGTGTCGCTCAAGCCGGTGAAGCTGAAAGACCCGGCCGCCGGACGGTTCGACGAAAACCTGTTCGGGTCGCCGGCCCCGGAGCCGACGGAGGAATCCACCGTCCAACCGCACGCGACGGGCGCGGACTGCAAGTACCACCTCGTGCACACCGAGGAGCAGTTCGAGGCGTTCCTCGCCGAGCTGCGCAAGCAGCAGCGGTTCGCCTTCGACACCGAGACCGACAACCTCGGCGCCGTCTCCTCCAACCTCATCGGGATGAGCTTCAGTTGGGAGAAGGCGGTGGGGTACTACGTCCCCGTCTGCGGGCCGCCCGGGTCGCAGGTGCTGCCGTGCGCGCGGGTGCTCGAAGCGCTGCGGCCGATCATGGAGGACGAGTCGGTCAGGAAGGTGGGGCACAACCTCAAGTACGACCTGCTGGTGATGCGGCAGGCGGGGGTGAACGTGCGCGGCGTCGAGATGGACTCGATGATCGCCGCCTTCCTCATCGACGCCAGCCGCATGCAGTACGGGATCGACCGGCTGGCCCTGGACCTGCTCGACTTCAAAAAGGTCGCGACGACGGACCTGATCGGCAAGGGGCGCGGCCAGATCACGATGGACCGCGTCGAGCTGGAGAAGATCGCCTGCTACGCCGCCGAGGACGCCGACATCGCCCTGCGGCTGGCCGACCTGCTGACGCAGCGGCTCGACGAGGTCCCGGCGCTGCGGTCGCTGGCGGACGAGATCGAGGTGCCGCTGATCGACGTGCTGGTCGAGATGGAGGCCAACGGGATCGCCATCGACCCGGCGGTGCTCAAGGAGCAGAGCGGGGTGCTGGGCGCGCGGGTCGAGGAGCTGCGCGAGCGGATCTACCTGGAAGCGGGCGACGGGCAGACGCGCTACGAGTTCAACATCGACTCGCCCAAGCAGCTGCAGGACGTGCTGTTCAACAAGCTGAACCTGCGGATCGTCAAGAGGACCAAGACCGGCCCCAGCACCGACGTGGAGGTCCTCGACAAGCTGGCCGAGAAGCACGCGGTTCCCAAGCTGATCCTGGAGTACCGCAGCCTGGTGAAGCTGAAGAACACCTACCTCGACAACCTCACCGACTACGTCAACCCCGGGACCGGCCGCATCCACGGGAGCTTCAACCAGACCGGCGCCTCGACCGGGCGGCTGAGCATGTCCGACCCGAACCTCCAGAACATCCCGATCCGCACCGACGAGGGCCGCCGGATCCGGCTGGCGTTCGTGCCTGGGGACCCGGTCAACAACGTCCTGCTCACCGCCGACTACAGCCAGATCGAGCTGCGCATGCTGGCGCATTTCACCGGGGAGCCGGCGCTGGTTCGGGCGTTCGAGGCCGACGAGGACATCCACCGCGCCGTGGCGTCGGAGGTGTTCAACGTCCCGCTGGAACAGGTCACCCGCCAGCAGCGCGGTTACGCCAAGACGATCAACTTCGGCATCATCTACGGCGTCAGCGCGTACGGGCTGGCCCGGCGGATCGACGGGCTGACCGTCCCGGCGGCGCAGGAGCTGATCGACTCGTACGCCAGGCGCTTCCCCCGGGTGCAGGAGTTCATGAAGGCGTGCGTGCGGCAGGCGCAGGACCAGGGGTACGTCGAGACGATCCGCGGCCGCCGCCGGCCCATCACCGACATCAACAGCGGCGTCATCCAGATGCGCAACGCCGCCGAGCGGATGGCGATCAACAGCGTGGTGCAGGGTTCGGCGGCGGACCTGATCAAGATCGCGATGATCAACGTCCACCGGCGGCTGAAGCGCGAGAACCGGCCGAGCCGGATGCTGCTCCAGGTGCACGACGAGCTGGTCTTCGAGACGCCCGCCGCGTCGGTCGAGGCGGAGGCGGGGCTACTGCGGGAGGAAATGACCGGCGCGATGAAGCTCCGCGTGCCGCTGAAGGTCGAAGTGGGCTGGGCGAAGAACTGGCAGGAAGTGAAATAACGTGATTCCGGCGGCTACCAGTCCCTCAGCAGAACGATGCTGGGAAAGTCATTGTGGACGACGCGGTGGAGCGGTTCGTCGGCCGTCACGCCGCGGACACCTCGCCGTTCCGCCAGTGCAACGAACAGCGCGTCGTACACCGCGCGGTCGTAACGCGATGCGATCTCAAAGGCTCGCGCAAGTAAAGGGGCAACCGGCTCGACCTGTACGGGGGCCCGAAGCAGGGCGTCCAGCGCTTGGCGGGCTTCGTCGGGCGTAATCATGCCTTGCCGGCGGCGCTTCCAGATGGCGTTCGCCACCTCGGGAAAGACCAGGTCTACAACGATCAGCTTGGATCCGGCGGCGGCGGCGGTGACGACACGATGAGCCTGCGCCGAATCCGGCTCCGGGAGCACCCACTTGGCCACCACGCTGCTGTCAACGACGGTGTCGCTCATCGAGTGCGGTCGGCGGCAATGTCGACGGAACTGTCGGGAAGCGGCCCCGAGCGGTGCAGGATCTGGCGATGAAGCGGCTCGACCGACCGGAGCCATGCCGCGAGATCGGCGCCGGCGACCGGCTGGAAGACGAGTCGGACGCGCTCGTTCTCGCGCAGGTCGACCCGGTCGAGCGGCTCGAACACGCCTTTACGGAAGACGGCATCCACCTGGCTCATTTCACTCCCGGTCGGGCCCTCTCAAATTATACATGCTACCGGCGCTCCAGGCGGGAAGTTAATCAAGCGGGTGCCATGGGCGGCTGGACCGCCCTTGGGCGCCGGGCTAGTGGCGCGCCACTGGCGGCTGGCCGCCAATGGCACCCGCACCTGGAGGGGCTACGGGAAACGACCCAAGTTGCACGAATACGGCGTACGGAAGTGATTCGGAACGGCCCGGCTCAGGCGACCATGGTGCGGCGGGTGTGGGTGCTTGCGGCCCCGGCCTCCGCCGCCGGGACGATTTCGATCACCTCCGCCGGTTCCAGCAAAAGGTTCGACTCGTCCACCCGCCACCAGTTGCCCTGCGGCTCGAAGCCCGCGTCTTTCAGCCAGCCGCGGACCTCGGCGCGCGAGTAGTCCGCCCGGTCGGCGGCCGACAGGTTCGCCCGCAACTGTTCGATCCTGATTCTGACGTGAAATGCCTGGCCCACAGTTAGACTCCCTTCTAACTTAGGTACGGCACCGCCCCCTGATGAGTTTGATGAACGTGAATGTAACGCGCGCGACACGCGTCGCAAGTGGGGCGGCAACAAAATCTGTCGCGGCGGATAGTCCCGATTGAAATATCGTCGGGCGCCATTAACATCCCGCACTCCTTTGACGGACGGGCGACCACCCGTCCGGCTTTTGTAAGCCAGTCGGCCGTGGGGATTGGGCTCAGTGCGTGCCCTCGGGGACACGTCTCCCGCGACCGCCGATCCAGTCAAGTCGACAACCCTGTCCGTTCGCCTACCCGCACGCGCGGCGTTGCGCCGTTTGCGCGCCAACGGCAGCGTGGAGCGGGAAGGGCGAAACGATCGAAAGAGGGAGCTTTCATGTTTCGTGGTCTCAGCCAGCGTCGTCACGTCCGGGGGACTCGAATGGAGGCGCTGGAGTCGCGGGCCCTGTTCTCCGCGGCGTCGGCCGACTTCGTCATCCTCGTCAGCGTGGACGGGCTGCGGCCCGACGCGGTGACGACGCTGGGGCCGACCGCGGCGCCCAATTTCTACCGCCTCCGGACCGAGGGCGCCTTCACCGACAACGCCCGCACCGACCACGACTACACGATCACCTTGCCCAACCACACGACGCAGATCACCGGCCGGCCGGTGGTGGGGGCAATCGGCCACAACTGGACGACCAACACCGACCCGCTCGCCGGCCAGACGCTCCACTCGAACAAGGGCTCCTACGTCGCCAGCGCCTGGGACGTCGCCCACGACCGCGGGCTGCGCACCGCGCTGTACGCGAGCAAGACCAAGTTCAGCGTCTACGACACGAGCTATGACGGCGACGCGACGGACCTCCAGGGCGGCGCGCCGGACTCGTACCTTGCCGACGGGGACCAGACGCGGGACAAGATCGACACGTACTCGTACCGGTCCGACACGGCGGCGATGACCGACGCCTTCGTCGCACAGATGCGGTCGGCCGACCCGTTCGACTTCGCGATGGTCCACTTCCACGACCCCGACTCCGCCGGCCACGCCAGCGGGTGGATGGGCACGGCGTACATGGACGCGGTGCGGCGCGTGGACCAGCAGCTCGGGAAGATCCTCGCCGCCGTCGACGCCACGCCGAACCTGAAGGACCGCACGGCGGTGATCGTCACCGCGGACCACGGCGGGGAGGGCACCGACCACGGCACCTCGTCCGACCCGGACATGTACACGATCCCGTTCTACGTGTGGGGCACGGGCGTGTCGGCGGGGGCGGACCTGTACGGTCTGAACGGCGCCACCCGCGCCAACCCCGGGACCGGCCGGCTGGACAACGCGGCGCGGCCGCAGCCGATCCGCAACGGCGACGCGGCGAACCTGGCGATGGACTTCCTGGACCTGCCGCCGGTGCCGGGGTCGCTGTTCAACAGCGGACTGGACCTGTCGGTCGCGCCCGCGCCGCCGCCCGCCGCGGCCAATGACACCTATTCGGCGTCGGAAGACGCGCCGCTGTCGGTCGCCGCGCCGGGCGTGCTGGCAAATGACGCCGACCCGGGCGGGGACGCCCTGTCGGCGGTGCTCGTCAGCGGGCCGGCGAACGGGACACTCGTCTTCAATGCCGACGGCTCGTTCACCTACACGCCCGGGGCCAACTTCCACGGCGTGGACTCGTTTACTTACCGGGCGGCGGGAGGCGGGGCGCAGTCGAATGACGCGACGGTGACGCTGGAAGTGGCCGCGGCGCCGGACGCGCCGGTGGCGCGGGACGACGCCTTCGAGGTGAACGAGGACGCCGTCGTCCAGGTCGCCGCGCCCGGCGTACTGTCCAACGACAGCGACCCGGACGGGGAATCGGACCTGTCGGCGGAGCTGCTCGACGGTCCTTCGCACGGGACGTTCACGCTGAACGCGGACGGCTCGATCGTGTACGAGCCGGACCCGGACTACTGGGGGCCGGACGGGTTCACCTACCGGGCGTCGGACGGGCAAAACCGGTCCGCGCCGGCGCGCGTGGAGCTGACCGTGCTGCCGGTGAACGACGACGCGCCGGTGGCGCGGGACGACGAGGCGGCCACGGACGAAGACACGCCGGTTGTGATTCCCGTCGTCGCCAACGACACGGACGGCGACGGGGACGGCCTGGTTCCGGTGATGGAGACGGGGCCGGCCTCCGGCGGAGTCACCGTGAACGCGGATGGCACGGTGACATACCGGCCGGCACCGAACTTCAGTGGCACTGGCACGTTCACCTACCGCGCTTCGGACGGGGCGGCATCGGGTGAAGTCGCGACGGTCACGGTGCGGGTGGCGGCGGTGAACGACGCGCCGACCGTCGTGGGGGACAGCCTCCGCGGCACGGAAGACATTTCGATCTCGATTGACCCGGCGGCGCTGCTTTCGAACGACCTTGACGTAGAGGGGGACGCCCTGACGTTCATTCAGTTCGGCACGGCCTCGCACGGCACCCTCGTGCGGGACGAAGGGTCGGGTCTTTACGTGTACACCCCCGCCCCGAACTTCTTCGGGGATGACACGTTCACCTACGCGGTGGCGGATGCGGCGGGTGCGACTTCGACGGGCACGGTCACGGTCGCCGTCGAGGGGACGAACGATCCGCTGACGGTGTCCGACGACACCGCGTCCGAGGTTGAGGACGCGTCAGTGACGATCGGCGTGCTCGGCAACGACTCCGACCCGGACGGCGACGCGCCGTCGGTCGTGTCGGTGAGCCAGCCGGCCAACGGGACCGTCGTGGTGAACGCGGACGGGACGGTCACCTACACGCCCGCCCCGGACTTCTCGGGCACCGACACGTTCACCTACGTGGCGTCGGATGGGACGGTCGAGTCGTCGCCCGCGACGGTGACGGTGACCGTGGCGCCGGTGAACGATCAGCCGGTCGCGGCCGGCGATTCGTACGCGGTGGACGAGGACTCGACCCTCACGGCCGCCGCGCCGGGCGTGCTGGCGAACGACACGGACGAGGAGGGCCAGCCGCTGACGGCGGTGCTGGTGACGGGCACGTCCCACGGCACGCTCGCCCTCAATCCCGACGGCTCCTTCACCTACGTCCCGGCGGCGAACTACGAGGGGGTGGATCAGTTCACGTACCGCGCCTCCGACGGTGCGGCGCTGTCGGCGCCGGCGACCGTGACCATCACCGTGCGCCCGATGCCCGAGCCGCCGGCGGCGCCGGCGTCGCTGAAGGCGTCGAACGTCACGGCGACGAGCGTGTCGCTCACTTGGCAGGACCGCTCGACGGACGAGACGGGATTCGTCATCGAGTACTCCGCGGACAACGGCAGGACGTGGTCGCGGATGAGCGTGGGGGCGAACACGAGGGCGTACACGGTGACCGGGCTGACGCGGAACACGACCTACCGGTTCCGTGTGTTCGCGTTCAACGCCGCCGGGAACTCTGCCAACTCAAACACGGCGACCGCGACGACGAGGAAGTAGTGCCGGGAGGAAATCCGAAGCTCGAAACCCGAAATCCGAAACAAATCCAGATTCTGAAGAACCGAAATCTAAAACGGGCGAGTGATCAATCAACGGATTCGCCGTCCGTGTCGGCGGGCGCTTCGGGTTCCTGCGCCGATGCAGCGTCGGAGAGGTGCAGCGACGCGAACTCGTACGTCTTGCGGTGTTCCTCGGGCGCGGGGTCGATCTCGACGTCGTTCAGATCGTCTCCCTGCCGCACGAGGATCTTCTTCTCGCGGATCAGCTCTAAGAGCGCAAGGAACACGCCGATCATCTCGCTGCGACTCTTTCGCCCGATGATGAGCTGTCGCAACGTCACGTGACCCTCGCGCTTGAGCCGGTCCTCGATGTCGGCGGCGTGCAGGTCGATCGGCGTGTCGTCGTAGGTGACCTCGTGGTACCGCGGCTTGCGCGGCCCCACCTCCTTCATCAGCCGCTCGAACACGCTCAGCAGGTCCCAGATCTGCACCTCCTCCAGGTCCACGGGTGGCGGCTCGTCGCCCTGGCCCTCCAGCTTCGCCGGGTAGCGCGGGAACCGGCTGGCGTGCTCGTCCCGGCGGCGCTCGAGCGCCATCGAGGAGTCTTTGAACCGCTTGTACTCCAGCAGTTTCTGAATCAGCTCGGCGCGCGGGTCGGTCAGCTCGTCCGTGGCGGAACGCTCGCCGTCCTTTCCCGGCTCGGCGGGCGCCTTGGGCAGCAACGTGGCCGACTTGATTTCCATCAGCGTCGCCGCCATGACCAGGAACTCGCCGGCCAGGTTGATGTCGAGGCCCCCCTCGCCGGAGAGGCTGCGGAGCATCCGGACGTAAGCGAGGTAGCTGTCGGTGATGCGGGAA
>Ga0075430_100004173_pt1 | contig 12192 bp, 10 predicted proteins | sample RhiMetdeltSRZDD4_FD_75294 | JGI IMG/M metagenome (GOLD analysis project Ga0075430, IMG submission 75294) | Populus rhizosphere microbial communities from Tennessee, USA - Rhizosphere MetaG P. deltoides SRZDD4 | ecosystem: Host-associated > Plants > Roots > Rhizosphere > Soil | place: USA... | reverse complement strand
TGAGCACGCCGTCGACCTGCCAGGGCTGGCTCGAGCACGCGGGGAAGTACTTCGTCCAGGAGAGGTTCAGCTTGACGATCAGGTCCTGGTCGCGCGGCAGCACCTGGTCGTACTTGACGAGGCGCATGAGGCGTCCGTAGTCGCTGACGACCGTTTCTGGGCGTGTGCGGAGGACGGCGACCTGGCTGGCCATGATGCTTCGATTCTACCGCAGCGGTATCCCGTAAATGATCAACAGGACGGAGAGAATCCAGCCAACGGTGTTGAGCAGCAGCGCGCGATCGTTGAGGAACAGCTCCGAGGGATTGCCGCCGAGCTGCCGGCGGTAGAGCAGATAGAGGTAGCGGAAGATGCCATAGAGGACGAACGGCAGCGTGGCCGGAAGCAGCTGCGTGTGGAACTTGGCGACCGTCTCGGGCGACATCGTGTAGAGCGCATAGGCGGTGACCGTCGACGCCGTCACCACCGCGATCATCTGATCGAGCAGGCCGGCGCTGTACTCGGCCAGGATCGGACGGTGACGCGCGGCCTCGCCATCGAGGGTCAGGTACTCGTGACGACGCTTGCCGAGCGCCAGGAAGAGGGCGATCAGGATCGTGCAGATCAGCAGCCAGCCCGAGATGTCGACCCCGATGGCCAGGGCGCCGCCGACGGCGCGGAGGACGAAGCCGATGGCGACGGTGAGCACGTCGACGATCACCACGTGCTTGAGGGCGGCCGAGTAGAGGCTCAGCAGGCCCACGTAGGCGAGAGCCACCACCGCGAAGCGCGGCGACAGCGCCGCCGCCGCCGCCAGCCCGACCACGATGAGCACGATCGCGCTCCCCAGCGCGGCCGGGATCGCGAGGAGCCCGGAGGCGATCGGGCGCTCGCGCTTGCTGGGATGCAGCCGGTCCTTGTCGCGATCGGCGACGTCGTTGAACAGGTAGATCGCGCCCGAGAGCGCGCAGAAGATGGCGAAGGCCCCCAGCGCCGGCCACACCGAGGCCGTGAAGAGGCGCTGCGAGAAGACCAGACCGCCGAACACGAACAGATTCTTGACCCACTGCCGCGGGCGCAGCGAAACAACGAGCGCCGACAGCATCAGGCTAGTGCGTCATCGAGACGCGCCACGGTTCGCCGGGGCGCGGCGAGCGCCGGGGGGTATGGGGGGCCATTTCGGGGCCCCCGATCATCACAAGCGAATGACGTTGGCGCCGGCGTCGAGCCCCCCGGTGGCATTGCGCGTATCGATCAGCAGCGGCGCGTCGGCCGCGATGCGCGTCCAGTCGTAGCCGTCGTGAGCGGTGAGCACGAGCACCACGTCATGCTCGGCGGCGCGCACCGCCGGCAGAGACTCGAGCCGCCCGCCGCCGACGGCGATGACCGGCACGTGCGGATCATGGTAGGCGACGTGCGCGCCCTTCGCGCGCAGCGTGTCGACGATCTCGAGCGCCGGCGAGTCGCGCGTGTCGGCGACGTTGGGCTTGTAGGCGACGCCGAGCACGAGCACGCGCGCGCCGCGTACCGCGCGCGCTCGGTCGTTGAGGGCATCGGCGACCAGCTGCACGATATAGGCAGGCATGTGGCGGTTGATCTCGTCGGCGAACGTGATGAAGCGCGGCTCGTAGCCGGCCAGCCGCACCTTCCAGGACAGATAGTACGGATCGGAGGGCAGGCAGTGGCCGCCGAGCCCCGGGCCCGGCCAGAACGGCATGAAGCCGAACGGCTTCGTGGCCGCCGCCGAAACCACCTCCCACACCGAGATGCCGAGCTTGCGGCACATGATCGCGAACTCGTTGACGAGCGCGATGTTGACGGAGCGGAACGTGTTCTCGAAGAGCTTGACCATCTCCGCCGTCTCGGGCCCGGACACGGGAACCACGCGCGGGGTGATGCGCCCGTACAGCGCGGCCACCAGCTCGCGGCAGGCCGGCGTCACGCCGCCGACCACCTTGGGGATGTCGCGCAGCGTCCACTTCTTGTTGCCGGGATCGATGCGCTCGGGTGAGAAGGCCAGGAAGAAGTCCTCGCCGACGGCGAGGCCGCGGGCGGCGAAGCGCGGCAGCAGGATCTCCTGCGTCGTGCCCGGATAGGTGGTCGATTCCAGCACCACGAGCTGGCCGGTGTGGATGATCGACGCGACCGCGTCGGCCGCGGACACGATGAACGAGATGTCCGGCTCCTTGGATTTGCCGAGCGGTGTGGGCACGCAGATGACGATGGCGTCCGCTCCCTTGAGCGTGCTGACGTCGCTGGTGGCGCCGAGGCGCCCGCTTTGCACGAGCGGCGCCAGCGTCGCCGTCGGCACGTCCTCGATGAACGACTGGCCGGCGGCCACGCCGGCCACGCGGCGCGCGTCGAGGTCGACCCCGATGACGGTGGCGCCCGACTCGGCAAAGGCGACGGCAAGCGGCAACCCGACGTAGCCAAGGCCGATGACGCCGATGGTCGGCGTCGCCGCCAGGCGCGCACGCAGCTCGCGCACGGTGGCACTCATAGCGCCTTGCACGCGCGGCGCACGGCATCGATGACGCCGGTCACCTCGGCCTCGGTCATCTCGGGGAAGCACGGCAGCGAGAGGACCTCGCGCGCCGCGCGCCAGGCTTCGGGCCAGCGCGCCTGCCCATCCTCGCCGAAGAGCGGCTGCCCGGGCACCGCGCGCGGATAGTGCACCGCGGTGCCGACACCGAGCTCCGTGAGCGCGGCCACCAGCCCGTCGCGATTCGGATGGCGCACCGTGAACAGGTGATAGACGTGGCGGGCGCCCGCGCGCTCGACGGGCAGCTCGAGCGCCAGATGCGCGAGCGCCTCCAGATACTCGGCGGCGATCGCGCGCCGTCGGTCCTCCCACTCGCGCAGCCGGCGGAGCTTCACCCGCAGCAGCGCCGCCTGCAGCTCGTCGAGCCGCGTGCAGTAGCCGAGCTCGACGTGATGATAGCGGCCGGAGTCGCCGTGATGGCGCAGGCGGCGCACGCGCTCGGCGACGTCGTCGCGGCTCGTCAGCAGCATGCCCGCGTCGCCGCAGGCGCCGAGGTTCTTGGTCGGATAGAAGGACAGACAGGCGGCGTCGCCCCAGCCGCCGATGGGACGGCCCTGCCAGGTGGCGCCCACGGCCTGGGCGGCGTCCTCGACCACGGCCAGCCCGCGCGCCCGCGCCAGCGCAGTGATCCGGTCCAGCGCGGCCGGATGGCCGTAGAGGTGGACGGGCATGATGACCTTCGTCCGCGGCGTGAGCGCGCGCTCCACGGCGGTGACGTCGAGGGTGAGCGTCTCGTGGTCGACGTCCACGAAGACGGGGCGCGCGCCGGCCATCGCGATGGTCGTGGCCGAGGCCACGAACGAGAAGGCCGGCGTGATCACCTCGTCCCCGGCGGCGACGCCGAGGGCGGTGAGAGCCAGGCGTAGCGCGTCGGTGCCCGAGCCCACGCCGACGCCGTGCCGGGCGGCGCACAGGCCGGCCAGCTCGGTCTCGAGAGCGCGGCCGTGGGGGCCGAGCACGAAGACGCTCGAGTCGATCACCCGCTCGGCGGCGGCCAGGAGTTCGCTCTTGAGCGCGGCGTGCTGCCGCTTGAGGTCCAGGAACGGAATCATTTTTGCCCCCCGGGTGCGATGGCGCCGACACCGACGCTGGTGCCGATGGGCCCGCCGACGCCGAGGAGGTTGACGGCAAAACGGATCTCGTCGTCCTGGCGGGCGCGGTGGACGTATTCTACCGTCAGCGCCCAGCACTGCCAGTGAAAATCGGCGGCCACGCGCGACTCCGTGAACTCGCCGCGGTGCAGGTCCCAGTTGATCTCCGAGCGCAGGGTCATCCGCCGCCAGAACGCCGACGTGAACCCGGCCTGGAGAAACGTGATGTGGCCGGGCTGATCGCTGTAGCGGATACCGGCGTTGGCGATCGTCCGCAGCGGCAGCACCGCCGACACGTCGGCGGTGGCGTTCGGAATACCGCCGCTGACCGGGCTGTAGCTCACATCACTGCGGAACCGCAGATCGGGTTTCGGCTGCACGATCAGCGTGCTGAAGACGTCGCCCACCCGCTCGAACCGCGTGTCGTAGCTGTGGCCGACGGTCAGCCGCAACATCTCCCACCGCACGGCCTCGGCGTCCGCATAGGCCGCCGTCCGCGCCCGCACGCGGTTGGTGAGCGAATACTCGATGCGGCTCGCGTCCGGGATGTTGTCCACGCCCTCCGTCCACTGGGGGAGGCGATCCTGGTCCCAGCCCGTGATCCAGCCGTAGCGGATGCGCGGCTCGATCGTGTGCAGCAGTGCCTCGGTGCCCCACCACCCGCCCGTACTGAACACGCGGGAGATCTTCGTCTCGAGGTCCACGCCCGCCTCGAGCAGCCGGCGCAGGCGCGCCTCGTCCGTGGTGTCCTCCACGAGCACGTTTCCCCGGCCGATGTGCGTGCCGGTCACCGTTCGATCGTAGCCCGTCAGGCGCCCACCGACGAAAGGTGTGATGGTGAGGTACCCGAGGGGGATCGGGCGGGAGATCTCGGGGTTCCAGTCGACGCGGCTGCCGCCGCTGCCGACGTAGCGGACGAAGTGCACGAAGCTGGCGCTCGACTGGAACAGCAGCCCGGAATCGCCCAGGAACGGCTGCCGCGTGCCGACCAGGCTGATGTCCGGCAGCCGCCACAGCTCCACCGGCCGGCGGGTGGACAGGTCCTGGTAGACGAACAGGTCCGCGACGAGGTTCCACGTGTCCCAGCTCTTGGTGGCGAACACGTGCGATTCGACCCGCTGCGTGCTGCGACGCAGGATGCTCTCGCCATAGTCGCGGATGACGTTGTCGTCCGAGACGCCGTTGGCGTCGATCCGCAGCCACGTGCGATGCCCGAGCGTACGGTCCTCCCGCAGGGCGCCGACGAAGCGCGAGTCGTGGCCCTCCTTCAGGTAAAAGCCCTCGAAGTGCCCGCGGTCGTCCGGGCTCTCGACGTGTCGGAACTCCACCCGCAGCCCGGCGCCACGCTCGCTGTAGTAGAGCGGCGCGATGGTGGCGTCCTTGCTGTCGTCGATCGCCCAGAAGAACGGCGTCTCGCCGTAAAAGCCCTTGTTGCTCGAGTGTCCGAACTTCGGGAACAGAAAGCCGGTCTGCCGCTCGCGGCGGATGGCCGCCGCGAAGAACGGAAAGAACGGCATGAGTGGGATGTTCTTCACCCAGAACGAAGCGCCGGTGCCGTAGAGATAGTCGTTCAGGTCGGCGGTGGCCCGGTTGAAGTGGAACGACCATGCGGGTGGGTCGTCCTCACACGTGGTGAAGACGCCCTTGCGGACCCGGTAGACGCTCTCGCCGAGCCGCTCCATCTGCTCGCCGGCGATGCGGTAGTGGGGCTCCGCCCGCGCCTCGGCCTGATACACGACGCCGGTGCCGGTATTCAGGTTGTACTCGACGCGCTGGCCGGTGAGCTGGTCCTCACCGTCGTAGAACACCACGCGCCCCTGTGCGACCGCCTCGCCCGTCGCCCGATTGAGCTCCACCCGGTCGGCCATGAGCCGGGAGCGCCCCTTGGTGATCTCCACGTTGCCGGTCGCGATCACCCGGTTCTCGGCGCCGACCTGCTCCAGCTGGTCGGCCACGATGGTGACATCACCGCCCGCGGTCCCGATCGTCACCGGGGCCGGTGTCGGCGCGGGTTGCGCCGCCGCAGCCCCGCCGAGCGCCGGGAGGAGCGCCGCCGCCGCCAGCAAGACGCGCCACCACGATAGCGTGCTCAAGTGTCGTGAAAGTCCTCGTCAAGAAAGGGAGCCCATGCTATCAGCCGGCTTTTCGATCGGGCAAGGGTTATCGCCGCCGCCGCCGGCGAGACGCAGCACGTCGCCGACGAGCGCCAGCGAGCCGGCGACACAAAGGATGGGGGTGCGCGGCGCGCTCTCGGCGAGCGCTAGGGCCTCGCCGGCCGATGCCGCTGTCTCGACACGCGGGAGCCCCGCGGGGACGTGCGCCCGCAGCGCGTCGGGGGCCGCCGCGCGCGGGCTGGAGGACGCGGTCAGGATCAGTCTCCGCGTCCGCGCGGTCAGCGCCGCGAGCATCCCGGCCGCGTCCTTGTCGCGCAGGGCGCCGAAGATCAGCGTCACCGCGGCATCGCCGAACCACTCGCCCAGCGAGGCGGCGAGCGCCCGCGCGCCCGCGGGGTTGTGCGCGCCGTCGAGGACGACGTGTCGATCGCCATAGCGCAGCACCTCGAACCGGCCGGGCCAGCGCGCGCGCGCCAGCCCGGCGCGGACCGACTCGGGCTCGACGTCGAGCCGATGGGCGGCGGCGGCGGCCAGCAGCGCGTTGGACGGCTGAAACGTGCCGAGCAGCGCGATGCGCGCGCCGTCGAGCCGCCAGCCAGGTCCGGCGAGGTCGAGTGTCTGGCCCGACAGGTCGCGCGCCGTCAGGCGGACGGACAGCTCCCGTCCCTCCAGCAGCAGCGGGACGCCGGTCGCCGCCCCGCGCGCGCGCAACACGGCCTCGGCCTCGGGGGCCTGCGCGGAGGCAATGGCGACGCCGGCACGGATGATGGCCGCCTTTTCCCGGGCGATGTCGGTGAGGGTCGGGCCCAGGACTTCCTGGTGATCGAGGTCGATGCGCGCGATGACGCTGACGGCCGGGACGCCGACGGTCGTCGCGTCGAGTCGACCACCGAGCCCGACCTCGAGCACGGCCACGTCGACCGCCTCCCGCGCGAAGTGATCGAGGGCCAGTGCCGTGGTCGCCTCGAACATCGTGGCGTCGACGCGCGCGATCAGGGTGGCGACGGCGTCGAAACCGTCGGCCACGTCGTCCTCGGCGATCGCCTCGCCGTCGACGCGGATGCGCTCGCGGAAGGACACGAGGTGTGGCGAGGTATAGAGGCCGACGCGCCGGCCCCCGGATTTCAAGATGGCCGCCAGCATCGCGGCCGTGGAGCCCTTGCCGTTCGTGCCGCCGACCTGCACGAGCGTGTATCGCTGCTCCGGGCTGCCGAGAGCCTCCAGCAGGGTCTCGATCCGCGCGAGGCCGGGGCGCATCCCTGCGTGCTCGCCGCCGCGAAGGGCGAGCAGCCGGGCCAGCGCCTCGGCGTAGGTCATGGAGTGGCGGGCTGGTCGGCGAAGAAGACGAGCAGGCGTCGCAGGGTGTCCTTCAGATCCTTGCGCTCGACCACGAGGTCCAGCTGACCGTGCTCGAGCAGGAACTCGGAGCGCTGGAAGCCCTCGGGCAACGGCTGGCGGATCGTCTCGGCGATCACCCGCGGGCCCGCGAAGCCGATGAGGGCGCGCGGCTCGGCCATGATCACGTCGCCGAGCATGGCGAACGAGGCCGTGACCCCGCCCGTGGTCGGATCGGTCAGCACCGAAACGTACGGCAGCCGGGCCTCGGCCAGTCGCTCGAGGGCGGCCGAGGTCTTGGCCATCTGCATGAGCGACAGGATGCCTTCCTGCATGCGCGCGCCGCCGGACGCGGAGACGATGATCACCGGGAGCGCCTTGTCGATGGCGAGCTCGATGGCGCGCGTCAGCTTCTCACCGACGACGGAGCCCATGCTGCCGCCGAGGAACGCGAACTCGAACACGCACAGCACGGCCGGCAGGCCGTCGATGCGCGCGATGCCGCTCACCACCGCATCCTCGAAGCCCGTCTTCTGGCGGGCGGCCTTCACCCGGTCGGGATACCTCTTCGAGTCCTTGAATCGCAGCGGATCGGCCGAGATCAGCCCCGTCTGGTACTCCTCGAACGTCCCGGGATCGGTGAGCAGCGCGATGCGCTCCCGCGCGCCGATGCGGAACGGATAGCGACACTTCGGACACACGCGGCCGGCGCGCTCGACCTCGGCGCGGTACATGATCTCCTTGCACGAATCGCACTTGATCCACAGGCCTTCCGCGATGTTGACCTTCTTCGGCGTGCCGGCCGTCTCTTCCGGCTTGCGGCGAAACCACGCCATGCTCAGGCCCCCCGAAGCGGCTGCTTCAGCGCCGCGATGAAGTCGCCCACGTGCTTGACCAGTCCGGCGGTGCCGGCGTGCTGCTCGATCGTCCGCACGATCGCGGAGCCGACGGCGACACCGTCCGCGATGCGGCCCACGGCGGCCGCGTGCTCCGGCGTCGAGACGCCGAAGCCGACGCACACCGGCTTGGTCGTGACCAGACGCACCGTGCGCACCTGCGCCTCGAGATCGGGCGGCAGCGCGCGACGCTCGCCCGTGACTCCCAGCAACGAGACGACGTACAGGAAGCCGCGGCTCACCCGCGCGATGCTCTTCACGCGCGCGGGCGTGGAGGTCGGCGCCACGAGCTGGATCATGTCGAGCCCGGCCGGCTCCGCCTCCGCACGCAGCGGATCGGCCTCCTCGTACGGCAGGTCGGGCACGATGACGCCGTCGGCGCCGGCATCGACCGCGGTGCGGGCGAAGCTCTTGAGACCGAAGGCGAGCACCGGGTTGTAGTACGTGAACAGCACGAGCGGCAGCCGCACCTCGGCGCGGAGCGTGGCGACCAGCTCCAGCACGCGGGCCAGCGTGGTGCCGGCGGCCAGCGCCCGGGCGCCCGCGCGCTGGATGACGGGCCCGTCGGCAAGCGGGTCGGAGAACGGCACGCCGAGCTCGATGAGGTCGGCGCCGCGCCGCTCGGCCTCGACGACGAGCCGCCGCGTCTCCGCCAGCGATGGATCGCCGGCCATGACGTAGACGACCAGCGCCCGCTCGCCGCGCGCGCGGAGCCCCGCGAAGGTCTCGTCGATCCGGCTCATCCTTCTATATATCCTTGCCCAGCGCCTTGGCGACGACGTGGACGTCCTTGTCGCCCCTGCCCGAGAGGCCGACCACGATCGTCTTGCTGCGCGGCAGCGTCTTGGCCAGCCGCATGGCGTGGGCGATGGCGTGCGACGACTCCAGGGCGGGCATGATGCCTTCCAGCCGCGTCAGCGCCTGGAAGCCCTCGAGCGCTTCCTCGTCGGTGATCGACACGAACTCGAAGCGGCCCGCGTCCTTATAGTAGGCGTGCTCGGGACCGACACCCGGGTAATCGAGGCCGGCGGAGATGGAGTGCGCGACGGCGATCTGTCCGTCGTCGTTCTGCAGCACGTAGCTGAGCGAGCCATGCAGGACGCCGATGGCGCCGGCCGTCATGGACGCTCCGTGCTTGCCGCTGGCGATGCCGCTGCCGCCCGGCTCGACGCCGACGATGCGCACGCGGCGGTCGCCGATGAACGGGTGGAAGAGCCCGATGGCGTTACTCCCGCCGCCGACACAGGCGATGACGACGTCGGGCAGCCTGCCGAACGCGCGGCGGGATTGGGTCCGCGCCTCCTTGCCGATCACCGTGTGGAAGTCGCGCACCATCATCGGATACGGATGGGGGCCGAGCGCCGAGCCAAGCACGTAGTACGTCGTGCGGACGTTGGTGACCCAGTCGCGGAGCGCCTCGTTCACGGCGTCCTTCAACGTCTTGCTGCCCGACTCGACCGGAATGACCTTGGCGCCGAGGAGCCGCATGCGGAAGACGTTCAGCGCCTGCCGCTCGATGTCCTCGGTGCCCATGTACACCTCGCACTCGAGGCCCAGCAGCGCGGCGGCGGTGGCGGTGGCCACCCCGTGCTGTCCCGCGCCCGTCTCGGCGATCACGCGCGGCTTCTTCATCCGCTGGGCGAGCAGCACCTGCCCGAGGACGTTGTTCACCTTGTGGGCGCCGGTGTGGCAAAGATCCTCGCGCTTGAGCCAGATGCGGGCGCCGCCGCAGTGCTCGCTCAGCCGCGCCGCGAAGTAGAGTGGCGTCGGGCGTCCCGCGTAGTCGGTCAAGAGCGCGCCCAGGCGCCGCTGGAAGGCGCGGTCACGCCGGGCCGCCTGGTACGCCTTCTCGAGCTCGATGAGCGGCGTCATCAGCGTTTCCGGCACGAACCGGCCGCCGAAGCGGCCGAAGTGGCCGCGCGCGTCGGGCAGCGTCGTCATGCGCGCCTGGCCGCCTCGATGAAGCGCCGGACCTTGTGCGGGTCCTTCTTGCCCGGCTGCGCCTCCACGCCGGAGTTCACGTCCACCGCGAACGGCCGCACGATGTCCACCGCCGTCGCCACGTTATCCGGCGTGAGGCCGCCGGACAGCACGATGGGCACCCGCGCCTCCCGTGGCTGCGTCTCCGCCATCACCCGGATCCCACGCCACTCGAGAGGCTCGCGTCCCTCGCCTTCGCTCCATCGCGCCTGGCTGTCGAGCAGATAGGCGGCCACCACCTTTCGGTAGAGAAACGCCCCGAAGCGTTCGCCGATCCGGTACTCCGGCAGCCCGTCGATCGTGGAAGCCGGCGGGAGCTTGATGGTCTTGATGACCGGCACGCTGTAACCCTGACAGTCTTCCGGTGTTTCGTCACCATGAAATTGAACGGCGCGCAGCCCGCACGCCTCGATGGCGGCCTTCACATGCCCGGCCGGATGGTCCCAGAACACGCCGACCGGCGTGACGAACGGCGGCAGCCGTCGGACGATCGGCGCCACCTGCTCCGGGGTGACGAAGCGCGGCGTGTTCTCGACGAAGATGAACCCGAGGGCGTCGGCGCCGGCGCTCACGGCCATCCGCGCGTCCTCGAGGTTCGTGATCCCGCAGACCTTCACGCGCGTCATGCGAGCTTCAGCTCCCGGATCTTGGCCGCGGTGTCCTTGGCGCGTACCAGCCCTTCGCCGACCAGCACCCCGTGGGCGCCCGCGTCCACGACGCGGCGCACGTCATCGCCCGTGAAGAAGCCGCTCTCGCTGACCACGATCGGTCCCGGCGGGATGCGCGGCAGCAGGGCCAGGGTGGTCTCGATGCGCGTCTCGAAGGTGCCGAGGTCCCGGTTGTTGATCCCGATGAGGCGCGCGCCGGCCGCCAGCGCCACGTCGAGCTCGCCCTCGGTGTGGCACTCGACCAGTGCGGCGAGGCCGAGGCCCTTGGCCGCGGCCGCGAGGTCGCGCAGCAGCGCGGGCTCGAGAATGGCCACGATCAGCAGCACCGCGTCGGCGCCGGCGGCGCGCGCCTCCCACAGCTGGTACTCGTCGATGGTGAAGTCCTTCCTGAGCAGCGGAACGTCGACGGTGGCCCGTACCTGGCGCAGGATCTCGAGGCTGCCCTGGAAGTATTTCTGGTCGGTGAGGACGGAGATCGCGTCGGCGCCGTGGCTCGCGTAGGTAGCCGCGAGCGCGACGGGATCCAGATCGGCCGCGAGCACGCCGCGCGACGGTGAGGCCTTCTTCACCTCGGCGATCAAGCGGACGCCGCCCCGCACGGGCGTGAGCGCGCGCTCGAAATCGCGCGGTGCCGCGAGGCCGCGGCACAGCGCTTCGAGCGCCGCGCGCGGCTGCGCGGCCTTGAGGCCGGCGACCTCCTGCCGCTTGTGGGCGACGATCTCGGCGAGGATCGACATGCCCGCCGGCCTAGAAGTCGCGGCGCTGCGCCTGCCGCCTGAGGGTCTCGAGAGGCACCGGCCGCAGCTGCTCGAGCACGAAGTCGCGGATGGTGCGGGGCGGCGGCAAATCCCGGACGACGCGCCCCTGCTGAGTGAGCGGCTTCAGCAGCGCGTCCCACGGACCGGCATCCGGCGGTTTCGCGCCGGCGGGAACCACGATCGTCTCCAGCGTCCCCCGCCGCCGGTAGAGGTCCTTGGCGCCGGACCACTTGCCGCGCTTGGCCATCGGCCGTCCCTCGATCTCCGTGATGTCGAGGGCAAAGCTGACCACGGGCGCGTTGGCGATGGAGGTGCCGACGCCATAGGCATCGACGACGGGATTGAGGCGCAGGATCTCGTACTCGTCGATCCCGCCCGAGGTGATGATCTTCACGTGGCCGAAGCCGCGGAGGCTCAGCTCCCAGCGGACCTCCTCGACGATTCGATACAGGTCCCCGCGGCGCGACGAGGGCGTGTCCAGCCGCACGGCGAAGAGATCGTTGCCGAGCGCCTCCGCCACGCGGATGGCCTCGAACTTCTCGTCCTGCAGCGTGTCGATGAGGGCCACGCGCCGGACCTTCTTGTCCACGATCTCGTTGAAGGCCTTCAGCGCCTCCACGGTGTCGCCGATCATCAGGACGAGCGCGTGCGGGATCGTCCCCGTCGGATCGGCATCGATCAGCTCGGCCGCCTTGGTCACCGCCACGCCGTCGCAGCCGCCGACGAACGCGTTGCGCTCGATCATGGGGGCCAGCGCCGGATGCATCCGCCGGGCTCCGAACGAGATCACCTGCCGCTCGCCCGCCGCCTTCTTGCAGCGCGCGGCCTT
>Ga0075430_100004172_pt1 | contig 12197 bp, 12 predicted proteins | sample RhiMetdeltSRZDD4_FD_75294 | JGI IMG/M metagenome (GOLD analysis project Ga0075430, IMG submission 75294) | Populus rhizosphere microbial communities from Tennessee, USA - Rhizosphere MetaG P. deltoides SRZDD4 | ecosystem: Host-associated > Plants > Roots > Rhizosphere > Soil | place: USA... | reverse complement strand
GGCAGCTTCGGCGGTCCGGCCAGACCCTGCCAGCCGACCACGTCGAGATCGGGGAATCCCGCCTCCTTGGCCGTCGGGATATCGGGCAACCCCGGGAGCCGGGTGGGATTCACGACGGCGAGCCCGCGGATCTTGCCGCCCGCGACGAGCCCCGCGGACTCGCTCCACTGCTGCCCGGCGAAGTCGGTGTGGCCGCCCGCCAGCGCCGTCAGCGCGGGCGCGCCGCCCGTGAACACGACCTTGTTCGTCTCGGCCAGCGGCACGCCGGCGGAGAAGAGGAACTGCGAGACCGAGAACGCGGCCACCCCAGACACGCCGGCGATGCCGTACCGGAACGCCTTCGGGTCGGCCTTGGCGGCCGTCGCGACGTCCTTCAGGGTCTTCCACGGCGAGTCGGCCTTGACCGTGTAGATGACGGGGTCGAGCGTGATGAGCCCGATCGGCGTCTTGCCGTCCATCTTGAACGGCACGTCGCTCTCCACCGCGAAGAGCATGGACGCGGTGGCGTGGGGCTCCAGCAGCAGCGTGTAGCCGTCGGGCTTCGCGTTCAGCGCGCGCAGCGCGCCGGTGATGCCCGAGGCGCCAGGCATGTTCACGACGTTCACCGACTGGCCCCACTTCTTGGCGGCGTAGGCAGCGAGGAGCCGGGCCGCCACGTCGGCGCCGCCGCCGGGCGCGTAGCCGACGATGATCTCGACGGGCCGAGTGGGATAGGCGGGCTGGGCGGCGGCCGGGGCCGTGAGCAGTCCCGCGACGAGCAGTGCGATCAGGACGACACGCATCATCGACGTCACCTCCTGCGTCGGGCGATCAGGGTCCAGAGGGTCAGGGCCACGCCGGCCGCGAGCAGCACGAGGGCGACGGGCCGGGAGAGGAAGATGAGCGCGCTGCCGTGGGCCATGCTGAGCGACTGTCGGAGCGCGCTCTCCAGCATCGGCGTGAGGATGAGCGCCAGCACCAGCGGGGCCGTCGGGTAGCCGAGCTTGGCCATGCCATAGCCGAGGGCGCCGAAGGCCAGCGCCATGCCGACGTCGGCGAAGCTGTTGCGGACACTGAAGGCCCCCAGCACGCTGAAGATCAGGATCAGCGGCGCCATCACCGCGTAGGGCACACGGCACAGGCGCGCCCACAGCCCGACCAGCGGCAGGTTGAGGACGAGCAGCATCACGTTGCCGACGTACATGCTCGCGATGACCGTCCACACGAACTGCGGCTGCTTCTCGAAGAGCAGCGGGCCCGGCTGCAGCCCGTAGATCATGAGGCCGCTCAGCAGCACCGCCAGCGCCGGGGTGGCCGGCAGGCCGAGCGCCAGCAGCGGGACGAACCCGGCGCTGGTGGTGGCGTTGTTGGCGCCCTCCGGCGCCGCCACGCCCTCGATGGCGCCGCGCCCGAACCGCTCCGGCGTCCGCGAGACGCGTCGCTCGACGTCGTAGGCGATGAACGAGATCGCCCCCGGCGTGCACCCGGGGAGCAGGCCGAGCCCGAACCCCACCCCGGTCGCCCGCAGCATCGTCCCCACGCACGCTCGCAGCTCGTCCGCGCGGGGCAGGAGCCGGCCGACCGGCGCCAGCGAGATCGCCCCGGTCCGCGCCTCCACACCCAGGAGGACCTCGGTGATCGCGAAGAGCCCGATGATCACCGCGATGAAGTCGACACCGCCCAGCAAGGTCGTCGTGCCGAAGGTGAGCCGTCGCTCCCCCGACATCGGGTCGAGGCCGACGACGGCGACGAGAGCGCCGAGCGCCGCCGCGGTGAGGCCCTTCACCAGCGAGGGCCCCGAGAGACTCACGACCACGCTGAAGGAGAGCACGACCAAGCCGAAGTACTCGGGCGGCCCGATGGCGAGCGCCACGTCGGCCAGGGGCGGCGCGAAGAACGTGAGCCCGACCAGCCCGAGCGTGCCCGCCACGAACGAGGCGATGGCCGCGATCGCCAGTGCCGGTCCCGCCCGTCCCTGCCGGGCCATCTGGTGACCGTCGAGCGTGGTGACGACCGAGGCGACCTCGCCCGGGATGTTGACCAGGATCGCCGTCGTGGAGCCGCCGTACATCGCCCCGTAGTAGATGGCGGCGAGCATGATGATCGCCGGCGTGGGCGGGAGGAACGACGTGAGCGGCAGCAGGATCGCGATGCCCGAGGTCGGCCCGATGCCCGGCAGCACGCCGACCAGCGTTCCGAGCACGGACCCCATCAGCGCGAACGCCAGGTTCTGGGGCGTCAGCGCCTGGCCGAAACCGTTCAGCAGGAACCCGAGCGTCTCCACTCAGGTAAGCGCGTCCACGCAGAGTGCAGTCACGGGATCCGGGCCAGACTCTAACAGAGAACGCGCTATCCTACGCATGCCATGGCGACCCGGCGACCTCCGCGACCCGGTTCCGACGTGACCGCGCAGGCTCGACGGGCCGGCGTCCGCCTCGTGCGCTTCCTCTACACCGACAACGGTGGCATCACGCGCGGGAAGGCCATGCACGTGGACGGGCTCGCGCACCGGCTGACCGACGGCATCGGGCTCACGGTGGCGATGCAGGCCATGAACATGCTGGACCAGCTCCAGCCCGTCGAGGGCCTCGGCCCCGTCGGCGAGATCCGGCTGGTCCCCGATCCGAGGACGTTCACCGTGCTTCCGTACGCGGCGCACACGGCGGCCATGACGAGCGACATGTGCACGCTGGACGGGGCGCCGTGGGAGGCGTGCCCGCGGGCCTTCCTCAAGCGGCAGATCGCCGCCTGCGCCGCGGCGGGCTTCAGCGTGCGCGCCGCCTTCGAGTGCGAGTTTACGCTGGCCGTGAAGCAGGCCGACGGCGGGTTCGCGCCGCTGGACGAGAGCCTCTGCTTCTCCACCGTCGGGATGACCACCGCGGCGCCCGTCATGGACGACGTCGTGGCCGCGCTCGAGGCGCAGCGCATTCCGGTCGAGCAGTACTATCCGGAGCTCGGCCACGGCCAGCAGGAGCTGTCGATCGGCCACGCCCCGGCGCTCGACGCCGCCGATCGCCAGGTCTTCTATCGCGAGACCGTACGGGCCGTCGCGCACCGCCACGGGCTCTGGGCCTCGCTCGCCCCCAAGCCCTTCGTCGATCAGGCCGGCAACGGCGCGCACATCCACTTCAGCCTCTGGGACGCAGCGGGCCGTCGATCCCGCATGCACGACCCGCGAGGCCGCTACGGCGTGAGCGCCCTGGGTTATCACTTCATCGCGGGCGTCCTCGCGCATCTGCCGGCCCTGCTGGCCCTCACGTGCCCGAGCGTGAACTCGTACCGCCGGCTCCAGCCGCACTTCTGGAGCTCGGCCTACACGGCGTGGGGGCCCGACAACCGCGAGGCGGCGGTGCGCGTGCCATCGACCTTTCCCTCCGACCGCGCCGGCTCGACCAATGCCGAGCTGAAGGCGTCGGACTCGTCGTCGAATCCCTACCTCGCGCTCGGCGGTCTGCTCGCGGCGGGGCTCGACGGCGTCACGCGCGCACTCCAGCCCGGCGAGCCCGTGCTCGTCGACCCCGGCGCCATGTCCGAGGGCGAGCGGCGCGAGCGCGGGATCCAGCGGTATCCCACCACGCTGGGCGCCGCGCTCGATCAGCTGGAGGCCGACCCCGTGCTCATATCGGCCCTCGGCCCGACCCTGGCCCGCGCCTACCTCGCCGTGAAGCGCTCGGAGGCGGAGGCGTTCGGCCGCGAGAGCGCGGCCTTCGAGACCAAGCACCACTTCTGGAAGTTCTGACCTGGACCTCAGCGCCGTCCCCATCCTGGATCAGCACTGTCACGCGCTCCTGCGTGACGCGCGCGTCGCCGACGCCGCCGCCTACGCGCGGTTCTTCACCGAGAGCGGCGATCCGACGATGCACGCGCGTCACGTCCCCGAGACCGTCTTCTACCGCTGGGCCATCAAGGAGCTCGCCGCCAGCCTGGGCTGCGCGCCAACGAGCGAGGCCGTGCTCGCCGAGCGCGCGCGTGTATCGGCCGACGCGCTCGCGCAGCGCCTGCTCGGCGAGGCGAACATCGCGGTGCTTCTCATCGATCACGGCTACCGCACCGACGAGACGTGGCCCCCGTCGGAGCTGGCGGCGCGGGTGCCGTGTCGTGTCTTGCCACTCCTGCGGCTCGAGGTGCTGGCGCAGGAGCTGATCATCCACCACGAGACGTTCGACGCCGTGCTCGACGCATTCTCCGCCGTCGTCGAGCGGGCACGGGCGGACGGCTTCGTCGGCCTCAAGAGCATCATCGCGTACCGGACGGGACTCGCCGTACAGCCGACGTCGCGCGGCGACGCCGCCGCCGCGTTCGGCCCCGTGAAGGAGCGCGCGCGGCGCGACGGTCGGGTGCGGCTCGCCACGAAGCCCCTCACCGACTATCTGCTCCTGCGCGCGCTCGAGATCGCCGAGCGGCAGGCCTTGCCCGTGCAGATCCACACCGGCTTCGGCGATGCCGATCTCGACCTCCGCGAGGCCAACCCCCTGCACCTGCGCCCACTGCTCGAGAGCGGCCGGTATGCACACGTGCCGTTCGTCCTCCTGCACGCGAGCTATCCCTACGTCCGCGAGCTCGGCTACCTGGCGGCGATCTATCCCAACGTCTACGCCGACGTGGGGCTCGCCATCCCGCATCTGGCCGCCGAGATCCCGACGATGCTGCGCCAGCTGCTGAGCCTCACCCCCACGACCAAGGTGGTGTACTCGAGTGACGCCTCGCAGATCCCCGACCTGTTCTGGCTGGCCGCGCGCTGGGGGCGCGGCGGGCTGGGGTTGGTGCTCGACGAGCTGGTCAACCTCGGCGCGCTCGACGGTGACGAGGCGCTCGCGGTGGGGCGACGGGTGCTCGGGGGAAACGCCGCCGCAGTCTACGGATTATCCTGGCCGTAGCCTTCACCTCAGCACAGGAGAAACACCATGTACCGGCTGACCGTGGCGATCTGCTGCTTGATCCTCGGGACCGGACTCGTTCCTGCCTTCGCGCAGCCAGCCGAGGAGGCCTCCAAGCTCCTGCAAGGGGCCTGGACGGCGACCCAGGCGCAACGCGACGGCAAGGCCGCCGAGGACGTCGTCGGACATCGGCTGTCCTTCACGGGCAACCGCTTCCAAATCCAGTCCAAGGACGGCAAGCCTCTTTATGCCGGCACGATCCGGGTGGACCCGAGGGCGAAACCCGCAGCCATCGACTTCGATCACACGGAAGGAGACCTGAAGGGCAAGGCGTGGAAAGGCATCTACACCCTGGACGGGAACACGCTGAAGATCTGCGACAACGCCCCGAACCTGGCCAAGGCCCGGCCCACCACGTTCGAGGCGAAACGCGGATCCGGCTACGTCCTCGTCACCTTCAAGCGCGCCAAGCCCTGAACCTCAAAACTCAGCGGAGTCCTTCAACCCTTCGCGTGGCTCTGGCGTCAGACCGGTTCTGCGGAACTGTGCCTTGTAGGAAGGCCCTGCATATATGCACTCGTGCGGAAGCGACCGGGGTCTTGCGGCGCGGGTCAGTCATCACTTCAACATCCAGGCGCTATCGCACGCCGGCACTGGGTCAGTCATCGCGAAATGCGACCAGAGATCTTGCAACTGGTCACACGGGGTCGGCAGTCGAACACCTCGTCGGCGTAAGTCTTCATTCAGCTTGACGATGCGGGCGGCATTGGTCTCGACCGCTTGACGCTTCGCGACCCCGAGGAATTTCACACTGATCTCTACGGCTCTTCGATTGCGGTCGTAGATCCACTGACGCCGATACGCTGCAGCGGTTCGTGCGTCCGGCATGTACCCGATCGTCGCGAACGCGAGGGGCGGCACGATCTTGTCTCGGATGCTGCCCCGAGCCAGGTCGACCGCCGCGATGCTGATGTAGCGGCCCCAGTTCATGTAAGGCTCGAAACTGGCGCCCTCATAGACCAGGATCTTGACGCCCTGGACGCCGTAGGCGGCAGTTACTTCGTCGGCGAACTGTTCGGCTTCCTTCAGTCCCGCCGACTGCTCCGGCGTCAACGAAGTAGTCCTGCAAGCCGCAAGGAGCAGTACTGAGCACAACAGTGAGAACACCGACCATTTCGTCATATCGCCCTCTCGACTCAGTCGTTCCGGCGCCGCCTGCAGATCGCCGCACCTCAGCAGCCTCAGCGTCGCCTCCAGCAGTCTCCACCCCCGCATCCCGCGCTTGGCACGGAAACCCGACGAGCAGACGTGACGGCGCCCCGGGAGCAGCACCTGGCGCATGCCCCTCCCATGTGCAGCTTGCGGCCTTCTCCATCTCCTGCTGGCTCGCTACTGCGCACGGTTCGGCGCTCGGATGAATCGTCTCGGATCGACTGGAAAAACCAAACACCATCAGTGCCGTCGACAGATAGAATCCGACACCTATAATAGCCATACGGATAACGACACGCTCGGCAAGTAGATGCCCCTAAGGGGCCCGGGCTAGGCTGCTGTGGAGCTCGGCGCTTCAATAGCCGAGCGGCCCCGCCGGGAGCGGCATGCCGAGCCAGTGCTTGAAGACGACGTGGGCGGCGACGGCGATCGCGGCCGCCGTCGCTAGCGAGCGGGTCCACGACGTGGCGCCGAGGCTGCGGACGATCGGCAGCGCGAACAGCAGGGTGGCGACGAGGAAGCCGAGCCAGGGAAGCAGCGCGATGTAGAGGGCGAGCAGGACGAGCAGCGCCACGACCCGGCGGGCGCCGGCGGCGTCGGGCCAGGCGACGGGGGCGGCGGGCTCGGTGGCGTGGGCAAGACCGACGAGCACGAGGACGCCGCCCACGAGCGCCGGCATGAGGCGGGCGCCCAGCCAGCCGTCGCGCAGCCGGAACGCCTCGAGCAGCGCCACGACCCCCACCACCACGAGGAATGCGCCACAGACGAGGGGGATGCGCCGCACGGCGGCGCTAGTATACAGTCCTGCCGAGGGCATCCCCGGCGACCCCCGACGAGAGGAGATTGCATGGCCATTCCCCGGACGATGACCGCCACGGTCCTGGTCGCCCCACACCGGTTCGAGCTGCTCGAGCGGCCGGTGCCGACGCCGGGCGATGAGGACGTGCTCATCCGCGTGCGCGCCTGCGGAGTCTGCGGGACGGATCTCAAGATCATCCACACGGGCATGCCGATGATGCCGCCGTACGGCGAGTTCATCTTCGGTCACGAATACGCGGGCGACATCGTGGCAGTGGGGCGGACGGTGGACGAGTTCCAGGTGGGCGACCGCGTGGTCGTCGAGGCGCACATGGGCTGTCGGCGCTGCGAGAACTGCATCCGCGGTCAGTACACCGCCTGCCTGAACTACGGCAACGCCCGGCGGGGGCACCGCGCGAATGGGTTCACCACCAACGGCGGGCTGGCCGAGTACGCCGTGAATCACGTCAACACGCTCTACCGCATCCCCGAGGGCGTCTCCTACGAGGAGTCCACGGTGGTGATGACCTCCGGCAGCCCGCTCTTCGGTCTCGAGAACGCGGGGGGCTACTTCGCCGGCGAGACCGTGGCCGTGCTGGGGCCGGGGCCGATCGGGCTCATGGCCATCCAGCTGGTGAAGGCGCTGGGCGCCACCCGGGTGATCCTCACCGGCACCCGCGAGTCACGGCTGGCGATGGGCCGCCAGCTCGGGGCCGACGTCGTCGTGGACAGCCGCACCACGGACCCCGTCCAAGCGGTGATGCAGGCCACCGACGGCAAGGGCGCCGACCTCGTCATCGACTGCGCCGGCGGCGACGACACGTTCGACCAGTCGATCAAGATGTCGAAGTCCGGTGGCAAGGTGCTGCTGGTCGCCTTTTACCACGGCCCCGTCACTGCCGACATCAGCCACGCCGTGCGCCGCAACGTGACGATTTACACCGAGCGCGGCGAGGGCGGCACCAGCGTGGGCCGGGCCATGGCCCTGATGGCCGCCGGGCGGCTCACGGCGAAGCCCCTCATCACGCACCAGCTCCCGCTCGCCCGCGTCCACGAGGCGATGGAGGTGCTCGAGAAGCGCATCGGCGATCCGATCAAGGTGGTGCTCAACCCATGAGGCGGGGGACCGTCGCGCTCGTCCTGGCCCTGCTCCTCGCCGGGGCGGCGCCCGCCGTCGCCTTTCCGGACAAGCCGCTCGAGCTGACCGTGTTGTTCGGCGCCGGCAGCGCCGCGGACCTGCTCGCCCGCAAGCTCGCCGAGCTGGTCGCGAAGGACCTGGGCCAGCCGGTGGCCGTGGTGAATCGGACGGGCGCGGGCGGCGCCCTCGGCTACACGCACGTGCGCGGCCAGAGCCCGGACGGCTACGCGCTCGTCTGGAACTCCAACAGCGTGAGCACGGCCTACCACGCCGGCAACATGAAGTTCGACTACACCGCCTTCGCCGGCGTCGCCGCGCTCACGAGCGAGCCGGTCTCGCTCGCCGTCAAGGCCGACGCCCCCTGGAAGGACATCGGCGAGCTGATCGCCTACGCGAAGGCCAACCCCGGCCAGGTCCGTCTCGGCAACTCCGGGCGCGGGTCCTTCACCCACCTCATGGCCGTGGCCTTCGAGAACCGCACGGGCACCAAGCTGACGCACGTCCCGTTCGGACGCGAGCTCGCGGTCACGACCGTGCTCGGCGACAAGATCGAGGCGAGCGTGCAGCTGCCCGCCGAGATCATGGCCCAGGTGACGGGTCGCCAGGTGCGGGTGCTGGCGATCAGCGGCGAGCGGCGACTGCCGAGCCTGCCCGACGTGCCCACCCTCAAGGAGAGCGGCGTCGACCTCACGATGTCGCTCTGGCGCGGGGTCGCGGTGCCGAAGGGCACGCCGGAACCTGTCGTCGCGCGGCTCGAGCGCGCGTTCATCCAGGCGGCGCAGAGCGCGGAGTTCCGCGACTTCGCGACGCGCATGGGCGCGGTCGTCGAGGTCCGGGGCGCGAAGGACTTCGACGCGTTCCTCGCGCGCGACGACCGCGATATCGCCACGTTGATGGAGCAAATCGGCCTCCGGAAGCAGTAGCCGTCTCGCCGCCGCGATGACTCGCCGCGATCGGTGGAGCGCCGTCGGCCTGGCGCTGGTGGCGACGGCGTACCTCGTCCTCGGCCGCGCCTATCCCCTCGACACGCTCGCCGCGCTCGGCCCCGGCGCCTTCCCGCTCGCCGTCGGCCTCGTGCTACTCGCGCTCGCCGTCTGGCAATTCTCCGCCGCCGGCCGAGCGGCGCCGTCTGGCCCGTCGATCGCGCCGCCGCGCTCGCGCGCGGCGCTCGTGATGGCGTGCGTCCTCGTCGTCTATGCCGCCGTGCTACCGCGCCTGGGCTTCCTCCTCGCCTCCTCGGCGCTGGTCTTCGTCGCCGCACGCCTCATGGGGCTCGACGGCTGGTGGCGTCCGGCGGCGCTGGCGGTGGGCGTGGCGGTGGCGGCCCGGGTGCTCTTCGTCACCTGGCTCGGGGTCCCGCTGCCGTGAGCGAGCTGTTCGTCGCGCTCACGCCGCCGAACCTGGTGGCCTGCTTCGTGGGTGTCGTCCTCGGCACGCTGGTCGGTGTGCTGCCGGGACTGGGGCCGGCGGGCGCGATGGCGCTGGTGCTCCCCGTCGTCGTGAAGCTCGAGCCGACGGCGGGGCTCATCATGCTGGCCGGGATCTACTACGGCGCGATGTACGGCGGCTCGACGACGTCGATCCTCGTCAACGTTCCCGGCGAGGCCGCCAGCGTCGTCACGACCATCGACGGGTATCGCCTGGCCCGGCGCGGCCGCGCCGGCGCCGCGCTGGCCGTCGCCGCCCTCGCCTCGTTCGTCGCCGGCACCTTCAGCGTGGTCGCGCTGCAGCTAGCGGCGCCGCTCGTGGCCCGCGCGGCGCTGGCCTTCGGCCCCGCCGAGTACTTCGCCTTCGCGCTCCTCGGGGTGGTCCTGCTGGCGACGCTCGCCGGCGGCGCCCGGGTCAAGGCGCTGGCCATGGTGGCGGTCGGCGTGCTGCTGTCGACCGTCGGCATGGACCCCATGGGCGGCACCGTGCGGTTCACCTTCGACGTGGCCGGCGCTCAGGCCGGGCTCAGCTTCGTCGCCGTCACCGCCGGCCTCTTCGGCGTCGCCGAGGTGCTGGCCCTGACCGCGGCCGGCGACACGGCGACGGCGGCGGCGCGCGTGCGGTTCCGCGAGCTCTACCCGAACCGCGAGGAGCTGCGTCGCTCGGTGCCGCCCATGCTGCGCGGCACCGTCCTGGGCTTTCTCGTGGGCCTCATCCCCGGGCCGGCCGCCACGATCGCGTCGTTCGTCTCGTACGGCGTGGAGAAGCGGGTCTCGCGCCATCGCCGGGAGCTGGGCACGGGTGCCATCGAGGGCGTGGCCGGTCCCGAGGCGGCGAACAACGCCGCGGCCGGCGGGGGGATGGTCCCCCTGCTCTCGCTGGGCCTGCCGTTCACGCCGGCCACGGCCGTGCTGCTGAGCGGGATGCTGCTGGTGAGCGTGACGCCGGGGCCGTTCCTGCTCCGCGACCATCCCCACGTATTCTGGGGCGTCATCGGGAGCTTCTACGTCGGCAACGTGATGCTGCTGCTGCTCAACCTGCCGCTAGTCGGAGTGTTCGCCCGCGTCGCCACCATTCCGCCGCGCTGGCTCATGCCCGGCGTGCTGGTCCTGTGCGCGGTCGCGGCGTTCGCCGACAACAACAACCCGTTCGACGTGTGGGTGATGGTGGGAGCCGGCCTGCTCGGCTACGCCATGCGCTGGCTCGGCTACGACCCGGCGCCACTCGTGCTCGGCCTCGTCCTGGGACCGCTGCTCGAACGCTCGCTGGTCCAGGCTCTGACAATCGCGCGCGGCCAGGTCAGCGGTCTGTGGTCGTCACCGCAGGCCGCCGTCATGCTAGCCGCGGCCGTCCTGGCGCTGGTCGCGCCCGGCGTGCTGACGCTGGCCCGTCGCGCGCGGCCGGGGGCGCCGCATCCGTAGTAAGCTCCTGCCCGGGCGCCTTCGCGCCCGATCACGGTCCCCGGGAAGGGCTCCATGAGTGACAGCACCGCGTCGAAGCTGGCCGTCGGACTCACGCACGTGGCGAAGGTGAAGGTGACGGACGACATGACGCCCGCCCACCTCCGCGGCGAGCCGCTCCGCGTCCTCTCCACACCCGACATGATCCGCCTCATCGAGCGCACGGCGATCGAGGCGGTGCAGCCCCACCTGGCGCCGGGCCAGGCCACCGTCGGCACCCGCGTGGACGTCGCGCACCTGGCGGGGACGCTGGTGGGGATGACCGCCACCATCACGGTGGAGCTCACCGCCGTCGATCGGCGCAAGCTCACCTTCCGTGTCGAGGTGCGTGACGAGCTCGACGAGGCCGGCAAGGGCACCCACGAGCGCTTCATCGTCGACGCCGCGCAGCGGCTGCCGCGGCTGCAGGAGAAGCTGAGCCGCTGGAAGGCGGCGGGAGGCCAGCCATGAGCACGCTCAGCGATCGGGTCGCCATCGTCACCGGCGCGGGCCACGGGATCGGGCACGCCGCCGCGCTCGCGCTCGCCGCCGCCGGCGCCGACGTGGCCGCGGTCGACATCGACAAGGCCGCGGCCGAGAAGACCGCCGCCGCCGTCACCGGGCTCGGCCGGGCCGGCCTGGCCCTCGCGACCGACGTGGGCGACGTCGCGAGCATCGACCGCATGGTGAGCGCGGTCGTCGAGCGGTTCGGCCGCGTCGACGTCCTCGTCAACAACGCGGGGGTCACCCGTCGCGCCCACATCATGGACCTCACCGAGGCCGACTGGGACCGCATCATGCGCGTGAACGGCAAGGGCGTGTTCTTCTGCCTGCAGCGCGTCGCGCGCGAGATGATCCCCCGCCGCAGCGGGGTGATCGTGAACATCGCCTCCATCGCCGGCAAGGGCTACGTCGGCACCTCCAACGCGATCTACGCGGGTAGCAAGGGCGCGGTGATCGGCATGACCCGCATCGCCGCGCTCCAGCTGGCGCGGCACAACATCAACGTCAACGCCATCTGCCCCGGCACCACCGTGACGGCGCTCTCCAACGACAACCTGCGTGCCCGGGCCAAGGACGAGGGTGTGTCCGTCGAGGAAATGGAGCGTCGGCGGAACGCCAACATCCCGCTCGGCCGGCCAAACGAGCCCGAGGATGTCGCCGCCCTCGCCGTCTTCCTCGCCTCCCCCGGCGCCCGCAACATCACCGGCCAGTCGTTCAACGTCGACGGCGGCCTGATCTTCGACTGAGCTCGCCCGACTGAGCGCGGCGTCGGGACCGGCGGGTGGGCCTTGGCTCGACGACGCGACGGTTTCTGGGCGCGCC
>Ga0075430_100004168_pt1 | contig 12200 bp, 7 predicted proteins | sample RhiMetdeltSRZDD4_FD_75294 | JGI IMG/M metagenome (GOLD analysis project Ga0075430, IMG submission 75294) | Populus rhizosphere microbial communities from Tennessee, USA - Rhizosphere MetaG P. deltoides SRZDD4 | ecosystem: Host-associated > Plants > Roots > Rhizosphere > Soil | place: USA... | reverse complement strand
GCCGCGACGTCGGTCGCCACCAGCACCTCGAACTGGCCGGCCCGGAACGACCGCAGCACGCGCTCGCGCATCGCCTGGCTGATGTCGCCGTGGAGCGCCTCGGCCGGGTAGCCGCGCGCCGTCAGCCCCTCCACCACCTCGTCGACCATCCGCTTGGTGGCGCAGAAGACGATCGCGCGCTCCGGCTGGCGGACGTCCAGGACGCGGCAGAGGGCGTCCAGCTTGCGCGGGAACGGGACCAGGTAGAAGACCTGCTCGATGTCCGGCGTCGTCAGTCCCTGCGGCCGGGACAGCCGGATCATCTCGGGGTCGCGGAGGTGCTTGCCGGCCAGGTCGACGATCGGCTTCGGCATGGTCGCCGAGAACAGGGCGGTCACGCGCTCGGGCGGTAGCTGCTCCAGCACGTACTCGACGTCCTCGATGAACCCCATCTCCAGCATCTGGTCGGCTTCGTCCAGGATCAGGGTACGCACGCCGCTCAGGTCGACCGAGCCGCGGCGCATGTGGTCCAGCAGCCGGCCCGGCGTCGCGACGATGGCGTGGACGCCCCGGCGCAGGCTGCCGAGCTGCCGCCCGATCGGCTGGCCGCCGTAGATCGGGAGCACCGTGATGCGGCGGTACTGCCCGATCTTGCAGAGGTGGTCGGTGACCTGGATCGCCAGCTCACGGGTCGGCGTCAGCACGACGGCCTGCGGCTGGGCGCGAGCGGGGTTGATCCGCTCAACGAGCGGGACGCCGAACGCGGCGGTCTTGCCGGTGCCCGTGAGGGCCTGGGCGATGACGTCGCGGCCCTCCAGCAGGCAGGGGATCGCCCGCTCCTGGACCGGCGTGGGCCCCTCAAACCCCATCGTGGCGAGGCCGCGGAGGGTATCCTCGCTCAGTCCCAGATCGCGAAACTCGACCAACGCACACCTCGACGGCCGTCTGCCACGGCCGGAGCGCTCGTCGCAGGCGGCGTGCCACCCCGCGCGACGCGCGAGCCGGGACGGTCGCGCTCCCACGCGGCGTGACTACTATGCCATTCCCGTACGTACCGCCTGGGTGTGTGCTAGGGGCGGCGATACAGCGCGTAGACGCCGGGCCGATCGACCTGCGCCGAGACGCGTTCGGCGGCCGGGTCCGCGTCCTGGGCCGGGACGGGCTTCCACTCCGAGCCGTCCAGGTAGCCGAGGGTGAGCCGGGCGCGGTCGGCCGGGGCGACGGCGTTGCCGGGGTAGGTCACCTCGATGCTGACCGGGCCGGGGAGTTTGCCGTCCTGGACGGGAGCGGCGTCCAGCCGGAAGATCGACCCCGCGACGACGGGCCCTGGCGGCGCCGGCGCCCCGGGCGGACTCCCCGTCCGACAGGCCAGGGTCGCGCCGGCCGGCAGGGCGCCCGGGTCCGCCTCGATCTTGACGCGGTCGTCGAGGCACTGGAGCTGCGTCGGATGGCCGGCGACCGCGGTGGCCGTGTCCGATCCCGCCGCCGTCGCCGGTTGCGCGGCGGCGGGCCCGGCCGGCGCGGCCGCCGGGGATGCCGCCGGAGCCGGCGCGCTCGCGGCTGGCCCACTCGCGACGGTCGGGGCGGCCGGGGCCGGCGGCGGCACCACGGGGACGACCGGCGCCGCCGGGGCGGGTGGGGCCGCCGGGGCCGGCGGCGCCGTGGGTGCCGGGGGCGGGGTCGCCGTGACCACCACCACGACGGGCGTGGAGGTGGCGGCGCGCGTCGCGGTCGGGGCGGTGCGGGTCGCCTCGGCGGCGGCGTTCGCCTGGGCCGCGATCGCCTCGGCGGTCGCGCGGGCCTGCTCGGCGGCGGCCGCCTGCGCCGCGACGGTGGCGTTGGCCGCCGCCGCCTGCTGCGCCGCCGCCGTGGCCTGGGCCGCGGCCGTCTGCTGGGCCTGCGCCTGGGCGGCGGTCGTGGTGGCCTGGGCGATGGCGGCAGCTGTGGCCGCCGCGTCGGCGGTGGCGGTCGCGCCGGTGGCGGTCGTGACGGTCGCGTTGATCTGGATCTGGGCCTCCTGCTGCATCTGGGAGTACCACCAGAAAATCGCGAGGGTGATGACGGCGGCCATCAGCGCCAGCATGTACCAGGGCATCCTCGGCGGGCGGCCGTCGCCGGGCTCTTGCGGCGGCGGGACGTTGACGACGGTCGTATCGGCCGTGCCGGTCTCGACGCGGGGCATCGGCTCGGTCCGCGTCACCACGACGGGCTCGGCTGGGGTCGGGGCGGGCGGCTCGGCCGGGGTCCGAGGGACCCGCTCAGTCGGGGTATCCGGGCCGCTGCCAGGCCGGGGCGGGGTCTGCATCAGGGAGCCTCACGCAACGAGCTACTTCCCCTACTGCAGACACCGTACCCGACCACCACGGCTCGACCACGACCCGCCTCCAGGTGCCGCGGCGCGACCGACGTGGCGGCTGCACGCCGGGGTGTTCATCTGCGAACAGTTGGCCCCAACCTGCCCCGGATATGGCGCCCGCCCGCACCACGACGTGCTAGATCTGTCGTGAGAGACGCGGACGAGGAACGGATCGATGCGATGCTTCAGCACGAGATCGGCGCTGGTGGCTGGCGTGATTGCGCTGGCCATCGGGATCGGTGCGGGCGCGATCTTTGCCAGCCAACAGACGGGCGCGGCGTTCGCGCAGGGCGGCGAGATCGAATTCAAAGGGGTCGTCGAGGCGCTGCCGGCGACCGGCCCGGTGGGCGCCTGGCGGGTCGGCGGCCGAGACGTCTGGGTGACCGAACAGACGGAGATCGACCGCGAGGGTCGGGCGCTCGCGCCCGGTCTGCGGGTCGAGGTCGAAGGGGTGACCCGGTCGGACGGCTGGATCGTCGCGGAAGAGATCGAAGTCAAGAAGGCCGACGACGACGACTGAGTCCGACCGGACCCGACGCAGCACGGCGCCCGGAGCGGTGCGATGAGCCCCTGGATCGCCGATCCAGGGGCTTCGCGATGCATTGACCTCGGTGCCGGCGCCGTCGGCGACGCTGGCGATGGCCCACTGTGCCCTTGTCACCCTGGGGCGCGCTTCTCTATAAGGTCGCAGCGTGCGTGAGTCTCTACGGTCGTAGCCGTCGCGAGGACGCACCATGCCGAGTCGTCGGTCCCGTGGTCGGGTCCAGCGGAGCGCGGCAGGGGTTGAGGTCGGGCTCGACGCCTCCCCGGGGGCGGGCTCGTCCCGGAAGGCCGGCCAGCGCGGGATGCGGGGGCCGCCGCTGGCGGTCGTCGAGGCCGGTCCCGATCTGCCGGCCCAGTTGACGAGCTTCGTCGGGCGAGAGCGCGCGATCGCCGACCTGGGCCAGCTGCTCCGGGACGCTCGACTGGTGACGCTGGTCGGCGGCGGAGGCGTCGGGAAGACCCGGCTCGCCCTCGAGCTGGTCGCCAGGCGCCGTCGGCGGTCCGTCGGCGGTGCCTGGCTGGTAGACCTGGCGGCAATCGGCGAGGGAGCGCTCGTCGTCCGGGCGATCGCGTCCCGGCTCGGACTGCGTGAGCAGATCGGCTCTCCGCTCGAGGCGACGCTCGTCGCGTACCTCAAGGCCAGGTCGGCGCTGCTGCTGCTCGACAATTGCGAGCACCTGATCGACGCCACGGCGCAGGTGGTGGAGACCCTGCTGTCGGCCTGCCCCGACCTCCGCATCCTGGCGACCAGCCGTGAGCCGTTCGACGTTCCGGGAGAGCACGTCTACCCGGTCCCGCCGCTGAGCCTGCCGGAGCCCGACCTGCTACACGACGACGTCGAGCGCGACGCCGTTCCCGAGCAGCTCGCGAGGTTTGAGGCGGTCGCGCTCTTTCTCGACCGGGCCGTGGCGGCGACCCCGGATTTCAGGCTGACGCCGAGCAACGCTCCGGCCGTCGTCCGCATCTGCCGATTTCTGGACGGCCTGCCGCTGGCGATCGAGCTGACCGCGGCCCGACTCAAGGCGTTCTCGGTCGACCAGATCGCGGACCGGCTCGGCGAGCGGTTCTGGCTGGTCACCGGCGCGAGCCGGACGACGGTCCCGCGCCATCGGACCCTCGAGGCATCGGTCGACTGGAGCTACGAGCTGCTCTCGACGGCGGAACAGGCGCTGCTCCGCACCGTGTCGGTCTTCGTCGGCGGCTTCGCCGAGGAGGCCGTCGAACGGGTGGCGAGTCGTGAGCTGCGAGCTGCGAGTGATCCACCAACCCACTCGCGACTCACAACGCACGACTCGCCGCTCGCGGTGCTAGCTCAGCTCATCGGCAAGTCGCTCGTGATCCTGGAGGAGCGCGGTGGCCGGGCGCGCTATCGCCTGCTCGAGACGATCCGCCAGTATGGGGTCAAGAAGCTGCGCGAGGCCGGCGAGGAGGACCTGGCGCGTCGCCGCCACGCCGCCTACTACACGGCGCTGGCTCACCGTGCCGAGCCGGAGCTGTTCTCGGCGGGTCAGCGCGTCTGGTTCGATCGCTTCGAGATCGAGCACGACAATTTCAGGGTGGCGCTCGACTGGGTCGGGGCGGCGCTGGAGCGCGGCGACCATGACGTCGGACCGAGCGCGCTCGAAGCTGGCGCCGCGCTCGGCTGGTTCTGGATCGCGAGGGGCTACTACAGCGAGGGCTGGCGCCGCCTGCCGCAGCTGCTCCGTTTGACCGGCCCGTCGACGCGCACGCCGGCCCGGGTCATCGCGCTCCATCACGCCTCCGCCTGCTGCTACATCCTGGGCGATCGGGCTCCGATCGGCGGCCTCCTCGGGGAGGCCGTCTCGCTCGGGCACGATCTGGGATACGCCCGAGGCACGGCGATGGCGTTGAAGGGGCTCGGCGTGATGGCGCACGAAGACGGCGACCCGGAGCGGGCGGCCCGCCTCTATGACGATGGCCTTGCCGTGGCGCGACGTGCAGGCGACACGGTCGCCACCTACTTACTGCTCATCTGGCGGTCGGATCTCGATCGGGCACGCGGGCTGTTCGACCACGCCGCCGAGCTCCTGGAGGAGTCGCTGCAGCTCACACGCGAGCAGGGCGACCACTGGTGGATGGGGCACGCGCTCGCCAGGCTGGGGCATCTGGCGCTGCTTCGCGGCGACTATGCGCGGGCAACGGCGCTCGCTCGGGAAGGCCTGAATCGGCGGTGGGAGCTTAACGATCGCCAGGGCGCCGCCTGGAACCTCGAATTGCTGGCGTGGGTCGCCGGCGCGCTGGGACACGCGGAGCGGGCGACACGACTGCTTGGGGCCGCGCAGGCCGCGCGCGAACGGACCGGGGCCCGGCTGCTGCCCCAGGAGCAGGACGGGCACGAGCGCACCCAGGCGGCGGCCCGTCGTGCGCTCGGCGAGGAGGCGTTCGCGGCGGCCTGGGCCGAGGGCCATACCCGCCCGCCGGATCGCGCCGTCGAGTACGCTTTGGCGGTCGACAGGCCCGGTGAGGCCGTGTCGACCACGGCACGGACCACGGCGCCGGATGGCTCGCCGAACGATCGGGCCGTGGGTGGCCTGACCGCGCGCGAGCTGGAGGTGGCCGCGCTGATCGCCCGGGGATGCAACAACCGCGAGATCGCGGAGCAGCTGGTTGTCGCCCGGGGGACCGTGGCGAATCACGTCGCGCACATCCTCGACAAGCTGGGGTTCCACTCGCGCACCCAGATCGCCGGCTGGGCGGTCGAGCGGCAGCTCGGCCGGCCGGCCGGCCGCTAGGTCGTCGCCCCGCGCGTGGATCGATGTCCGTCCCCGGCCGGGTCGTGACGAGATGTGCATGGTGAATAGTTCAACCTGCACATGCCTCCGCCCCGGGCGTGTCGTACGGTGAACTGGGGAGACCCGTGGCCCCGGGCAGGGCCACGGCTCGACCGTAGCCGTGCTCGCGATCGTCTTGGGGGAGACAGGCATGAGGCACTGGACGGATCAGACTACCCGGGCCCCGCTCATGGCGGGGCTGCTCGCGGCGCTCCTGTTCCTGGCCGGCGCGCCGACGGTGCGTGCGGAGCCGACGCTAACGGCGACGCCCACCGAGGTGACGTTCAACTCCACCACGGAGGTCAAGGCCACGACGCTGACCTGGAGCTCCGGCAGCGCCGAGAGCGTCCAGGTCCACGTCAAGGTGGACAACGGGTCGTTCGCGCCGACCGGGCTCGCCGGGCCTTTCGGGCAGAGCCCGTACAGCGTCAACTACGGCAAGACGTACACGTTCCGCCTCTTCGGCCCGAACGGCCGAACGATCGTCAGCACGCGCGACGTGGTGGTGACGACGAAGCTGGTGAAGCCCAACTTAGAGACCGGCTGCGCCATCAAGTGCGTCACCGAGGTTGCCGTCGACCCGCACGGGACGTTCGCCGACTTCATGGCCGCGACGAGCGTCGACGCAACGTTCGTCGTCCAGGCATTCGCCGCCGCGCCGAAGAGCGATGGTACGTGCCCGAGCGCGCCGCTGGCCGGGACGCTCTGGCAGGCGACGCCGTCGAAGACGTTCAACGGCCAGATGCTGCACCTGGATGCCGGCACCCTCCACTGCTTCACCGTGACCGCCAAGGACTCGGCCGGCAACGAGCACAAGGTCCACAAGACGTTCAGGACGCACCGCCGATTCGTCACCGTCACGATCGGGGACATCTTCATCTGGAACGACGGCGACCCGGACTCCGTCGGCGAGCTGAGTTTCAGCGTCCACGTTCACACGCATGCCGACGTGGATGCCGTGCCGGAGCAGGACATCGCAGGCGGCACCACGATCCACCTGAACAAACAATACACTGTGGCAGACGTCCCGACGACGATCCTGGTCAGGGTGGTGGGCATCGACACCGACGGCCCAGGCCAGATCGACGAGCTGTCGTTGGCCGAGACCCACCTCAACGTCGGCGGCCCTGGCGGTCCGGGCGAGGTCTTCTCAGGATCGTTCACGATGACGTCGACGCCGTGGGCCGGCTCTGACGTAAAATTCGACGTCTCGGGCACGTTCGGCGTGACGTACGCGCCATGAGGGGCAGCATGAGCGTCAGCAAGGTGGCCCGGCTCACGCTTGCGCTGGTGGTGGGCCTGGTCGTGGCCGGCTGCGGCAGCCTCGGCGGACCGCCCCCGACGCCGGTGGTGATCGTGGTGACGGCCACGCCGGGGCCGGCAACACCGGCCCCGGCGGCGACGCCGACGGTCGCCGCGGCGAGCAAGCCGACGACCGCGGCGAAGCCGGACGCGACGCCGACCGCTGTCGCCCGGACCAAGCCGACCGCTCCCGCGACGCCGCCAACGCCGGTGCCCCAGACGCTGGCGGTCGGGCGTACCAACTCGTATCGCGGCCTGCTGTTCACCGTCGAGGAGGCCCGCATTGGCCGGACAATTGAGGGCCAGTCTGCACGGGGCAACCGGACGCTGGTCGGCCTGCGCATGAAGGTCCACAACCCCGGCGGCCTGCTGGTCCACTTCGCCAGTACGGCGCTGACGCGCCTGGTGCGGTTGCGACTGCCGGAGGGCGCTCAGGTCCAGGCCGAGGACGAGGATCCGTTTATCCGCCCGCAGATCCAGCCGCAAGACTCGGTGTCCGGTTGGTTCTTCTTCGAGGTCGACCGCCCGGTCCCGCTCGAATCCCTGGTCCTGGCGCTGGGCGGCGGCCAGGAGACGGTCGTGACGATCCCGTTCAGCGGCCCGGAGCCGAAGATCGCGAAGCGCACCTTCGAGTACCTCCGCAGTACCGAGCCGGTGCGTGGGCTGATCTGGTCCGTCAGCGGCGGCGAGCTTCGGCTTGACCTGCCCGGTCAACAGGCGAACCCCGGCCAGGAGTTCATCGTCGTCAACGTCCGCGCGACGAACCCGTCGACCGCGGCCGTGACGCTGCGGGGGCGGGGCAGCGTTCCCCAGGAAGGGAAGGACTACCTGCGCGTTCGGGCGGACAACGGCGTCCTGCTCCAGGTGAGCGCCGAGCTCAGCAAGCTCCCGACCGAGTTCCCGCCGAAGGCGGAGCAGGACACGCTCTACGCCTGGCAGCTTCCGATCGGCAGCAAGAACCCGAAGCTGGTGATCCTCTCGCTTGACGGAAGCGAGCACGAGCTGGAGCTGGGACCACTTCCGTCGCCGTAGGTGCGCACGCTGACCGGGCTCTAGAAGTGGTTCGCCCGATCGAGTACCCTTGCCGCGAGGCGAGGTGGTGAGCATGGCGAGCGCGAGCAGCAGCCCTGGCAGCCGGCCGTACGGCGGCCGGTTCACGCTGGCCGCCCAGGTCGGCCGGGTCCCCTCGATGGTCGTGCCGCTCGATCGCGAGCAGGAGCTGCGCTTCGAGCGGCTAATGGACGGCCTTTTGATGCTGGACATGCACCAGCACGTCCAGGTGCTCCCGGAGCCGATGAGCGACCTCTACGAGTACTTCCGAGACCGCGAGTACGTCTGGGGGTACGAGGCGGCGCGGGCCGGCGGATGGTCCACCGTCACCACCGCCAGCGGCCTGAGCACGATCGGGTTCACGCCGGAGCTGTCGTTCGTGGAGTTCTCGGACCTGGCCGCCGAGATCGCGCTGATGCTGGCCGACGTGGCGCACCAGGGCGAGAGCGTCGTCAAGGTCGGGCGGGCCGCTGACGTCGAGGCGGCCCACCAGCGCGGGGCGCTCGGGTTCATGCCGACCGTCGAGCACCTGGCGATGGGCGCGCACCTCCACCACGTCGACGTGTTGTACGGCCTGGGAGTCCGCCTGGCCGGCCTGACCTACAGCAAGAAGACGTACGTCGGCGACGGCCAGTTCGAGCGCGGCGATGGCGGCCTGAGCGACCTCGGGATCGCCGCGATCGAGCGGATGAACGACCTCGGCATGATCGTGGACCTCTCGCACGCCAACCAGCGGACGGCCCTGGAGGCGATCGAGCGCTCGAAGGCGCCGACGATCTTCAGCCACAACGCCGCGAAGGCCGTCTGGCCGACCGCCCGCACCCGCGACGAGGCGGACTTCGTGGCCTGCGCCGAGCGCGGCGGCCTGATCTGCGTGACGGCCGTCCCGAACTCGCTCAGCGACGCCCCGGACCAGGACATCACCTGCGTGCTGGACCACTACGACTACCTGGTCAAGCTGGTCGGCGCCGATCACGTGGGGATCGGCACGGACACGATGATCGGCGACCACGTCGGGTTCCACAAGGCGGCGCTCTACCGAGGGGCCACCGACCGGCGGTTCCCGGCGCCGTACCTGAGCGGGCTGGAGTCGCCGGCCGACGGCAAGAACATCATCCGTGGCCTGATCTCGCGCGGCCACGACGACGCGACAATCCGCAAGATCGCCGGCCAGAACGCCCTGGACCTGATCCGCCGCGTCGTCGGCTGACACGGGGGGTTTCAGGTTTTGGGTTTTGGTCGCGCATCCCAAAACCTGAGGCCCAAAACCCAGAAACCCTCGGACGTGGCGCTCGCGCTCCCCTGGATCGCCGATCCAGGGGAGCGCCGCGTTCACGGGCGCATGACGGGGACGGCCGACGAGCCCGCCGGACTCGGGCGGGTGTCCCTGGCTATACTCCGGGGAGCACGCGCCGTCGCCGCGGGGCAGAGGAGTCACCAGCATGCCAGAGGCCTGGAGCAACGACCACGCCGAGCTGGGGCTCGGCAACAAGCGCGCGTTCCGCCCGACGATCATGGGCACCAACGGCATGGTCTCGACGGGGCACTACCTCTCGACGCTGGCCGGGGTCCAGGTGCTCCAGCAGGGCGGCAACGCCGTGGACGCGGGCGTGGCGGCGGCCCTCGCCGGCTGCGTCGTCCAGAGCGAGATGGTCAGTTTCGGCGGCATGGCCTCGATCCAGATCTACCGCGCCGACCTCGATCAGTCGTTCGCCATCGCCGGCGTCGGGCACTGGCCGGAGCGCGCCAGCCTGGAGTACTTCCGCGATCACTGCGACGGCCACGTCCCGCGTGATGCCCGCAACGCCGTGGTCCCGGCCGCGCCGGACGCCTACCTGACGGCGCTTGAGCGGTTTGGCACCTGGAGCTTCGGGCGGGCCGCCCAGCGGGCGATCGAGCTGGCCGTCGACGGCTTCCCGATGTACCCGTTCCGCCACTACCGCGAGCGCGACTACGCCCACATGATCGAGGGGTTCCCGAGCACGCGGGCCGCGATCTGGCCGAATGGCCGGCCGACCGCCGTGGGGGAGCTGCTGCGGCAGACCGATCACGGCTGGACCCTCCAGACGATGGCCGACGCCGAGTCGGCGCGCAGCTCCGGGGCGACGCCCGAGGCCCGAATTCGCGGGCTCCAGGCGGCCCGCGACGCCTTCTACCAGGGCGAGATCGCCGAGCGGATCGACCGCTTCTACACCGAGGGCGACGCCTTCCTGCGCAAGAGCGACCTCAAGGATTTCCGGGTGGCCGTCGACCCTCCGGTCGTCGGTGAGTGGCGCGGCTACGAGGTCCGAACGGTCCCGTTCTGGTCGAAAGGCCCGCTGCTGATCCTGCTGCTGAACATGCTGGAGGAGGACGACCTGGCGGCGCTCGGGCACAACTCCCCCGAGTACATCCACCTGGTGACCGAGGCGCTGAAGCTGGCCTACGCCGACCGCCACGCCCACTTCGGGGATCCGCTGATGACGGACGTGCCGGAGGAGGGCCTGCTCTCCAAGCGGTACGCGAAGGCCCGGCGCGGCCTGATCGACCCGAACCGCGCCTTCCCGGAGATGCCGCCGGCCGGCGACCCGTGGACCGGCGATGCCACCCGGCGGGCCGATCCCGTCCTGAGCGGCGCCGCCCGCGCCGGGCAGCCGGTCGAGATCGACACCAGCCACCTGAGCGTGATGGATCGCTGGGGCAACGTCTTCGGGGCCACCTTCAGCGACTCGTTCATCTACGGGCCGACCACGCCGGGCACCGGGCTGACGATCTCGACTCGTGGCGTCCAGTCGTTCGTCGATCCGAGCCACCCGAACCGCGTCGAGCCCGGCCGGCGGCCCGTGGTCACGGGCAACCCGGCGATGGTCTTCAAGGACGGCCGGCCGGTCCTGGCGCTCGGGTCGCCGGGCTCGGACGTCCAACTGCAGGCGACCGTCCAGGTGCTCTTGAACATCCTGGCGTTCGGGATGGAGCCGCAGGAGGCGATCGAGGCGCCGCGCTTCGCGACGTACAGCCACCCGGAGTCGTTCGAGCCGCACACCTATCAGCCGGGCGTGCTGAAGATCGAGGCGCGCGTGCCGGCCGAGACGATGGCGCGGCTGGAGGCGCTGGGGCACGTGGTGGAGCCGTGGCTGGCCTGGCAGTGGCAGGCCGGCGGCGTCGGCGTGGTCGCCAGGAACCCCGAGACCGGGGTGTTCTCCGGCGGCGCCGAGACCCGGCGGGAGAGCTACGCGATCGGCTGGTAGGCCACATCGGCGCGCGGCGCCGCAGCCGGGCGGCTCGATGTGGCACCCTAAGGCATGCCCCACGGACTGCTCGCCTTCACCAACGACGGTGACGTGCACGACACCTCGGAGCTGCGGGCCGAGGTGCGCCGGTTGCTGGCCGAGGCCCGTGAGGCCGGCCGCTTCGCGCCGGCCTGCGACGCCTGGCTCTCCGGCCACGATCCGGCCTTCAGCCGAGAGCTGGGCCGGAGAGGCTGGATCGGCCTGAACTGGCCGGCCCGGTACGGCGGTCGAGACCGCCCGGAGGTCGAGCGGTACGCGATCACCGAGGAGCTGCTGGGGGCGGGGGCGCCGGTCTCGGCCCACTGGATCGCCCAGCGCCAGAGCGGGCCGCTCCTGCTGCGTTTCGGGACGGAGGAGCAACGGCAGCGGTTCCTGCCGGCCATCGCCCGGGGCGAGTGCTACTTCGCGATCTGCATGAGCGAGCCGGACGCCGGATCCGACCTGGCGGCGGTCCAGACGCGGGCGCGGAGGGTGGACGGTGGCTGGTCGGTGACGGGCCGCAAGGTCTGGACGAGCCACGCCCACCGCAGCCAGTACGCGATCCTCTTCTGCCGCACCGCGCCGCCCTCCGAGGACCGCCACGCCGGGTTCAGCCAGTTCATCCTGGACCTCGCGGCGCCGGGCGTCACGGTCCGGCCGATCCGCCTGCTGACCGGCGAGGCCCACTTCAACGAGGTGACGCTGGACGAGGTCTTCATCCCGGACGACCTGGTCGTCGGGGAGATCGGGAACGGCTGGACCCAGGTCACGTCCGAGCTTGGCTACGAGCGGAGCGGCCCGGAGCGGTTCATGAGCCCGATGCCGCTCTTGCTGGCCTGGCTTGGCTCGCTCGGCGCCGATCCCGACGCGGCCGACGCCGAATTGCTCGGGCGGCTGACGGCGCGGCTCTGGTCGCTGCGGCAGCTCTCG
>Ga0075430_100004159_pt1 | contig 12211 bp, 8 predicted proteins | sample RhiMetdeltSRZDD4_FD_75294 | JGI IMG/M metagenome (GOLD analysis project Ga0075430, IMG submission 75294) | Populus rhizosphere microbial communities from Tennessee, USA - Rhizosphere MetaG P. deltoides SRZDD4 | ecosystem: Host-associated > Plants > Roots > Rhizosphere > Soil | place: USA... | reverse complement strand
ATCCACTGGGTCGGCCCGCACGCCGCCGTGACCGCGATGGTCCAGGACGCCAGCCGCCGACTCCAGGGCTTCGGCAGCCTGCTGGTGGTCGCCTATTTCGAGTGGTGGGTCGCCGTCCTGCTCCTGGCCGCGCTCGTCCACAGCACCTGGCGGTTCGGCCCGATCCGCCGCCAGCTCGTCACCCTGCGGATGGGCAAGGCCCAGGGCTTCCGGCGCGCCGAGTACTTCCTGGACCTCACCCTGCGCCCCGAGACCGCAAAAGAGGTCCGGGTCTTCGGCCTGGCGGACTGGCTCGTCGGCCGCTACGAGCGCGCCTGGCTGGGCGCCATGGCCGAGCTCTGGACCGCCCGCTCCAACCTCTGGACGACCGTGCTGCTGGCGGGCCTGCCGGTCGTCCTCGCCGAATTGCTCGGCCTCGGCGTGGCCGGCTTCGCCGCCGTCGACGGCACGCTCGGCGTCGGCGAGCTGGTCGTCTTCGCCGGCGGGATCCGCTGGGCCACGCTGATCTCCGCCCTCGGTGACGCCGACAGCCGGATCGAGCACGGCGCGTCCGGCCTCCGCCCGACGATGGAGCTGGAGCGTGGCCTCGCGAGCGATCCCGCGATCAACCCGCCCGGCACGGCCACCGCCGATGGCCTGCCGGCCCGCGAGATCCGCTTCGAGGGCGTCGCCTTCGGCTATCCGGACCGGCCGGCCCGGGTCTTCGATCGCCTGGACCTCGTGATCCCGGCGGGCCGGAGCCTGGCGATCGTCGGCGACAACGGGGCCGGCAAGACGACCCTCGTCAAGCTCCTGACCGGCCTCTACGAGCCGACGGCGGGCCGCATCGCCGCCGCCGGCGTCGACCTCCGGCGGTTCTCGACGGCCGTCTGGCGCGAGCGGACCTCGGCCGGCTTCCAGGACTTCGCGCGCTTCGAGCTGGTCGCTCGCGAGAGCGTCGGCGTCGGCAGCCTGGCCGACCTGGCGGACGCCTCGTCCGTCGAGACCGCCCTCGACCGTGCCGAGGCCCGCGACGTGGTCGCCACGCTCCCGGCCGGGCTGGAGACCCAGCTCGGCGCCAGCTTCGACGGCGGCGCCGAGCTCTCGGGCGGCCAGTGGCAAAAGCTCGCCCTCGGCCGGGCGATGATGCGGACGGCGCCCCTCCTGCTGGTCCTCGACGAGCCGACCGCCGCGCTGGACGCCCAGACCGAGCACGCCCTGTTCGAGCGTTACGCGGGCGCGGCCCGCCAGGTGGCCGGCAACGGCGCGATCACGATGCTGGTCTCGCACCGCTTCAGCACGGTCCGGATGGCCGAGCTGATCGTCGTGGTGGCGGACGGCCGGGTGGTCGAGACGGGCAGCCACGCCGACCTGATCTCGGCCGGCGGCCTCTACGCCGAGCTGTACGAGCTCCAGGCCCACGCCTACCGCTAACGAGCCGCTGACCTGCCCCTTCGTCCGTCCCTACCTACCGCTGACCCTTCACCCCGGCCGTCTGGCCCGTCGCCTCCGCCACGAGCGTGGCGAGCCGCTCGGCCACCTGCCGGTACTCGACGTCGAGCCATGAGACCAGCGGTCCCAGCGGCTCCATCTGCCCGTCCCGCGCCATCCGCTCGATGTCCGCGCAGAGCGTCTGCATCCGCATCGCCCCGAAGTTCCCGCTGCTCCCCTTCAGGCTGTGGGCGGCCCGGCCGACCGCCTCGGCGTCGCCGCGATCGAAGCCTGCCCGGAGCGCCCGGAGCCGGGACGGCGAGTCGCCCAGGAACGCCTCCACGACCTCCACCAGGAACTCAGGATCGCCGCCCAGCTCCGGGTCGCGCAGCGCCGCGATCGCCGCCTCGTCCAGCAACGGCAGCGCTGCGAGCTGGGTCGTCTGCATGGTCATCGGTGTGTCGCCTCCTGGCCGCTCAGCCTGCTGAGCCTTCTCCGTGCTGATCCAGCGATACAACGTCGAGCGCAGCGCCGTCGCGCTCGCGGGCTTGGTGAGGTAGTCGTCCATGCCGGCCGCGAGGCACTGCTCGCGGTCGCCGGCCATCGCCGACGCGGTCATCGCGATCACCGGCGTCCGACGGTGGCCCCCGGGCAGGCTTCCCTCCGCCTCGAGGCGCCGCAGCTCGCGCGTCGCCGCGTAGCCGTCCATCTCGGGCATCTGGCAGTCCATCAAGATCGCCGTGTACGTCGCCTGCCGCAGCGCCTCGATCGCTTCCAGGCCGTTCTCCGCGATGTCGGAGGCGTACCCCAGGCGCTCCAGCATCCGGACTGTGACCCGCTGGTTGATCGGGTGGTCCTCCACCAGGAGGATCCGCACCGACTGCGCGTCCGGGATGCCCGGCGCGGCGGCCGGGCTCGGCGCCGCCGGCCCCGGCCACTCCGACGGCTTCCCATCCGGCACCAGCGCCAGGGGCCGACCGCGCCAGCCCGGCCGGTGCTGGCCCGTCCCGTCGATCGCTTCGAGCCGCAGCGTGAACCAGAATGTGCTGCCCTCGCCGACCTCGCTCTCGACGCCGATCTCCCCGCCCATCAGCTCCACCAGGCGCTTGCAGATCGCCAGCCCCAGCCCGGTCCCGCCGTACCGCCGCGTCGTCGAGGTGTCGGCCTGGGTGAACGGCTCGAAGAGGCTCGGCCGGATGTCGTCGGCAACGCCGATGCCCGTATCCGTCACCCGGAACGCGGCCACCACGTCGTCGCCGCTCTGCTCCACGACCTCGGCCCGCACCGACACTGACCCGGACCGCGTGAACTTCAGGCCGTTGGCGACCAGGTTGACCAGGATCTGACGCAGCCGGCCGGGATCGCCGCGCACCACCGGCGGCATGTCGTCGGCCACCTGGGTCGCCAGGTCCAGGCCGCGCACGTGGGCCGAGCCGGCCAGCAGGTCGCGGACCTCGTCGACCACGCGGTGCACGTCGAACGTGATCTGCTCCAGCTCCAGCTTGCCAGCCTCGATCTTCGAGAAATCCAGGATGTCGTTGACGATCGCCAGCAGCGCCTGGCTGCTGGACTGGATCGTCTCGGCGCACTCGCGCTGGTCCGGGCTGAGCGGGGTGTCTAGCAGCAGGCTCGACATCCCGATCACCCCGTTCATCGGCGTGCGGATCTCGTGGCTCATGCTGGCCAGGAACAGCGACTTCGCGTGGTCGGCCTCCTGCGCCTGGACCGCCAGCTCCTCGGCCCGGCGCACCGCGTCTTCGAGCGCCTGGCTGACCGCGCGCTCCCGCGCGTAACGGCGGGCGTTCTCGATCGCGATGGCGGTCTGGTCCGCCAGCAGCGCCAACACCTCCAGGTCCGCCTCCACGAACGGGCGCTCGCCGGTCACGCGGGCCGCGCTGATCGAGCCGACGAGCTGGTCCTGGAACAGGATCGGCTGCCCGAGCGCCTCGGCCGGTGCCCCCGCGGATGCCCGAACCTCCGCGCGCAGGATGTCCGAGTCGGGGAAGTTGTGCTGGATGATCCCGCGCCGCTCCCGCGCGGCCACCCCGCCGATCCCCACACCCAGCGGCAGCGGGTGCAGCAGCTTCGCCGGGACCGAGCCCGTCGTCGCGCGCACCACCAGCATCTGCTGCTCCTCGTCCCAGAGGCGCAGCGCGATGCCGTCCGCCGGGAGCAGCCGCGCGGCGTGCTCCACGATCTGCTCCAGCAGCACGTCCAGGTCCAGCTCGCGCGTGATGTCGCGGGTGATGAGGCGCACCGATTCGAGGCGCTGATTCCGCTCGGCGAGCGCCGTAGTCAGCTCCCGGTGCTCCCCGTCCCGCGCCTCCAGCTCCTCGGCCATCGTGTCGAACGCCTGCCCCAGGCGTCCCAGCTCGCCGGATGCGTCGTGCAGGCCGGCCCGCGCCCGAAGGTCGCCCTCGGCGATCCGCTCCGCCGCCAGCGCGACCTTCCGGATCATCCCGACCACCAGCCGCTCGCCGCCCCACCAGGCCGCCAGCAGCGCCAGCGCGATCACGGCGCCGAGCGCCAGCAGGTGTTCGCGCGTGAGGCGGTTGACCTCCTCGAAGGCGACCCATTCCGGGATGCCCACCACGATGACCGCGCCGGTCGCTCGGGCGGGGCCCTCTAGCGGCGCATACCCGAACAGCCGGGCGATGCCGTCCGGGCCGACGCCCGCGGTCGTCCCGGGCATCGGCGCCCCGACGAACTGGCGCAGGATGTCGCCCTCCGCCAGCGCCCGGCCGACGAAATCCTCGTCGTGCGGCACGCGCGCGAGCATGGTCCCGCTCCGATCGAGCACGACCAGGCTGGAGCCGCGCGGCAGGTCCGCGTCAAGCGAGAGATCGTCGAGCCAGCTTGTCGTAAGGGTCAGTACGAACACCCGCTCGACGCGCCCGGCCGGATCCAGGACCGGCCGGGCGACTTCCAACAGGGCGTGGCCATCCGCGCGCGATCCGACGAAGTCGCCCACCGCGAAGCCACGGAGCGCAACGGCCCGCTTGAAGGCATCGTGCTGCGCGACGCTCGCATCGGACGTCGACGGCGCCGAGCTACAGCGGACCGTCCCGTTCGCATCAGCCGCGACCAGGCTCTCGTAGATCGGGAACCGGGAATGGAGCGTCGTCAGGGCTCGCGCGCAGTCGGCCGGCGCCACGTCGATCAAGTTCGGCGGCTGCCCGAGCCCGGCCAGCAAATCCGAGGCCCGCTCGATCTGCCGCTCCTGTCCCAGCGCGACCTGGCGCGCCAACAGGAGCGCCGTGCCGTACGCCGTATCGGCGGCGTACGACCGCTGCTGGTACGCCGAGCCGAGCGCGAGCAGCACGGCCGGCAGCGAGGCCAGCAAGACGAGTGTGAGCAGACGTCCACGAAGACCACGCAGCTCGCCCACGCTTCAGGCCCCCATTGCCGCGACTTGATCTTCCCTCTCGTCGCGTGCCTTTTGCACCCGGCCCGGACGCGTCCGTTCGGACGCTCACCCGGTGAACGGCGGAACGCATGGCCGGGGGATGGCTCGCCCCCTACCGCATGGTACGCTACGGCGGGGCCCGCGCGACGACCGGCGCCGGCCAGCTCCGCAACGATCTCGTTGGAGGCGAGCGCACCACGTGACCGAGGCCGGCCCGGCACGCACGTTCCAAGAGATCCTCGCGTCCGGCGAGCGCCTGCCGCTCGGACGGGTGCTCGCGCTCGTGCGCGGCGCGGCCCAGGCCGTCGACGCCCTGCACGCGCGCCGGGCCGTCCACGGGTCGCTCGAACCGTCCGCCTTCGGCGTCGACGACGAGGACCGCGTCGCCCTCCTACCCCCGGAGGTCGCTCCCCCGCCTCCTCCTGACGCGCCGGCGCCCGCGGATCATCCCGGCGACGCCCGCCCCCTGGGAGCGCGGCCATCCTGGCCGGCCCGGTCCTCCGTCGACGGAGCGCCGGGCCGGGAGGGCTGGCCGCCCCGGTCCTCCACGAACGCACCACCAGACCGTGAGTACTGGTCGCCCCAGCGGCAGGCCGGCGAGCCCGCCCGCCCGGCGGACGACCTCTACGCCCTCGGCCTGATCGCCCGTGCCCTGCTCGCCAGCGCAACCCCCGCCGACGGCGAAGCGGCCCGCCTCCCGGCGCTCGACGCGGTGCTGGGGGCCCACCTCTCATGGGCGCCCTCCGAGCGTTTCGCCAGCGGCGCCGCGCTGGCCCAGGAGCTCGACCGGGTTGCCGCGCGGACGATCACCGGTCAGGAGCCGGCCTGGGCGGCGGCCCGACGCGTGGCGCAGGCCCGCGCGGCGCACCGTCTCGCGCTCGACACCCCGCCCGCGCACCGCCCGCGGCGCCGCACCCGGTCGGCCCCGCTCCCGAGCCACCCGATCATTCGGAGCAGCAACTACCCGGACATGCCGCTGGCCGGCCGCTGGGTCGCCATCGTCGTCATCGTGCTCTGCAGCGTCTATCTCTTCCCGCTCTACTTCATGCTGTTCCAGCGTGGCTGACCGGGGACCGGGAGCCTGTGAGGAGTGATCCGGGTCCGTCGTCCACTCGCCCTCGTGGCCGTCGTCGGCCTCGTCCTGCTCGCCGCCTGGCTGGCGCCGTCCGTCCAGGCCGCCCCCGCCGAGGCCCCGGCCGCCACGGTTGCCGCCCGTGACCGCGACGAAGACCTCCGCGTCGAGCGGTTCCTGCCGCTGACGGCCGCTGGCTTCGGCATCCTCGGCGTCGTGGTCGCCGGGCGCCTCGGCCTGTCCCAGCTCGGCCACTGGAGCCGGCTGGCCGCCCCCTTGTTAGCCCTGGCGCTCTCGCTCGGCCCGCTCGCGATGATCGAGCCTCGCCCCCTGAACCGCCAGCCCTCGCCAGACGCCCAGGAGTACGCCGACGCCGCCCGCCACCTCGCCGCCGGCGAGGGATACGTCGTCACCATTCGGCGCGGCGAGGTCCAGCCGCCCCGCTACCCGCCCGGCTTCTCGCTGGCGCTGGCGCCGTTCGCCCTGGCCGGCCCCTACCCCGCCAACGTCCAGCTCGGCTCGAAGCTCGTTGCCATGCTCTACCTCGTGGTGACGCTGGTGGCGGCCTGGGTCGTCGCCGGCCCGCTGGCGGCGGCCGTCGCCGTCGCCCTCGTCGGCTCGTCGCCGTTCGCCGTCCGCTACGCCTCGCTGGTGATGTCGGATGCCTTCGCGGCGGCCCTCTCGGTCGCGGCGCTCGCGCTCGTCCACCGCCCGACGACTCGCCGGCTGGCCGGGGCCGGGCTGCTGGCCGGCGCCCTGGTCCTCGTCCGGCTGAGCGGCGTCCTGACCCTCGCGGCGGTGTTGGCCTCCACCCTCGTCGGCCGCGTCGATCCGCGTGGGCGACTCGCCGTCGTCGCCGGCGGCCTGCTCGGCGTCGCCCTCCTGGCGCTCCAGCAGTGGTGGACGTTCGGCAACCCGCTGATGACCGGCTACCAGTACTGGCTGCCCGAGGTCCGGACGTTCGGTCTGGACTATCCCCTGGACCCCGCCATCCGCCGCGACGGCTCCGGCATCGTCGCCGACTCGCTCGACGGCGCCCTCTTGCGTTGGGCCTGCCCCTGTCCAGAGGACGACCCGCTGTTCGCCTTCCGGGCCGTCACGTTCTACCCGCTGGTGCTGCTGGGCCTCTTCTGGATCTTCGTGCCGCCGCTCGCAACTGTGCCCGGCCTGATCGAGGTCTGGCGCCGTCGCCGCGAGCCCGGCCCGGCCTACGTGCTCTGGCTGACCGTCCTGACCGTCCTTTTCCACCTGTTCTACTTCTACCTCGCCGCCCGCTTCGTGGCCGGACCCACGACGCTGCTCGCCGTCTACACCGGCGTCGTCGTGGCGCGCTGGGCCGCCCCCGCTGCTGCCGAGCGCGTCGCCGTGGCGTCGAGCGGCCGCGCCTGACACGACAGGACGGCCTGACACGACGTATCATGGCTGCCGAACAGGCGGACGTCTCGTCGAGGGGGACGGTACGGTGCGGATCGTCGACAGCCACTGCCACACGGCCCTCGGGTGGTACGAGCCGATCGAGGTGCTGCTGGCCCAGATGGACCGGAACGGGGTCGAGCAGGTCGTGCTGATCCAGATGAACGGTCAGACGGACAACACCTATCAGGCCGAGTGCGTGCGCCGGTATCCAGACCGGGTGCGGTCGGCGGTGATCGTGGACCCGACGAGCCCCGATGCCCCGGCCGAGCTCGAGCGGCTGGTCGCCGAGGGCGCCACCGGCATGCGCCTGGGCATCAGCATCCGTTCGCCGGGCGACGACCCGCTGGCGCTCTGGCGGAAGGCGGCCGAGCTGGGGATCACGATCAGTTGTCGCGGGCAGCGCGACGAGTACCTCCCTGACTCGGCCGCCGAGGTGTTCGAAGCGTTCCCGACCCTCCCCATCGTCATCGAGCACATCGGCGGGTTGAAGGCAGCCGATCTCCGGCCGGGCGAGCGACCGAAGATGTTCGACCTGGCCCGCTTCCCGAATGCGTACGTCAAGATTCACGGACTCGGCGAGTTCTCGCAGCGGGCCATGCCGCCGACCGAGCCGTTCCCGTTCGTGGAGCCGATCGCCCCGCTCGTCGAGATGGCGTACGAGGCGTTCGGCGCCTCGCGCATGATGTGGGGCAGTGACTACCCGCCGGTCAGCGTGCGCGAGGGGTACGGCAACGCGCTCCGCTTCACGATCGAGCGCCTGGCGGACAAGAGCGAGGACGAGCGGGCGCTGATCTTCGGCGGGGTGGCGGCGAAGCTGTTCGGGTTCGGCGAAGGATGAGGGGCGAGGGATGAGGGGCGAGGGGCGAGCACCGTACCGTCAAAACCGTCAAGGTTTTTGGGATTCTGGGATTTTGGGTCGGGGGGTATGCCCACACACGACAACCCCTCCAATCCGGCCAATCCTGTACATCCTGTTTCCTTCGTCCTCGCCCTTCGTCCCTCACAGCTCGGAGGGAGCAGCGCATGAACGACGTCGAGGCGATGGAACGGTGCATCGAGCTGGCGCGTGAGGCGCTCGATCGGGGCGATCACCCGTTCGGCTCAGTGCTGACGCGAGACGGGCAGATCTTCGCCGAGGGTCAGAACCGCGTCAACAGCAAGCTCGATCCGACGGCGCACGCCGAGTCCGAGGCGATCCGCGAGGCGTGCAAGGCGCTCGAGACGCTCGACCTCTCCGGCTTCACCATCTACGCCAGCGGCGAGCCGTGCTGGATGTGCGGCATGGTGATCCGCCAGGTCGGAATCCGGCGGGTCGTGATCGGCGGGCCGTCGCGCTGGCCGACCGGCAGCTACACCTCGCCGTACCAGATCCTGACCGTGGACGTGCCCCAACGGTTCGGTCCCGTGCCGGAGGTCGTCGCTGGCGTCCTCGCCGACCAGTGCGCCGCCCTCCTCGACGAGGCCGGCTGGTCCGCCCCACCGGATCGCCCCTGAACCGCCGGATATCTACTCGCCGCTGTTCGTCGACTTTCGCGTCAGCCGTGTCCGGGCCCAGAGCGAATCCCACAGCTCGTCGACAGCGAGGGTGAAGCCGGGAAGCATCGGAGACGAAATTGCGTCACCATCACCGAGCCGCATCGTGAGCGTCAGGGCATGGCCGGCGCGACGGAAGACCCCGACGGACCGCTGCTGCCAATCGATCACCCAGTATTCAAGCACGCCCTGCTCGGAGTAGAGCTTCATCTTGAGATCTCGCACGCGTCGCTGGTCGGCAGCGTCCGGAGAAACCACCTCGACCATCAGTTCGGGCGCAACGGTCAGATGCCCGTTCTCATTCAAGGCTCCCATGAAGCGCTCACGGCTGATCCACATCGTGTCGGGGGCTACTTCATCGTACGGCCCGAAGATGACGCCTGGTGCGGGCACCGTTCGCCCCATCCTGTTGTCATTGCTCCACTTGAACAGCGCCATGGCGACTTCTTGGGCCGCGGCCTGGTGCTCCATCTCCGCAACAGGTCGGTAGATGTGTAGCTCCCCGTCGAGTAGCTCGATGCGCGCCCCGCGCTCAACGGACATACCTCCAAGGTCTGCTGCTGTGTAGCGATGCTTCCCGCGCATGGAAACCTCACGCTGGACGATCGATGGGTGATCCAGTATACGCGATGGGCCACCGCTACAACGTCACACCTCGTGGATGCGTCAGACAACCCTGGCCCCGGTCCCGTAGGGACCGATCGATGGTAGACGTGGGTTTCAACCCACGGTCCCGGTGGCCCGCCCCAACCTATGGCCCCGGTGATGCGGCTCAACCCACGGCTCAGGCGGCCTGCGCCAGCCGCGCCAGCGCCGAGAGCGGGATCGAGACCCAGTCCGGCCGGTTCCCCAGCTCATACGTCAGTTCGTAGAGCGCCTTCTCCGTCTCCAGCGCCAGCAGCACCCGCCCGAGCGCCTCAGGGCCGGCCGGCAGCAGCGGCGCCCCGGCCGCCCGCACGGTCTCCACGTACGCCGCCAGCAGCGCCTCGCGGCACTGCGCAAAGACGCCCGCCAGGCCGGCCTCGTCTCCTGCCCCCTGCCGCTCGGCCGTCGCGCGGGCATAGTCCAGCGAGCGCAGCAGCCCCGCCAGGTCGCGCAGCGGCGTCTGCTTCGCGCGGCGCTCGATGAGCGAGCGCAACGGCTCGCCCTCGAAGTCGATGATGACCCAGCCGTCCGGCGCCACCAGCGTCTGGCCCAGATGGAAGTCGCCGTGGTGGCGCGTCTTCGCCGTCCGCCCGTCCGCCAGGGCTTCGATCCCGTCGATGGCCGCCCGCAGCCGCTCGGCACCGTCCCGAACCGCCGCGCCAAGCCGCCGATCCTCCGACGACCACCCCGTCCCGGCCGGGCCGTTCTGGAGCCCCCGCGCGACTCGCGCCAGGACGTCCTCCAGGCTGCCGTGCGTCCGCCGCCGCCACGCGTCCACGTCGTCCCGGCCGATCGCCGCCGGCGCGAACTCCGGGACGTCCGGGCACGAGGCGAGCGCCAGGTGCAGCCCCCCGAGCGTCCGCCCCAGTTCCGCGATCTCATCCGCCAGGTCTTCCCGCTCGACGTGCCGCAGCACGTAGCTCCAGCCGTCGCCCTGGTTCGGCACGAACCGCTGGAGCACCGCCACCGGCGCCGACGACCCGTCCGGTGAACAGTACTCGGCCCAGCCCACCAGCGCCGGAACCCGGTCGAACGTCGTGTGCTCGCCCAGGAAGCGGGGGATCTCGATCTCCGGGTTCGTCCCGGCCGCCAGCCGACGCAACGCCTTCAGGATGAACGCCGTCCCGAAGATCACCGAGCTGTTGCTCTGCTCGACGCCGGCGTGCCGGATCGCCATCGCCTCGACGTCCTCGCCGCCGTGTCCCGGGCGACCGTCCTGCCCCCTGACCGGCTGGAAGATGAATCGGCCGCCCAACGCCGTCCGCAGCGTCCGGCCGTCCAGCATGCCCCGCAAAAGCGCGCGGCAGGTCCCCGGATCGGCGATGGCGTCCCGCACCACCAGGTCGCCATGCCGCGCCACGGTCTCGCCCGGCACCTCGGCCTGCGTCGGGTCCGCGAGGCCCAGCGGCAGGAAGTAGGTGGTCGGCTCGGCGTCGCCCGTGAAGACGTCCACCACCGCCAGCAGCGCCGTCGGGTGGTCCGGCACGATCGCCGTGTCGCGGATCTCCACCCGGTCGACGGCGCGCTCCTTCCCACCGTACCAGCGCTGGGCCGGCAAAAATCCCGGCAGCCTGGCCGTCACGGACGGCAGCGCCGCACGGATGCCCAGGCCGCCGTCGCGCTCGGTCGCCGTCACCGCGCCTCGCCTCCGTAGGGTTTCGTCACCGGGCCGCGTCTCCCTCGGGCGCCACCAGCCGAAACCACATGAACCCGTGCGGCCCGAAGCTCAGCATGTACGGCCAGGTGCCGATCTTCGGGAACGGCGTCTCGCCGAACAGCTCCACGGGCGTCCAGCCGGCGAACTCGGCCAGGTCCAGCTCGACCGGCTGCGCGAACCGCGCGAGGTTGTTCACGATCAGCAGGTGCTCGCCCTCGTATTCGCGCAGGTACGCCAGCATCCGCTGATTCGTCGGGTCCAGGAACCGGATCGAGCCGCGCCCGAACGCCTTGTACCGCTTCCGGATGTGGATGATCCGCCGCATCCATTGGAGGAACGAGGTCGGCGTCCTCAGCTGCGCCTCGACGTTCACGCCCTGGTAGCCGTAGACCGGGTCCACGATCACCGGGCTGTAGAGGCGGGCGGCATCCGCGCGGGAGAAACCGGCGTTGCGGTCGATGCTCCATTGCATCGGCGTCCGAACCCCGTTGCGGTCGCCCAGGAAGACGTTGTCGCCCATGCCGATCTCGTCGCCGTAGTAGATCACCGGTGTGCCGGGCATCGAGAGCAGCAGGCCGTTCAGCAGCTCCATCTGACGCCGGCCATTCTCCATCAGCGGAGCGAGCCGCCGCCGGATCCCCACGTTCATCCGCATCATCGGGTCGCGGGCGTACTCGCGGTACATGTAGTCCCGCTCTTCGTCCGTGACCATCTCCAGCGTCAGCTCGTCGTGGTTGCGCAGGAAGATCATCCACTGGCTCTTGGGCGACAGGTCCGGCGTCTGGGCCAGGATCTCGACGATCGGCTTGCGCTCCTCGCGGCGGATCGCCATGAAGATCCGCGGCATCAGCGGGAAGTGGAACGCCGTGTGGCACTCGTCGTCGTCTCCGAAGTACGCCCGCACGTCGGCCGGCCACTGGTTCGCCTCGGCCAGCAGTATGCGCCCCTGGTAGTTGGCGTCGACGGCCGTCCGGACCTCCTTCAGATACGCGTGGGTCTCCGTCAGGTTCTCGCCGTTCGTGCCGTCGCGCTCGAACAGGTACGGCACCGCGTCCAGCCGGATGCCGTCCAC
>Ga0075430_100004158_pt1 | contig 12212 bp, 10 predicted proteins | sample RhiMetdeltSRZDD4_FD_75294 | JGI IMG/M metagenome (GOLD analysis project Ga0075430, IMG submission 75294) | Populus rhizosphere microbial communities from Tennessee, USA - Rhizosphere MetaG P. deltoides SRZDD4 | ecosystem: Host-associated > Plants > Roots > Rhizosphere > Soil | place: USA... | reverse complement strand
GACACCAGGCCTTCGGCCTCCATCATGTCCACGAGGCGCGCCGCCCGGCTGAAGCCGATCCGCATCTTGCGCTGCAGATACGAGATCGACACCTGGCCTGCGCTGACGACGATCCGTGCCGCCTCGTCGTAAAGCTCGTCCTTCTCGAAGTCGACCGAGCCAGGGCCCGTCTTTTCGTCCTCCGCAGTGATCGCTTCGTCAAAGGTCGGCTTGCCCTGCTTGCGCAGGAAGCTGGCCAGGCGCGCGCTTTCCTGCTCCGAGATGTAAGCGCCGTGCAAACGCAAACATCGCGAGGAGGCCGGCGGAAGGAAGAGCATGTCGCCTTTGCCCAGGAGTTGCTCGGCGCCGTTCCCGTCGAGAATGGTGCGCGAGTCGGTCTTGGACGAGACCCTGAACGACACGCGTGCAGGCATATTCGCCTTGATCAACCCGGTGATGACGTCGACTGACGGGCGCTGGGTGGCGAGGATCAGGTGGATACCGACCGCGCGGGCCATCTGCGCGAGGCGAACGATCGATTCCTCGACTTCCTTGCCCGACACCATCATGAGGTCCGCCAATTCGTCGATCACCACGAGGATGAAAGGGAGTGGCTTGGGCGCTTCCGGTTCCTGCGACTGGCCCTCATCGATCAGCCTGCGCATGTTCCTGTTGTACTGGTCGATGTTGCGGACGCCTTCGGCGGCGAGCAGCTTGTATCGCTCTTCCATTTCGCGCACGGCCCACCGCAGCGCGTTGGCAGCCTTCTTGGGATCGACCACGACCGGCGTGAGCAGATGTGGGATGTCCTCGTACATGCCGAGCTCGAGGCGCTTGGGATCGATCATGATCAGCCGCACGTCGTCCGGCGTGGCGCGGAACAGGATGCTTGTCAGCATCGCGTTAAGGCCGACCGACTTGCCGGTACCCGTCGATCCCGCGATGAGCAGGTGAGGCATGCTCGCGAGATCGGTCACGTACGGCTCGCCGTGGATCGTTTTGCCGAGCGCGAGCGTGAGCTTCGAGGTCGAACGCTTGTAAGGCTCCGATTCCAAGAGCTCTCGCAAAGAGATGGCTTCGCGATTTGGATTGGGAATCTGGATGCCGACTGTCGCCTTGCCGGGGATGCGATCGATGAGAACCGATTCGGCCTGCATCGCCAGACAGAGATCGTCGGCGAGGCTCGTGATCTTGCTGTACTTGACGCCCGCCTCCGGCTTGAACTCAAACGTGGTCACGACGGGACCCGGATGAATCTGTGCGACCTGGCCTTCCACCGCGAACTCCCGGCACTTCTCCTCGAGCTGGCGCGCAGACTCCATCAATTCACGCTCGTCGATTTTGTGTTCGCCCTTGGGCGGATCGAGGAGCGATGCAGGAGGGAGCGTAAAGGCACCATTCCGGCGTGGGGCAGGCTTTTCCTCTGTGAGCGGCAGCGCGGGTTCGGCCGTTGGCCGTGGCCGCACGAGCGGAGTCGGCGGGCCGGCCTTTGCCTTCTCGCTTGGCGCAAGCTCTGGAGTGCGTATCCGCGCAGCACGCGCCGACTCGTCTGCTTGGGCGTCGACGGCTTCTCTTGCGATCTTTCCGGCGCCGGCCTTCTGTGCCTGACGCGCGATGACCTCGCGACGCTGCTTCTCCTTGCGCCGCTCGTCGAGCCATCCACGGAGCCAGCCCACGCCGCGAGCCGACATATCGCGTGAGCTCTGGCTGGCACCAGCGAAGAGACGGCCGAATGAGACCTGCGTGGAGAGCATGATGGCGAGCATCATCATCGTGACGATGAGGATCACCGAGCCCGTCTCGTTGAAGTATTCGGCCATCTGGGCGCCGACCCAACTGCCGAGGTACCCGCCCGCGCGAAAGGTCTGACCCGACACGTCGGCGGTGCCGACGGCAAGGCTGAGAAACGCGCTGCTGCAGGTCAGCAGAAGCACAATTCCGACGAGTTTGGTGTACGCGGCATCGAGTGCCTGGCACCAGAAGTAGTGCCAGCCGGCAACGCCAATCACTGCGGGCACAACGTAGGCGGAGTAGCCAAACAACTGGAAAGACAACTCGGCGAGGAACGCCCCGACTCGACCGACGAAGTTGGCCGGGGTGTGACCGTCGCCTGTTGTAAAGAACCACACCGGATCCGTGGGCTCGTATGTGACCAGCGAGATGAGCCAGATCAGGGCGATGGCAAAGAGGGCGACCCCGATCACCTCGCTGACGCGGCGAGACACAGAGGAACCGTTTGCATCAATGTTTCGGACCATTCGCTGTTCGGCAGCGGCGCGCGCGTTCACGTCATACCTCCATCAACACGGGCAGCACCATCGGGCGCCGGCCTGTGCGCTTTTTCAGAAACCGTCGAAGCTCGACGCGCAGTTTCTCGGTCATGAGCCCCTGATCTGTTCGCTCTTCCAGGCTGGATGATTCGATGCAGTCGCCAATGACCCGCGCGGCCTCACGAAACAGCGCGTCGCCATCGCCTTCGCCGACTACGAACCCGCGCGAGACGAGCTCCGGTTCGCCGACGAGGGTTCCGGTGCTGCGGCTGATCGCGACGACGGCGACGACGACTCCGTCACCTGCAATGTGGCGTCGGTCTCGAAGGACTTCATCGCCAACCTCGCCGACGCGAGTTCCGTCAATCAGAATACGACCCGTTGGCGCCTTGTCGGCGATGCGAGCGCCGCGCCGATCGAACTGGAGGATGTCACCGTCCTGTGCGAGGAGGACCTGCAACTTCGGATCGTTGCCGCGCATCACGCGTTCGGCAACTCGTGCGTGCTGTGAGAGCTGGCGGTACTCGCCATGGATGGGCACGAAGTATTTGGGCCGCACGAGCGAGATGACGAGCTTCAGTTCCTCGACGCTTGCGTGTCCCGACACGTGGATGTGTTTCATGCCGTCCGTGATGACATCGGCGCCCCGACGGGCGATGTGGCTCATCGTGCGGGCGATGGCTTTCTCGTTGCCGGGAATGGCTCGGGCGGAGAAGACCACCGTGTCGTCCGGGGAAAGCTTCACGTGCCGGTGATCGGCGATCGCGATGCGGGGAAGTGCAGCCTGAGGTTCCCCCTGCGACCCGGTCGTCAGGCAGAGCACGTCCCGTGACGCGTAGTTCTGGATGTCGACGTCGCGGATCTGCATGCCTGTTGGCAGCCGGAGGTATCCGAGGCGCTGTGCGATTTCCGCGTTCTGAACGATGCTTCGACCCACGAAGGCCACTTTGCGCTCGAACTGCGCTGCCAGGTCTACGAGCACCTGCATCCGGTAGATGCTCGACGAGAACAGTGAGACCACGAGCTTGCCCTGCGTGCTCGTGAAGATCTCCTCGAACCCCTCGATGACTTCGGTTTCGGACCCTGTGAAACCACGGCGATCGACGTTCGTGCTGTCGGCAAAGAGCGCCAGGACGCCCTGCGACCCCAGTTCGGCAAAGCGGTGCAGATCGAAGTGCTCATCATCGATGGGCGTCTGGTCGATCTTGAAGTCGCCCGTGTGGATGATCACCCCTACGGGCGTGGTGATCGCAAGCGCCACGCAGTCGGGCATGCTGTGCGTCACGCGGATGAATTCGATTGTGAAGGGCCCGATTGTCACCTTCTCGCGCGGCTTCACGCGCGTGAGCCGGTCGCGTGCATCGATCTCGTGCTCGGCAAGCTTGGGTTCGACCAGGGCAAGGGTCATGGCCGTGCCGTAGATCGGGCCGTCGAACAGCGGCGCCACGTGGGGCACCCCGCCGATGTGGTCTTCATGGCCGTGCGTCAGCACGAGGGCCTTGACGTGCTGACGACGGAGCTCGACGTATGAGAAGTCGGGGATGATGAGATCCACCCCGAGCTGATCGGGGTCAGGAAACATCACACCGGCATCGATCAGAATGGTGGTGTCCTCCCAGGACATCGCCATCATGTTCATGCCGAATTCCCCGAGGCCTCCCAGAGGTACAACCTCGAGCGTGGCCGGAGACACGTCCGGCGTAACAGACTGGTTCATTCGGGGCCCAGTTCGGGGCTCTAAAACACTCATGTCGCAGACGCCACCCTGGCAGGTGTGCGACGCGACGGCTCAGGACGCTGGGAACGCCTGAAACTACGGCGGGAACAACGACTTGCGGGGAAAACTATAGCACAGCTCGTGCGAGCCGACCGAACTCTGCCGGGGTCAGAGTTTCGGGTCGACGCGAGCCGTCAAGTCCTGCCTTTTCAATTAGATCTGTGGCATCCACTCCCAGAGCGTGCGCGACGGGCTTCAGTGCATTCGCGAGCGTCTTGCGACGCTGAAGAAAGACCCCCCGCACCACCCGCTCGAACGTCTCGGCCGACCCGGCGTCGAAAGTCGGTTGCCGAAAGCGAAGCCGCACGACCGCTGACCAGACTTTCGGGGGAGGTCGAAAGGCGCCGGGGGGCAGAACGAGCACCCGTTCTATGTCGGCCGTTAAGGCGGCTTGGATCGCCAGCGCGCCGTACTCGCGCGCGCCGGGCCGAGCCGCGAGTCGATCCGCGACCTCTTTTTGCAGCATCAACGTGGCGTCCGAGATTGCCGCGCCGCCCTTGGAGGCACCGATTAAGGCGAAGAGGATCGGCGACGACACGTTGTAGGGCAGGTTGCCCACCACCCGTACGGGAGACGCCTCTTCCGCGAGGAGCGTTGACAGGTTCAGGGCGAGAAAGTCACCGCTGACGATTCGCACGTGCGCCGGGACGCGGGCATGGAGCGCATCTGCCAGGTCACGATCGATTTCCACGGCGACGACTCGTCCGGCGCGTTGGGCAAGGGGAATCGTCAGAGCTCCCGTTCCCGGCCCAATCTCAAGGAAGGTATCGCCAGATGATGCGCTGAGCGATTCGATGAGCTTGGTGACCCATGCCGCCTCAAGGAAATGCTGGCCGAAGCGCTTCCGGGCGCGCGGTCTGGGAATGCGCTCCCGCGACGCCCGGTCAATCGGCTTCGCCACGTCAGTCCGCTTCGCCACGCCAGTACCGGGCTTCGATGGCTTCGATCTCCTCTTCGCTCAGACCGAAGTAGTGACCGATCTCGTGAATCAACGTCTCGCCGATGACGTCGCGGATTTCGTCTTCGTCTTCGCAGTCTTCCTCGATGGGACGCTGGTAAAGCGTAATCCGGTCGGGCAGGTCGTTGCCGTGCGCCCACGCACGCTCGGGGAGGGGAGTGCCCTGGTAGAGGCCGTAAAGAGAATCGGGGGGATCGATGCCCACCTCGGCGAGCGTTTCGGGGCTGGGCTCATCTTCGACGACGAGGGCCAGATTCCGCATCTCGTCACGGAACCGCTTGGGGATCAATTGCAGCGCGTGAGCAACCAGGCGTTCGAACTGAGGCCGATCGATCCGGAGAGGCTTGGCGGTCATGACTTCCGGCGCCGGGTCTGAAGACCCGGCCTCCGTACTTTAGGGGCGCCCGGCCTGCGTGCGACCGCGCTGGCGCGCGTGAGTCCAAGTCCGCGGTAGTAATCACAGTCCTTTCGGATGCTGCACCTGTCACACAGAGGCTTGGGCTTGCAGATCCGGCGTCCGTGCAGGATCTGGACATCAGATGCGAGCGTCCACATTGTCGGGGGAAGCGCGGCGCAGAGTTGTTTCTCGACCTTTTCAGGATCATCGCCCTCCGCGATCCCGATCCGATTTGACACGCGCAGCACATGGCGGTCGACGGGAAGGCCGGGCACGCCGAGTGCGTGCCCGAGCACGACGTTCGCCGTTTTGCGGCCCACGCCCGGGAGGGCGGTGAGGGCTTCCATGTTTGCGGGAACCTCTCCACGATGCTCCTGCACAAGCGCCTGCGCCATGCCGACAAGCGCACGACTCTTCTGGCGGAAGAAGCCGGTGGACAGTACGAGCGGCTCCAACTCGTCTGTCGTCGCTCTGGAAAGGGCGGTCGCGTTTGGATATCGCTCGAAGAGCGCTGGTGTGACGATGTTGACCCGCGCGTCGGTTGACTGCGCCGAAAGCATTGTCGCCACGAGCAACTCGTACGCGTTGCGGTAGTGCAGCTCGGTGTCTGCGTTCGGGTGCTGGGCAGCCAGCGTCTCGATGATGTGGCGCGTGGCCGCGGGTGTCTTCACCAAGACGGCGTCTTCACCAAAACCGCGGCGTCAGTGAACCGGGCCCTTGGTCCACCCCACGTTTGAGTAGGACTCGGAGAAGACGCGCACGTGCTCCTGGAGCGCCTGAACGAGCGTCGGCACAAACTGCACCGGAACGACGATGCGCGCGCGAACGGGCGCCCGCACGACGGCGTTGGTCTGCGCGTCGTGGAGTTCCTTCTCCGAGAGCGGCATGACTTCGCAGAAGGTCAGGGTGAAGTCGAACGGCGTGTGGGCGATTGAGCAGAAGTTTGCGTAGGTACGTGGTTCCGGCGATTGCTCGTCGGGGACGATCGTGAAGTTGATTTGCTTGGAGTCGGCCGGCTGGTCTGCCATATGTACCCGTGTTTGAGATCTACGCGGCTCGTTAGGCCCGGTACGTAGGCCGGGTCTTTAGACCCGGCGTGAAGAGCGGTACGTAGGCCGGGTCTTCAGACCCGGCGTGAAGAGACACCCTCGTCAGTACTTGCGCATCACCCCGACGACCACGCCCTGCACCTGCACGCGATCCGCGTCGAAGATCATCGGCTGCATTGCCGGGTTGGCCGGCTGTAGTCGGATGCGACCGCTCTCACGGTAGAACTTCTTGAGCGTCACGTCGAGTCCCCCGACGAGCGCAATGACCATTTCGCCGTTATCGGCCGTCTTCCGATCCTCGACAATCACGAAGTCGCCGTCGCGAATCTGCTCGTCGATCATCGAATCGCCTTTCACGCGAAGCACGTAGCTGTCGCGCTTGCCCGCGAGCGTTTCCGGAACCGCGATTGTTTCGTTGCCGGCCACGGCTTCGATCGGCGCGCCGGCTGCGACAAACCCGAGCATCGGAAGTTCGATGGCACGGCCCCCGGTTCGAGAGGGCACCAGCTCAACCGATCGGCTTCGGTTCCATGCGCGACGGATGAAACCCTTTTCCTGCAGGTTCGTGAGGTGCTTATGCACGGTCGCCAGGGAAGACAGGCTGAATCGACGCCCAATCTCTTCGAGGCTCGGCGCGTAGCCGTGCTGCTGGATGAATTCGTTGAGGTAGTCGAGAATTTCGCGTTGGCGTTTAGTGAGCGGAAGCACGCGACCCTCCAGGAAGAGGTTGACTGACGTGGCGAAACTATACGCGAATATAAGGCGAAGAACAAGGCGGGAGTAGGGAGCGAGGTGCTACACTCGACCCGTTACCACTGGACTGAGAACATGCGTTATTTGGCCCCAAGATCCGCCTGTGCGCTCGCCGTGGTGCTGACCTGCGCCTCACTCGATGGGGCCACGCTTTCGCGACAGCAGGCCGAGACGTTCGAGCGAAAGGTGGTCGAGATCAACGGCCCAAGACGCGCCGGTGCTCCCCCTCGTCGGACGTCCCTGACCCAGGACGAGATCAACTCGTGGTTCACATTTCGGGCTCAGCCGGTTCTGCCTGATGGGATCGTCGATCCCCAAGTGAACATCATCGGCGGTGGACGCATGACGGGCCAGGCGACGATGGATCTCGAAGCGATCGGGAAGCGTCGCTCGAGCGGTGGATTGCTGGACCCGTGGACGCTCCTGGGTGGGCGCGTTCCGATTACCGTGACGGGAACGCTGCAGACACGGGAAGGCGTCGGACGCTTTGCGATGGAGTCGGCGACGCTCGCCGGTATCCCGGTTCCGAAGCCGGTGCTGCAGGAAATTCTTAGTCTGTATTCCCGGAGCGCCGGGCACCCCCGAGGGGTGAACCTTGACGCGCCCTTCCCACTGCCAGCAGCCATCCGTCAGATCGAGGTCGGCCGCGGCGAAGCCGTGGTCGTGCAGTAGGCGTGGCCGGTGCGCCGCGCCGCCCTGTTGATGCTCTTCACACCCCGCTGCAGTTTCTAAAGGGCGTCGGCCCGCGAAGGGGCGCCGACCTGGCGCGTGCGGGGCTGGTCAGCGTCGAGGACCTGCTCTACCGCCTGCCATTCAGGTATGAGGACCGCAGTCGCATGCAGCCGATTGCCAGCCTGCGTCCCGGCATGCGCGTGGCGGTACTCGGCGATGTGAAGAGCGCCAACGTCGCTGTCACGCGCCGTCGCGGCTTCAGAATTTTCCACGCCGTGGTCGGTGACGCGAGCGGTGCGATTCGCTGCACCTGGATGAATCAGGCGTATCTCGCCGACATCATCAAGCCGCACGTCCAGCTCGTCATCTTCGGAGATGTGAAGCTCGACTCCTCCGGCCTCCACTTCCTGAACCCTGAATTCGAGCATGTCGCGGAAGACCTGGCCTCTCTGCACGCAGGCCGCATCGTTCCGTTTTACGAGAAGACTGGCACCGTCACACCGAACATGCAGCGTCGGCTGGTGCGGCAGGCACTCGACGAACTGCCGGACTCGATACCCGACCTCCTTCCCCCGCAACTCGCCGAGCGCCTTTCGCTGATGTCGCGTCGCGCGGCGCTCGAGGGGTCGCACTTCCCGGGGAACGATGTGGATATCGAGGCGTTGAACCTCTTCAGGACGCCCGCACAGCGGCGGTTGATTTTCGAGGAATTCTTTCTCTACCAGATTGGGCACGCCTTTCGGCGTCACTCGACCATCAGCGAGCACAAGCCGGTTGTGCCAGTGGTCAACGATCGGATCCGCGCGTCTGCCGCCGCTGTCCTGCCTTTCAAGCTGACGCCTGGCCAGCGGCAGGCTTTGAAGGAAATCGTCGACGACATCTGTCGCCCTGAGCCGATGCACCGCCTGCTTCAGGGCGATGTGGGCGCAGGAAAGACGATTGTGGCGCTGCTGACGGCGGTCGTGGCGATGGAAAACGGGTTGCAGGTCGCGTTCATGGCGCCGACGGAGATCCTGGCTGGACAGCACTACAGCAACATCGCGAGGCTGCTGTCGCAGACGCGTTTCCGTGTTGACATGCTGACGGGCAGCACGCCGTCGCTCCACAAGCGCACGGTGCAATCGCACATCGAGCGGGGCACGACCCACCTTGTGGTCGGGACGCATGCGCTCGTACAGGAGAAGCTGTCGTTCCACAAGCTCGGTCTGGTGGTGATCGACGAACAGCACCGGTTTGGCGTGGCGCAGCGTGCGGCACTCCGAGCGAAAGGCTTGAAGCCGGACGTCCTTCTGATGACCGCCACCCCGATCCCGAGAACGCTCGCACTCACCGACTACAGTGAGCTGGATGTTTCGAAGATTCCAGACCTGCCGCCGAATCGACGACCGGTGAAGACGTGGGTGAAGCCCGATTCCAGGCGTGATGAGGTGTACGCCTTGATTCGCGAACAACTCGACTCAGGCCGGCAGGCCTACATCATCTATCCACTCGTTGAAGAGTCGGAGAAGGTGGACCTGAAATCAGCCACCGAGATGGCAGACCATCTTCAGGCCGAGATCTTTCCATCCTATCGAGTCGCGCTCCTTCACGGCCGCATGAAGCAGGACGCGAAAGATCGCGTGATGCATGCGTTCGCGCAGGGGCAACTCCACATCCTCGTTTCCACAACAGTCGTCGAGGTGGGTGTGGACGTTCCGAACGCGTCGGTCATGGTCGTGGAGCACGCGGAGCGATTCGGACTTTCGCAACTGCACCAGCTACGCGGACGCGTGGGTCGCGGGGAGTGGGAGTCGCATTGCGTGTTGCTCTATCAGTCGCCGTGGACCGACGATGCGCGAGAGAGGCTGAAGGCGATGGCGTCAACGAACGACGGCTTCGTGATCGCCGAGCGCGACTTGGAACTGCGCGGGCCCGGTGATTTCTTCGGCACGCGACAGTCAGGGCTTCCCAAGCTTCGGACCGGCGATCTCGTGCGCGACAAGGAGATCATGGAAGTGGCGCATCGTGAAGCGCGCGCCATCGTCTTGCGGGGACAATTGACGCCGGAGCTGGCGACGTTCGCCGAGAAGGAATGGCCTGGGCAGTTCGGCCTGATCGAAATCGGCTAAATCAACCGGGTTGATTTTCGGATATTGGATGCGAGTCATTGCGGGAACACTCAAGGGTCGTCGACTGAAGACGCCAACGTGGGATGGGCTTCGTCCGACGTCTGACAAGCTGCGCGAGACGTTGTTCAATGTGCTTGCGCCGCGGATCGCAGGGAGTCGGCTGCTCGATGGTTATGCGGGAACGGGGGCCATTGGCATCGAAGCGATCAGTCGCGGTGTGGCGCACGTAACCTTTATCGAACGAGACCACCGTGCGACCGGGCTGATCAGGGCAAACCTGCAGGTCTGCGCGGTTTTGGCAGGCTATACTATCGAGCAGGCCGACGTTGGCGTGGCACTGTCGAAGATGCCGGTGGAGGCCCGATTTGACGTCATCGTCCTCGACCCGCCGTACGCGGCGATCGAGGTCAGTACGAACGAGGACAGCACGAACGAAATCAGTCGCGTGCTGGACGCAGCGGGAAGGCGCCTCGGTGCCGATGGGGTGCTCGTGCTCGAGCGCGCCACGCGAGTTGAACCCGATGTGCCCGCCTCTCTCACACGCATACGTGATATTCGGTCTGGTGACAGCACGTTGACCCTGCTGACGCGGGTGGAGGCCCAAAGTGACCGCAACTGAAGCACCCCACGGACGTCTGGCCGTGTTCCCCGGTTCGTTCGATCCGCTGACGAACGGCCATGTGGACATCGTGCTTCGCTGCGCTCATCTCTTCGAGCGCATCGTGGTCTCGGTGCTCGTGAACTCCGAGAAGACTCCGCTGTTTTCGTCGGAGGACCGCGTCGCGATGATCCGCGAGGTCTTTCGCGAGTACCCGAACATCGAGGTGGACACGTTCGACGGATTGCTCGTCGATTACGCCCGCCGCAAGCGCGCGAGCGCGATCGTGCGTGGCCTTCGCGCGGTGTCTGATTTCGAGTACGAGTTTCAGATGGCTCTCATGAACCGCCATCTCGAGCCGACACTCGAGACCGTTTTCATGATGCCGGCCGAACAATACACATATCTGAGCTCCCGGCTCATCAAAGAGGTGTTCCGACTGGGGGGCGATGTGCGCGGCCTCGTGCCGTCCGTGGTTGAAGATCGGTTGCGGCAGCGGTGAGGTTGCTCAGTCGTCGTACGTAAGGCGGTCTTTGGACCCGCCGTAGAGAAATCGCACGTAGTTCGGTACGTAGGGCGGGTCTTTAGACCCGCCGTTGTCGTGTTCAATGGAGCGATCGGGAATGTTTGCACAGCGGTTGGCGCAGGTCTCGGCGTCTGCAACGATGAAGGTGGCGGCAGAGGCGGAGCGGCTGCGTCGCGCAGGGTACAGCGTGGTGGACTTCAGCGCCGGGGAGCCTGACTTCCCGACGCCGGAGCACATCAAGGCGGCTGGCAAGCAGGCCATTGACGACAACTTCACGAGATACACCGCGTCGCAGGGCATTCCGGAACTCCGCCAGGCCATCTGCGATCGCTACAAAAAGGACTACGGCGTGGAATCCACGCCGGCCGAGGTATTGGTGACCGTCGGCGGGAAGCAGGCGCTCTTCAACGTCGCGCTCGCCCTGTTCGATCCAGGTGACGAGGTCATCACGCACTCGCCGTACTGGCCAACGATTCCCGAGCAGTTGAAGCTGGTGGGCGCGGTGCCGGTAATCGTGCCGACGAGCCCGAGTGATGGCTTTGCCGTCCATGCCGAGGCGCTGATCCAGGCCATCACCCCGAAAACAAAAGCCATCATCATCAACTCACCGACCAATCCGACGGGCGGGCTCATCGACGAGACGACGATGGTAGCGGTCGCGAAGGCGGCGGCCGCCCGCGGCATCTGGATCGTCGTCGACCTGTGCTACGAGCAGTTGATCTATGAGCCCGTCGCCCACAACCTGCCCAGAGTGCTCTTCGAGATTCATCGCGATCGAACCGTTCTGGCTGGGTCCGCCTCGAAGGCGTATGCCATGACCGGCTGGCGTTGTGGCTGGACGATTGCGCCGAAGGAACTGAGCGCGGCGATGAACGTGATTCAGGGGCAGTCCACGTCGAACATCACCTCGATTACGCAGAAAGCGGCGCTCGCGGCGATCAGCGGGCCGCAGGCCGCCGTCGGTGTCATGCTCGATGAGTACCGGAAGCGACGCGACAACATCCACGGGTGGCTCACGGCAAATCCGGCGATCAAGTGTGTGAAGCCGAGGGGGGCGTTCTATCTATTCCCGGACATCTCCAGCCTGCTCTCGCCAGGCGGTGTTCGAACGTCGACGGATTTCGC
>Ga0075430_100004154_pt1 | contig 12218 bp, 9 predicted proteins | sample RhiMetdeltSRZDD4_FD_75294 | JGI IMG/M metagenome (GOLD analysis project Ga0075430, IMG submission 75294) | Populus rhizosphere microbial communities from Tennessee, USA - Rhizosphere MetaG P. deltoides SRZDD4 | ecosystem: Host-associated > Plants > Roots > Rhizosphere > Soil | place: USA... | reverse complement strand
TCGAAGACGAACAAGGTCTCTCACCTCGGCTTCGATCTGATGCGCGCGCAAATCGTCACGCAGAGCATCGTGCACGGCATCAAGTACTCCGTTCAGCGCGACCGCCCGACGGGCGAATGCTGCGCCTTTCCATCCGGCCACGCGGCCAGCGCCTTTGCCGCAGCCTCGGTGCTGGAGCGGCATCTCGGTTATCGCGGCTGGTGGCCTGTGTTGGCCGCGGCGAGTTACGTCGCCGCATCGAGGCTGGTGGACAATCGCCACTTCCTGAGTGACGTCGTCTTTGGCGCGGCCGTGGGCGAAGCGGCGGGCTGGACCGTGGTTGGTCGTCACGGCCGCAACGAGTTCGCGCTGCAATCGATGCCGGTTCGCGGAGGGGTGATGCTCGCGCTCGTTCGTACCGGCGATTGACACGCGCGGTCGTAGCCGCACCATGTGGCGCGGCCAGCGCGCGGCCGACAGATCGGCGAAGGCGGTCGCACTCACGTCACCCTGCCACGGTGCGCTCGGACGCTCTGCCATAGCGAAGGAATACCGCCGGGAGCAGGAAGAGATTCAACACTGTCGACGTGAAAAGTCCCCCCAGGATGACGACGGCCATCGGATGCTCCACTTCCTGACCCGACTGGCTGCCGCTCACGACGATCGGGACCAGCGCCAGCCCGGTTGCGAGCGCGGTCATGAGGATCGGGGCAAGGCGCTCCTCGGCGCCGCGCATCACCAACGCCGGGCCGAAGGCCATTCCTTCGACGGCCTCCAGATGTCGGAAGTGGCTCACCAGCATGATGCCGTTGCGTGCGGCGATGCCGAGCACAGTCACGAATCCGACCAATGATCCGAGCGACAGCACTCCACCGGACAAAAACGCGGCAGCCACACCGCCGATCAGGGCAAACGGCAACGTGAGCGCCACGAGGCCGACCAGGCGAACCGAGCCGAAGTCCACGTGGAGAACGAGCAGGATTCCGATCAGCGACAGCGCCCCAAGCGTGAGCAGACGGTTCTGCGACGCCGCGCGGGCGGCGAACTCGCCAAGGACCTCCGGGTGATAGCCCTCGGCGAACGGCATCTGACCAAGTGCCGCCTCGATGTCTCTCGCCACCGCCCCGAGGTCGCGGCCGCGCACGTTGCACGTCACGTCGATACGTCGCGAGCCGCCTTCGCGGGTGATCTCGTTCGGGGTCGGCACGATGGACACGTCGGCGATCGACGCGACCGGCACATAGCCCCCGCCGCTCGTGTCGATCGGCAGGCGCTTGATGGCGAACAGATCGCTACGCACGGTCGGTTCGCTCCAGACGACGACATCGAAGACCTTCTGGGCGTCGTAGACCTCGCCAACCTTCGATCCCTGCACCACGGTCGCGAGCGTTTCGCGCAGTCGCGCCGGCGTGACTCCGGACACTTGCGCCTGGTCTTTGCGCATTCGGACTTCGATCTGTGGCACCAGTGTCAGCGCCTGCACCGTGAGATCGGCGACGCCGTCCACGGTCGACAGCACCCGCCGGACCTCGGCGGCTTTGGCTCCGAGCTGATCGAGCTCGGGCCCGAAAATGCGCACGACGATCGTAGCGCTGGCGCCGGTGAGCACCTCTTTGATCCGTTCTCGCAGGTAGGTGAGCAGATCGCGTGTCAACCCGGGGTATCCATCGACGACCGACTGGACGTGTGCGACTGTGGCCTCATAGTCCACTGACCGATCGAGACTGATCCAGAGCTCGGTGAAGTTGGCGCCGACCACTTCGTCGGCCACCTCCGCGCGGCCGAGGTGCGAGCCGAAGTTCCTGACGCCAGGGATGGCGCGCAGTTCCTGGCTGGCGCGAACCGTGATTCGGCGCATCGCGTCGAGCGACGTGCCTGGCTTCTCGACCCAGTGCATCAGGAAGTCGTACTCCTGGAAATGCGGAAGGAACTCTTCACCGAGGAAGGGAAATGCCGCGGCCGACGTGGCCAGCGTGATCGCGATGATCGCCACTGCGCGCTTGGGCGCGTGAACCAACTGCGGCAGCATCCGACGATAGCGTTCTCGCAACCACATGACGAGCGGAGCTTCGCGCGAACCGATCGACTGTGGCAGCAGCAGGAGCGACAGTGCCGGCGTGACGGTGAGCGCCACGGCCAACGACGCCACGATCGCCAGCACGTACGCCAACGCCAGCGGCCGGAAGAATGCGCCGGCCAACCCCTCCAGCAGGAAGACCGGCACGAACACCATGATCACGATGACGCTGCCGTAGACGACGGCACTCCGGACTTCGAGCGATGCGTCGAGCACGACCTGCAGCGCCGAGCGCGGCCGACCCTCGGCCACGTTCAAGCGGAGCCGTCGCACGATGTTCTCGACATCGATAATCGCATCGTCCACGACCTCGCCGAGGGCGATGATCAGCCCGGCGATGACCATGGTATCGAGCGTACCGCCGCGGTAGCGCAGCACGAGCGCCGCGGCGATGAGCGACAGCGGGATGGCGATGCTGCTGATGAGCGCCGTCCGCCAGTCGTAGAGAAAGAATGCGAGCACCAGGATGACCAGCACGCATCCGATCACGAGCGCGCGATTCAGATTCTGGAGCGACATCTCGATGAACGTCGCGGGGCGGAAGATCGTCGAGTCGACCTCGACGCCGGAGAGTCCCGGCCGCAGCGCGTCGAGCGCGCGTTCGACGTCGCGCGTCACCTGCAGGGTGTTGCCGTCGGGATGTTTCTCGACAATCAGCAGCAGGCCAGGTCGGTCATTGATGATGGCGTCGCCGATCGGCGGCGGAAAGCCTTCGACCACACGAGCGACGTCGCCAATGCGGAGCGCGTTGGCCGTGGGTGCTGATGTGTGCGGGGTGACGCCCTTGTCGATGATGATGGCTTCGAGATCCTGGACGCTCGAGACGGTCGCGGCATGTGCCAGCGCCAGCCGCTGCTGCGGCGTCTCGATGTAGCCGCCGCTCGCCACGGAGGTGCCGTCGCGCGTCGCCGTCACGACGTCGCGGAGGGTCACGTTGCTGGCGCGAAGACGATCCGGTTCGACCAGGACCTGCAGTTGTCGATCGCGCTGCCCCCAGATCGCCACATTGGCGACGCCCGGCACCGACATCAACCGGGGGCGAATCGTCCATGTCGCGAGCGTGCTCAACTCCATCTGGGACAGCCGGTCTGAGCTCATTCCAATCTTCATCACCCGGCTGAGTGAGGAGAGCGGCGACAGCATCACTGGTGAACGGACCGCCGCCGGTAGGACAGTGGCCACTCGGGACAGCCGCTCCTGCGCGAGCTGCCGCGCGGCCATCAGGTCGGTGCGTTCTTCGAAGATCAGCACGACTGACGACAGGCCGAGCACCGACTTCGAGCGCAACGTCTTGAGTCCGGCGATGCCGTTCATCGCGTTCTCGATCTGCACCGTCACGAGACTCTCGACCTCGGTCGTCGAGAGGCCAGGCGCCTCGGTCTGGATCTCGACGAGCGGCGGCGCAAACTCCGGAAAGACATCAAGCGGCGTATCGCGGAGGCTGCGCGTTCCGGCCGCGAGCAGGACGATCGCGAGCGCGACGACGACCAGGCGCAAGCGAAGGGCGGAGTCGATGATCGAGCGCATGGGTCCTTTATTTGCCGGCGCCGAATTCGACGCCGAACAGCTCCGCCGCCCCGTCTGTGACCACGCGCGCGCCTGGCGCCGGTCCCTGTTGGAGCAGCGCTGATGAATCCACGATGTCGATCACCGCGACTCGCTGTCGGGCGTAGACGTGTGGCTCGCGCTGCACGTAGACCCAGGTGCCCCCGAACGCATCGTGGAGGAGCGCGGCTTTCGGCACCACCAGACTTTCGGCGGTGCCCTTCAATGGCAGACGAGCCAGCACTCGTTCGCCTGGCCGTAAGCGCTGCCGGCTGTTGTCGATGACGTAGAAGAGATCCACGGATGCCGTCGACGGATTTGCCGCGGGCGGCGACGGCATCGGCCGTGCGATGATGCCTGCCGCGTCGACCGCGTCGCTCAGTGCCAGCACGCGGGCGGCGGCGGTGCGATCGATCGCGTCGGCCTCGCCGGCGTAGACCGGTACGCGCAGCCACATCGTGACGAGCCGGACGAGATCGATCACCGGCACACCGGCAGCCACGGTCTGTCCGTCACGCGCGTGAACGGCCTGGACGGTTGCGTCGGCTGGCGCTTCAATCGCGATGCCGCTGCCTGATGCGCCGCTCGTCACCGCCAGCGAGACTCGATCCTGAGCGGCCCTGGCCTCGGCATCGGCGATCGTGAGTTCTGCTTGTGCCTCTTCGAGAGCTCGCCGGCTGCCGGATCCATCCTTCACGAGTTGCTCCGCCCGCCTGGTCCGCTGCTCGGCAACAAGACGACGAGCGAGTGCGGTGTCAGCCGCCTGCCGCGCATCGACGGCGGCATCGCGATCCGCAGGCTGAATGGGGACGAGCCGGAAGAGGAGTTGTCCGCGTGTGACCTCGGATCCGGCGAGCGGGATCGTTGACGGCGACTGCAGGATGCCGGCCACCGGCGCGGTCATCACGACTGCCGCACCGGAGGGCGCGGCAATCTCGGCACCCACCGTTCGCGTGCGTGCCACGGTCTTGCGCTCGACGGCCAGCGTGACCAGGCCGAGGCGCCGTTCCGCATCCGCCGTGAGGGTGATGGATGTCAGCGCCGCCTCTTTGACCGGAGCAGTGACGGTCGCCGGACGCGGTGCCGAGCCCGTTTGCGTGTCGCGTCCGCAGGAGGCGAACACGACGGCGATGGCGCAGACGATGACGCGGCGGTTAGACACCATTGGAGACTCCTGCAGCACAGGAACGCCCGAGGGCGCGCTCGACGAGCGCGCGTGCCCGGGCGACCTCGGCGTCGGCTTCGCGCGTGCGAATGCGCGCATCGGTCAGCCGGCGAGTCGTCTCGAGGACGAACAGGTAGGACACGTCTCCTGCCTGATACGCCTGGTCGGCGGATCGCAATTGCCCTTCAAGCGGTGACAGCACGGTGTCGCGCAATCCGGTGGCGAACGCCAGCGCCTGCTCCCATCGAGCAGCGGCATCGCGAATCTCGGTGGCGACGCGTTGCCGGGTCGCGGCATAGGCGCGGCTCGCGCGTTCCAGCTGCGCGCTCGCCCGGGCGCGGCCAGCCTGATTGCGATCGAACAGCGGCACGGGGATGTCGATGCCGGGTCCCATCTCGAAGCCTTCGCTGCCGCTCCCGTTGGCATCGAGCGCAGCCGTCACGGCCAGGATTTTCGACTTCTCCCATCCGAGCCGATGTCCCGCTTCTTCGATCGCGATCTCTGCGGCGCGCACGTCGGGTCTCGACGCCAGCGCGTCTTCGAGCGCGTTGGCACTGGTCGCGCAATCAGCTGAGCGCAGCGCTCCGTCGTCGTTCGCCGCAGGCACGAGCACCGCGGGGCTGGCGGCGGTATCGAACGCCAGGCCGATCCGGCCGCGAAGATCGTTGGCGCGAATCGTGATCTCACTGCGCGCACGCTGCGCGTCCTGTCTGGCCGTGGCGGCGTCGATCGCCGCCGATCGCGCTTCGAGCTCACTGATGTCGCCGGCGCTGAATCGAGACAGCGTCAGCTCGCGGATGCGTTCGCGCTCCGTCGCGGTGCGTTCCGTCAGCTCAGCGCGATCGCGAGCAAGCAGAAGGTCCGCGTGCGCGACCTTGACCTCCAGGACCAGGTCCAGTCCTGATTGCTCCAGGGTCGCGGCGACGCGATCGACAGCGAGGCGCGCTGCCGCGACGCGGCGAGGTCGCTCCCACAGCACTTCGATCGGCCATCGCAGCGTGGCCTCGAACTGCTTCGGTCCGAGGGGGAAGAGCAGTGAGAGGACCGGGTTCCGTAGGAGTCCCGCTTCGAGCAGATCGACGCGCGCGAATCCGAGATCCGTCAACTGGGCGCGAAACGCCGGGTTGTTCCACAGCGCGGTGGCGACCGCTTCGCCCTCGGTGAGTCCGTCGGCCAGTGTCACGCCAGGCGGAATCGCCGTACCCGCCGCATCAGTTCGCCGCTCGGGAACGCCGGTCCGCGCCGCGAGACGCGCATCAACCTGGGCCGATAGAGCAATGACGTCGATCGAGAGCACCAGAAGTACGACACAGACAATAGTTGTCCGCATAGGCTTCTCCAGCACACACCACGACACACGTCGCGCGTGGTCCGCGCGTACGTGTCAGGACCGCTGATGAATCAGAGGAGGGCTGGTGCTCGGGGACTGATAGCTGTCTGGAGCAGGTGAGGGGGACCGGGCAGATCGGCATGGCGCGCCGTCAGGCTTGCTTGCGTACGCCGATCCTGCACAACCGTGGCAGCGACGGCAGCATGTCGATGGGTGGAGATCCGACGCTGGCCGCGATCTCCTCGACCGTGAGGCACCGCCGGTGTCACACGATGACCCAGTGGCGCGGCCAGTGTCGACGTGGGTCCATCGGAAGACGCCACGACCACATCGAGGCGACCGCCGACGGCGTCGGCGTCGCTGCTCGTCGCGACAGCGGCAGCGCCCGTGACCGAGAGCGCCAAGGCGCACATCAGGACCGACGTCCCGAACGGCCGCAGCAATCGGCAGAGACACGATGAGCCAGCCTGGACGGGCATGCGCGGGCATGCTACATCATGAAAGATGAACGCCGGATGAAACTGTGAAGCTGCGATACGTGTGAACGGCTCGAGAGGTGATGCTCGCGCTCGTTCGTACCGGCGATTAACGCTGCTGTCGTTCGCTCGAGAAGCGGCCGATGCCCATCAGCCACGCGCCGATGAGCGCGAGCGGTGCTCCGGCCAGACTCAAGAGCACCCCCATACTCAACTCGGAGCGGAGTTGTCCTGGCGGGAGTATCGCGGCGGCGAAAAACAACCCGACGCTCAATCCCATCGCGGCGACGAAGCCGATAATTGTCAACTCGCGCCACCCGACGCGATGCGGCAGATGGAACCCGAGCGCCAGCCCGAGACCAGCCCCGGCGAAGAGGCCGAGCGGTCTACCAACGAGGAGCGCCAGCGGCAAACCCCAGGTGCCAGGTTCGAGCGCACCCATGGGAACTCCCGCATTCACGAGGCCGAAGAAGAAGAGCGCGACCTGCGCCGGATATCGCCACCACAACTCGAACTGACTCAGCGCGTCTCGTGCGCCCGGGCGGGCATCGACGAAGAACCCGGGGTCGCGTGCCGCATGCGGCAAGAACGGGATGATCGGCACGAGCGCGAGCGCGGGATGCACGCCGCTCCAATACATCCCGACCCACGACGCCACGCCCGCGATCAGCACGTACGGCCAGAAGCTGCGGACACGCTGCCGTCGCAATACGGCAGCGATCGCGAGGGCTGCCACCAGCATCAGCACGCCGTTGACGAGACGGATGTCGTGTGCGGGATCGAATAGCGCCACCATGACGAACCCGAGCGCGTTGCAGGCGATTCCCAGCAGCAGAAGAAACGGCACCGCCGGGTGACGTCCGAAGATGATTCGCGCGAAGAAAAAGCCGATCGCGAGGTCGGTCGCCAGCGCCACACGCCAGCCGATGGTCAGCATCGGTTCGTCGAGGCTCTCGACGATGCGTACATGCAGGAGTGCCGGCACGGCCGTGGCCCCCAGTGACGCCACGACCGGCAACAGGGCGCGTCGCAGCGGATGGAGAACGCCGTTGGGAATCGTCGCCTCCACCACCTCCTTCGTGATGAGCGCAAAGAAGAACGCGATGCCGACGTCGTTCACCAGGAAGGCGATGGAAAACGTGAAGCGGTAGTAACTCTCTGGCGCGGCGTTGACCCACGCGAGCGCGATGATCACGCCGAGCGGCAACAGCAGGAGTTGCTCGATCGCGAATCGCAACAGGCGCGGCAGCGTGGACCGCGCGTGATGGCGGAGGCCACGCCGCTTGGGGGACGTTCCCACCTGACCGTCCTTATCGGGCACGATTGCTCTCAGCGGCGGCTGCCGGCCGGCTCCGGTGGCGGCGATCCGGCGGCAGCCGCTTTGGCCTGCCGCGTGATCGTGCCGGCATCGACGATCCTGCCGGTGCGGGACACCGCCTCGAAGTACATCTCGCTGCCGGCGATCTCCACGACCATGAAGCTCTGATCCTGATCGAAGTACGCCGCCGTCTGTTCGGCCGGACTCATGTTGCCGCGCCGCAACTGCCCCGCCGCGCCCGAGACGAAATAGTAAATTCCCTTCTGGGGTTTCAGCCGCTCGTACACGTGGTCATGCCCTGAGAACACCACGTTGACCCCGTGCTTGACGAAGATCGGCTCGAGGCGCACGCGCAAGTCCACCGAGGCGCCATGCCGATCCGCGTTCGAGTACAGCGGATGATGGAAATAGCAGATCTTCCAGTCCTCGGTCGCCCGTGCCAGCGACGTGTCGATCCACGCCACCTGCTTGTCGTCCATGCGCGTGCTGTCGAGCGCGAAGAATCGCACGTTGTTCCGCGTGTAGCTGTAATAGCGCTGGCCGTTCATGTTGAACGGCTTGTACAAGACGTTCTCATCTCGATCGTGATTGCCGAGCGAGGCCTGGAATTTCACGCCCGCGGACAGCAGCGCCGCGTACGGCATCTCGAACTTCTTCACGAAGTCGGCCGGCTGCTGGCCGCCGTACATGTTGTCGCCCAGCATGATGACGAGGTCGAACGGAAACACCTTGTGCAGGCCGGACATCTGATCGGCGATCTCGTACTGCGGGTGCTCGCCGGTGCCGTTGTCGCCGATCGCGGCAAACTTGACCGACCCTGGCCGGTTTGGCAGTGCACGTTGCGCCTGTCCAAGCAGGGTGCCTGGCGCCGTGGCGACGACGAACAGAACGCAGACGAGTGCGCGGCCAACGGTTCTCATGGACTCTCGTTGATGACAGCTGCCTCCCTTAGCGTGCCTCAATCGTCGAGCGTGAGCAAGAACGGGCGGCCGTGGCGGTGAGCGATATCGCGCGGCACCAGATCGGCGGCGCGCGGATGGTTTCAGAAGGAACAGCGCTCAGGTCTTTACCGTCACGGCCGTCCTCGGCGGCACCTTGTCGTGCTTGCTCTGTTCTTTTTGTTGCTGCTTCTTCGCGAGCTGCTGCTGGTTCTTTTCCTTGTCTTTCTTGCCGCCCTTGTCTCCCATGCTGTTTTCCCCTTTGTCTCGTGGAGGTCGACGGAGAGCCGGCCTCGCGTTCAATCGAGATGGCGAGACTACGCTGGCGGTCGCGTCATCTGCCCGCCTCCGTCATCGTCCATGCGGGCAGAATCCAGCGCGTCGTCTGCTGTCCGCCGAAGTGGCTCATGGCGCCTGGGGAAGCCTGAGCGAGATCTGCGGAACCACGGAATCGTATTCGGCATCGCGAAGACGAGTAGAGCGATCCCAACGAAGGCTATGACGAATCGGGTGGCGGGCAGCATCAGACTCCTCCTGTTGAGCACATCCTCGACTGGACGCCTTACTCTGAATGCGACGCGCGATGTTCGGCCAGCCATCGCTCGCTCATCCAGCCGAGATGGGTGGCGTCCTCGCCACCTGGCACCCGCATTCGTGGGATCACCACGGCCGCGACCAACACGATGACACCGACGATGAACAGCATGTGGTTCTCGCCGAACGAGACCCCCTCCCGGCCTACGACGATCGTTGCACTTCGCCCGAACAACTGTCTGTGCGCTTGTGCACAGCGCAGTGGCTCATGTGTGCATTCGGAGACTGTGCCTTTGAGCCAGCGCGCGTACTCTTCCGATATGCGTCTATCCATCAAAGCCGCGCTGGCGATGGTTTGGGTTTCGGCGGTATGTGTTGCTGGCATCGCCGTAGACGCGACCTCAGTCTGGCTGGGCCGTACTCGCCGGCTGGCGGCCACACGGCGCGTCGCCGCGTCGTAACCGCTTTGCGCTATTGTTCCGGATGGGGCCAGGACATCCCATCCCACTCACCCTCAAGGGCCTTCGCAATTCGTAGTCTCACCATCCTGGTCCAGTTGATCGACGGTTGACGCGTTACAGACGGCCCCTGACTAGGCCGGACCGGAGGTCGTTCATGAAACCGTCAAGCGCCCTGACATCGGGTGTCGTCGTCATGCTGTTCTTTGCGATGGTCGCCGCTGGATCGACACCCGTCGAGGCGCAGTTCGGCGGAATTGGCGACAAGATCAAGCGAGCCCAGGAGGAGCTGCGGAAGACCAAAGAAGCCGCGGAGAAGACGAAGAAGGAAGAGGACGCCAAGAAGGACGCCGACGCCAAGAGCGCGCCGGCGGCGGCCACGCCGAGTCCGGCGGCCGCCACGAGTCCGACAGCGCCGCCTGCGACAGGACCTGCTGCCGCCGACGCCGCCCCTTCCTTCCAGTCGTACAGCAAGTTCGATTTCGTACCCGGCGAGAAGGTCGTTGCGGTAGAGGACTTCTCGCAGGACGCCATCGGCGATTTCCCCGCCAGATGGAACACCGACGCCGCCGGTGAAATCGTCACGGTCGCTGGCCAGCCCGGTCGGTGGTTGAAGCTCACGCGCGCCGGATTCTTCACGCCAGAGTTCATCACCGAGCTGCCTGAAAACGTCACCGTGGAATTCGACATGGTCGTGCCGCCGACCGCGGATCCCGGCTTCGCGCTGACCACCGTACTCGTGCAGCTGACCGACGTGAAACGGCCGACGGAATGGCAGACGGCGCCCAACAATTTCCAGTTCACCGCGCACCCGAGTGCATCGGGGGCGGGCCGCTCTTCCATGATCACGCGACAAGACAGTACGAGCGCGGCTGCCAACAGCACGGACGCAAAACCGCTGTCGGCCACCAAAGGGAAGCCCGTGCATCTCGCACTCTGGCGTCAGCGACAGCGCGTGCGCGTCTACATGAACGAGGAAAAGGTTTGGGACGTTCCGCGCGCGGTCGCAGCGTCCGCCAAGTTCAATACGATGGTCTTCTTCATCGGCGGCGGCTGCGGCAACTGCGAGTACTACCTCGCGAACCTTCGCGTCGCGACCGGGGCGCCGGATACGCGCAACAAGATCCTCACCGAAGGCAAGTGGGTCAGCCACGGGATCCTGTTCGACGTCAACAGCGATCGCATCAAAGCTGAATCATACGGCTCGCTGAAGGAGATCGCCGGCGTGCTGACCGAGAACGCCGACCTCAAGGTGCAGATCGTCGGTCACACCGACTCCGATGGCGATGACGCCGCCAATCTGGATCTCTCACGGCGTCGGGCAGCCTCGGTGAAGACGGCGCTCGCGACCGAGTTCAAGATCGACGCCGGCCGCATGGACACCGACGGCAAGGGCGAGAGCCAGCCGGTGGACAAGAACGACAATCCCGCCGGCAAGGCGAACAACCGGCGCGTCGAGTTCATCAAGAAGTAGAGGCGACGCAGGCGGTCTCGCCGAAAGTCGACTGAGCCAGCGCCACGGCGTCGGCACCCGCAGGAAACCGAAGCTGAGCGGACGTATCGTTCGCGGCACGCCAGACGGCGGCAGCCACGTCCGCTTCCGTTGTCACCGCAGCCGGATGTGCAAACGCTGCGAAGATGGGCTGCGCGAAAGGCGCGTACACCTCGGGGATCAGTCCCTCCATCCGCGTTCCCCCGTTCCTGGTAAAGCGCGTCGTCGGACCATAGCCCGGCTCGACAAGTTTGGCGCGCACGTTGAAAAACTCGAGCTCGAGCGCGAGCGATGCGGTGAATCCTTCGATCGCCATCTTGCTCGCGGTATACACCGCCGCCAGTGGCATTGGCGTCAGCGTCACGCTCGACGTCACGTTGACGACCACCCCAGATTTCCGCTCGCGGAACTGGGGCACCACGGCTTGTGTCATCGCCATTACGCCGAACGTGTTGGTCTCGAAGACCTCGCGCATGGTCGCCATCGGCGTGGCTTCGAAGGCGCCGACGACTCCAATGCCCGCGTTGTTGACGAGCACGTCAATCGGCCCGCTCGCCTCGAGCGCGGCCGCAATGCTCTGAGGTTTCGTCACGTCGAGCGCGACGACGCGAAGCCGCGCGGACGAAGGCAAAACGTCTTCGCGCGGATTCCGCATGGTGGCGATGACATTCCAACCATGCGCATGGAAGCAGCGCGCGGTCTCGAGGCCATAGCCGGACGAGCAGCCAGTGATCAGCACAGTGTTCATGGTGCTAACGTATGGCAATTGAACCGGACTCTCTACCATGCAGAGTCCGGATTTTGTTAGCCATGGTCCAGCCTTCGCTCGCGATCTCGGGCGAAGGCTGTCTCGCCGCAGCGGCATAGCCGCGAAGGCGGAACTCTATGAACGATCCGCTGTCAGAG
>Ga0075430_100004153_pt1 | contig 12220 bp, 11 predicted proteins | sample RhiMetdeltSRZDD4_FD_75294 | JGI IMG/M metagenome (GOLD analysis project Ga0075430, IMG submission 75294) | Populus rhizosphere microbial communities from Tennessee, USA - Rhizosphere MetaG P. deltoides SRZDD4 | ecosystem: Host-associated > Plants > Roots > Rhizosphere > Soil | place: USA... | reverse complement strand
GTCCCCCTGCCCCGCCGGCCCCGTCGCCGCGTCCCACGACCATCCCCAGAGCGCCATCGGCAGCCCTCCCGATCGACTTGACCGGAAAGGCTACCTCAGCCACCTAACTTACTGGTATTGTGCCTAAGGGTGTTCCGCGGCGCTCGAAGGTAGCAGCGACGGCACGCGCGAGCACACGCCCATCAAAATCGAACCGCTCGGCCAGAAACCAGATGTCGTAGAAGTCCTTGTACCGCGTGTTGATGGCGCCCAGCGAGACCATCGCCTCCAGCTTCTCGGCGACTACACTCTCGCGGGTGTATCCACGCAGGCGCGGGGGTGGGAAGTCCAACAGCATGGCTGGCAGCTCAAGCAGCTCGGGTGCAGGCACCACGACGTCGCCAAAGCCGACGTCGAGCCGCATCATAACGCGCGCCTGGCCAAGCCTGGCTGTGAACCGAATATGGACTCCTTCGTATTCCTCACCCTCGCGGATTCGACTGCCAACGACGCTTGATCGGTCAAAGGTGAGGCCGTCCGATTCGACCGTCAGCTCGCAGATCTCTTGAACGGCCTGTACGAGCCCTTCGACGGAGCTATCACCACGGCCGAGGAAGTCAGCGTCCCGGGTAGGTCGTCCGTGCGGCACGCGCCAGGCCAGGAACAGGAGTGCGCCCTTCAATACGAATCGATCGGCATGTGCTGACGCGCTCAGACGGTAGATGAACCGCTCCATGACGAAATACGTGAGCAGTTCTTGAAACGGACGCGCCGTCTCCCGCGCGCGATTAAGCAACCGATCGTGAACGGAATGGGACAGATCCCGTACCGGGCGCATCGTCACATCAGCGCCTCCAGGTACGGCCGAATGATGCGCTCGACACGATCGATTCGGGCGTAGTGGAGCAGGAGGTCCAATCGCGGTTGGGGGCGAGCCCGCCAGAGTCGGAGCGCCTCGATCGCAACGTCGAGCCCGAGCTTGTGTCGATACTTGAAGCAGTCCGCCACCGTCTTCTCGGGTCCGTAGACGCGGACCTGGACGCCATCGATCTCGCGTGCCTCGATGCCGGCATGGAACGACGGGCCTGAGAGCCAGAAGAGGCGGAGCGGTGGATGCGACAGGCGTGGTGCCTCGGACCCGCGCTCGATCGCGAGATGCACCTCGTGGGGGATCTGGTTGGTCAGGTCGTGAAACGCCAGGGCCGAGACGAGGCAGATGACACCCCGTGGCACCTTGAGGGCGACGGTCACGAGGTCGGGCTCAGCAAGTGGGGGGAGTTCGGCCAGGCGGTACAGGCCGCGCTCGATCTGCTCGACGATCCCCTGATCGCGCAGCCCATAGAGCGTGCGCGGATGGATGCCGAGGCGGAGCGCCTGCGTCGTGCGAAGGCCGGCCGGGTGGTCACGAAACAGGGCAATCGCTCGCTCGTCGGCAGGCGTCGTGGGGACCGTCTTCAGGATAGGAAGCCCTCTACCTGCATATATCTGAAGATAATACTATCTGAAGGCCGGGTGCATCGTCGACGTCATCAGCCACGGCACACGGCTCGGCGGCGTGCTCCGTAGGGGCGCTGCTTGCTACGCCCGTCCCGCCGCCTCACCCCACGCTTGACTTGCTACTCACGCCTGGACTCCCCCTCTCCCTCGCAAGGGGGAGGGGTCGGGGGGTGAGGGCCCCGGTCAGCCCGCGGCCGACTTCCCCCGCGCCGCCCGCGGCCCTGTGCCGCCCTTCGCGGCCGTCGCCTTCCCCTTCGATCGCGGCGCGCTCGCCTTCGTCCGCTCGGCGGCCGGCTCAAGCGCGTGCGCCAGCACCTCCTCCGCCGTATCCACGAAGTGGATCGTCAGCGACTCCCGCAGCTCCGGCGGCACGTCCTCCTCGAGCTCGCGCTCGTTCTGGCGCGGCAGCAAGATCGTCTTGATCCCTGCCCGGTGCGCCGCCAGCACCTTCTCCTTCACCCCGCCGATCGGCAGCACCTTGCCCCGCAGCGTCAGCTCGCCCGTCATCGCCAGGTCCGACCGCACCGGCCGACCCGTCGCCAGCGAGGCCAGCGCCGTCAGCATCGTCACGCCCGCCGAAGGCCCGTCCTTCGGGATCGCCCCGGCCGGGACGTGCAGATGGATCGTTGCCCCCTCGAAAACCGAGCCGTCCAGGTCCGCGCAGGCCGGCACCGCCGCCCCGTTCTTCCGGCCGGACCGCTTCGACCCGAGCGCGCCATTCTTGCCCGGCCCGACCAGCCGGCCGCCGTACGCCCGGATGTACGAGAGCGCCGCCTGCGCGCTCTCCCGCATCACGTCGCCCAGCATGCCCGTCAGGATCAGCTGCTCATTCCTGCTCGGCATGCAGGTCGCTTCTACGAACAGCACGTCGCCGCCCGTCGGTGTCCAGGCCAGCCCCGTCGCGACGCCCGGCCGCTCCGTCCGCTCCGCCACCTCGTCGATGAACCGCAGCCGCCCGAGGTAGTGGACCACGTCGTCGGCCGTCAGCACCTTCGGCTCGGTCCGGCCCTCGGCGATCTCGCGCGCCACCTTCCGACAGAGCGTCGCGACCTCCCGATCCAGGTTCCGCACGCCCGCCTCACGGGTGTACCCCCGGATCACCGCCCGCAGTGCGCCTTCCTCGATCGTCAATTCCTCGGGGCGCAGCCCGTGCGCCGTCAGCTGCTTCGGCACCAGGTACGTCCGCGCGATCTGGACCTTCTCGTCGTCGGTGTACCCCGAGAGCGGGAGCACCTCCATCCGATCGCGCAACGGCGCCGGGATCGTGTCCAGCGTGTTCGCCGTCGTCAGGAACAGCACCTGCGACAGGTCGAACCCCACCCCCAGGTAGTTGTCCACGAAGCTGTGGTTCTGGGCCGGGTCCAGCACCTCCAGCAGCGCCGACGACGGGTCGCCCCGCCAGTCCGCGCCCACCTTGTCGATCTCGTCGAGCATGAAGACCGGGTCCCGGGCTTCCGCCCGCCGGATCGACTGGATGATCCGGCCCGGCAGCGCCCCGATGTACGTCCGGCGGTGCCCCCGGATCTCCGACTCATCGTGGACGCCGCCCAGCGAGATCCGCACGAACTTCCGCCCGAGCGATCTAGCTATCGACTGCCCGAGGCTCGTCTTGCCGACGCCCGGCGGACCCACGAAGCAGAGGATCGGCTCGCGAGCCACCCGGTCGGTCGGCGTCTCGGACTGCGTGTTCGGGGCCGGCGTCTCGACGCTGCCATCCTCCACCAGCTCCGCCGCCGTCGCCTGGCGCTCCTGCCGCAGCTTCTTGACCGCCAGGTACTCCAGGATCCGGTCCTTGATCTTCTCCAGGTCGTAGTGGTCCTCGTCCAGGATCTGGCGCGCCTTCGGCACGTCGATCTCGCCGCCCGTCAGCGTGCTCCAGGGCAGGCTCGCCATCCAGTCGAGGTAGGTCCGGATGATCCCGTGCTCCGGCGAGGCCGGCGGCACGTTCGCCAGCCGCCCCAGCTCGCGGTCCGCCTCGCGGCGCGCCTCCTCCGGCAGCCCGACCTCCTCGATCCGCTTCCGAAGCTGCCCGAGGTCGCCGTTCTCCTCCTCCTCGCCCAGCTCGCGGCGGATCGCCCGGAGCTGCTCGCGCAAGAAGTACTCGCGCTGCGCCTTCGTCATCCGCTCTCTTGTCTCGGTCGTGATCTTCTGGCCTAGCTCTCGAACCGCCAGCTCGTGCTGGAGCAGCTCCACCAGCCGCTGCATCTTGGTGTCCAGCACGTCCTCTTCCAGCAGCTCCTGGCGCGTCGGTCCGGGCAGTGGGATCGTCGAGGCGACCAGGTAGGCGAGCTGTCGCGGGTCTTCCAGCGACTCGACGGCCCCCACCAGCTCGTTCGGCAGCTCCTCCACCAGCGGAACCAGTCGACGGAACAGGTCGACCAGCGCCCGTCGCAGCCCCTGCGTCTCGACGCCGGTCGAGATCGTCTCCGCCGCCACGATCACCCGCGCCTTCAGGTACGGCTCGGCCTGCTCGAACTCCCCGAGCTTGATCCGCTCCAGCCCCTGGACTACCAGCCGGATCGTCCCGTCCGCGCCGCGCATCAGCTGGTGGATCACCCCCGCCGTGCCGATCTGGTGGAGGTCGTCCGGCCCGGCCTGCTCCTGGGCATCCGAGGTCTGCGCCACCAGCGCCACCAGCCGATCCCCGCGCATCACGTCGTCGATCAGCTTGATCGAGCGCTCCTGCCCCACCAGCAGCGGCACCACCGCCAGGGGGAAGACGACCGTCCCGCCTCGCAGCGGCAGCACCGGCAAGATCTGGGGAATCGCCGGGCCGGCCGTCGGCTGGCCCTCGGTCTCGCCGTCAGGGGCGCTGCCCTCGGCCGATCCGGGCTGCTCGGCGCCAGCCTGGCTGCCGGCGAGCAGCGCCAGACTGGCCGCCGGCGCGTGGGAGTGCACCCTGCGCCGTCGCGGAGCCCGCCCGTCGCCAGCGGCCGGCGTCGTCGCGTCGGCCGTCATGCGGGTCCGGCGCGGTCGCGCCGGCGTCGCGTCAGCGGTCGGCTCGCTGGTGGCGCCGGTCTCGGGGATTTCGGGAGTGTCGGCAGGTTTGGATTCGCGTCGTCTAGGAGCCATCGTTTTCTCGCTCTCGGTCGCCGGCCTGGGGCCGTGGCCCGGTCGATTGCGCCCGCGTGATTCTGGGATTGGCGGATGGATCGCTGGTCGGATCGGCGGCCGTGGCGTCGACGACCGTGCTGATCGGGATCGAGTCGGAGCGCTCGCGCGCGCCGCGCTTGCCGAGCCGCATCTCGAGCAGGCCGCGCTCGTACCGGGCGTCGACCTGCTCCGGATCGATCGAGGCCGGCAGCGGCAGCTCCAGCCTGACCTGGCCCTGGCGGATCTCGGCGGCGTGGTACACCCCCGCGGTGTGGGCCGGCAGGCGCCGCTCGCCCTCTACGATCAAGGCGTCCTCGAACAGCAGCACGTCGAGCTGCTCGTGATCGACGCCGGCCAGCTCCACCAGCACGATCACCTCGGAGGCCGTCTCGACGACGTCTGTGGGCGGGCGCCAGAACGAGTGCCCCATGCTGATGCTCGCCGGCTGGCGCTGCAAAGCGTCGCCGAAGGCACGAGTCCGTCCGCTCGCCATGACCACCGCGTAGCGATAGCTCAGTCGCCGGTAGCGCATCGAGTCACTCCGCAACGAGAAGACAGGCTTGTCCTGAGGTACGAAGGAAGTCAGGCGTGTCCTGAGGTGTCCCGAGCCTGCGAGGGAACGAAGTCAGGAGAATGTGTGCGTAGAGGAATGATAGCCCGGCCCACCGATTCGCCTGACGAAACCCCGGACAGCGTTCTCACGAATGGCAGGATCGAGTCGTCGCACGGACTGGCTGACCCCGCTCGGCCGGTGCTGGCAAGCCCCGTGCCGGCCGGATCGTCCGACTATGGTCCCACCAGTGCCGCGTCTGCTACCCTCGCCAGCATCGGGCACGATCGAGGGGACCGCAGCGATGAAGCACAGCACCGATCGGATCCTCACCACCCATACCGGGAGCCTGCCGCGACCGGACGACCTCGTCGGCATGCTCGAAGGGCGCGACCAGCGCGAGGCGCGGGCCGATCCGGGCTTCCAGGCGCGGATCGGCAGCGCCGTCAAGGAGATCGTCCGGAAGCAGGTCGAGGCCGGCGTCACCGTCGTCAACGACGGCGAGATGAGCAAGGTCGGCTACTCCACCTATGTGACGGACCGCGTGACCGGCTTCTCCGAGCAGAGCCGAGACTTCCCGCCCCAGGTCGAGGTTGCCAGGTTCCCGGAGTACTACGAGCTCCGACCGACCGGCGGCGTGGCGGTCAGGCGGGCCGTCTGCGTCGGCCCGATCGAGTGGCAGGGCGACGCCCAGGTCCAGCAGGACATCGCCAACCTCAAGGCCGCCGTCGAGGGCGTCGACGTGGCCGAGGTGTTCATGACGGCCGCCTCGCCGGGTGTGGTCTGGCAGTTCCTGCTGAACGACTACTACCCGACCCACGAGGCGTACGTCTTCGCCGTCGCCGACGCGATGCGCAACGAGTACGAGGCGATCGTCAACGCCGGCTTCGTCCTCCAGCTCGACTGCCCGGAGCTGGCGATGGGCTGGAACCGCTTCAACTTCGCCGACGCCTCCGTCGACGACTTCCGCAAGGTCGCCGATCTCCACGTCTCGGCCCTCAATCACGCCATCGCCAACATCCCTGCCGATCGGGTCCGGCTGCACCTCTGCTGGGGCAACTACGAAGGCCCCCACATGCGCGACATCCCACTCGCCCGGATCGTGGACGTGGTGCTGAAGGCGAACGTCGGCGCGATCTCCTTCGAGGCGTCGAACCCGCGCCACGCCCACGAGTGGAAGGTGTTTGAGGACGTCAAGATCCCGGACGGCAAGATCCTGATCCCCGGCGTCCTGGACTCGACCACCAACTTCGTCGAGCACCCGGAGCTCGTCGCCGAGCGGATCGTCCGCTACGCCAACCTGGTCGGCCGCGAGAACGTGATCGCGGGCACCGACTGCGGCTTCTCGACGTTCGCCCGCTCGGCGCTGACCGTTCACCCCACGGTCACCTGGGCGAAGTTCGCGGCGATGGCCGAGGGCGCGAAGATCGCCACCGACCAGCTCTGGCGCTAACCTCGAAGAGGGGCGAAATTCACATCTACCCGAGGCCGTGGACTGATGGTCTTTGACGGAATAGTTCGGTACCGGACTGCTCCCCCTCCCCCGTGCGCGGGGGAGGGGGCTGGGGGGTAGGGGCCTCCCACGCGGATTACCGAACGTTCTCGTCAAACATCACCAACCCACGCCCCGCTTCATCGCCTCCCGGATCCATGCGAGATGCCGTTCGATCGCCTCATCCGGCAGGGCCTGCGTGCCCCACTCCTCCAGGCGCGGCCCCCAGTTCCCGAGCCTGAACAGCTCCCTCACCGCCACGAACAGCGGGAGCGCCGTCAGCTCCCAATCGGCGAGCGGGCGCACCTCCTGGTAGCCGGCCAGGAAGTCGCGGCCCGACGCCTCGGTGGCCGGGTCGTCTCTGGCGACGTGCAGGTAGGTCGCCACGTCGAACGCCCGCCAGCCCGGCCCGCAGAAGTCGAAGTCGAGCACCGTGAGCCGGCCATCGGGTGCCACCAGCACGTTCGTCGGGATCACGTCGCCGTGGACCAGCCCGGAGCCGGGCGCCTCGCGGGGCAGCGCCGCCAGCCGACGGCCCAGCAGCCCGGCCGCCCGTCCCAATGCCTCCAGATCGCTCGGGCGGTGACCCAGGAACGTCGCGATCCGCTCCAGCGAGCGATCCACCAGCAGCGCGGCGTCGAGCGGCGCGCGGTGGCGGGCGCTGGCCGCCGTCCGGAGCCAGGCATCCGTCAGCACGTGCAGCTGCGCGATCGTCTGGCCGTAGCGGCGCGCGAGCGTCGGCTCCGGCGCGCGCTCCAGGAGCTGACCCTCGGCGAAGCGGAACAGAACGGCGTGGCGGGCGCCCTCGGGGGCCATCAGGGTGACGATCTGCTCGCCGGCGAGCGTCCGCACGGCCGGTGCCACCCGGACCCCCACGGCCGGCCCGCGCTCCGCCAGGTCGTCCAGCACGTCCAGCTCGGCCCCGATCTCCTCGACGGTGCGCCGGCCGTGGCGGTAGACGCAGAGCACGGCCGGCCCCGACCGCGACTCCACGCGGTAGACGTCGCGGATCGTCGCCTTGATCAGCCAGCAGCGGGTGCCGTCGAGCCTGTACGCCGCGCCGACCGTCTCGGCCAGCGCCGCCGGCGCCAGCAGCGACCGAACGACCGGCATCGTGCCCGGCAGCGCCTGCACGCCTGGCATCTCAGCGCGTCCTCCTGACGTCCGCGTATTCGTGATGCGCCAGGGCATGGTAGCCTGATCGTATCGTGCTCTTGTGCATGAACGGGAACGTCGCCGTTCCAGGCCGCTTGCCAGAGGAGCGGTGCGCCTCCGATGAAAGGAGGAGTCAGATGGCCGTCGAGGAGCGTCTGCGTGCCGACGCCGGGCCGGAGTTCGACCCATTCGAGCCCGCGTTCCTGGCAGATCCGTATCCGACCTTCGCTCGCTTCCGCGAGCACGCGCCGGCCTTCTACGCCCCCGCGCTCGACTACTGGGTGCTCTCGCGATACCAGGACGTGCGGGCGGCGCTCCGTGACGCCTCGACGTACTCGGCGTCGAATGCGCTCTCGCCGATCGCGCCCGTCTGCCCTCGTGCGATGACGGCCCTGCGCGACGGCGGCTTCCGCTCGATCCCGACGATGACGAATGCCGACCCGCCGCTCCACACGCGAACCCGACGGATCGCCAACCTGGCATTCACCCCGAGGCGAGTCGCGCAGATGGAGGGGTTCGTACGCGGGATTGTGGAACGCTTCTGCGACGAGCGCCTCCAGGCGGGCCGCGCCGACATCGTCCGGGCGCTGACCTGGGAGCCGCCGGCCCTGGTCATCTTCAAGATCCTGGGCGTCCCAGACGAGGATGTGCCGTCCGTCAAAGAGGGATCGCAGAATCGCTTGCTCTTCATGTTCGGCCGTGGCGACGAGGCGCAGCAGGTCGAGGTCGCGCGCGGCATGGCCGAATTCTGGCGCTACACCGAGGCGTTGGTCAGCAGTCGGCAGGCCCAGCGGCGCGACGACTTCACCAGCGACCTGGTGCACACGCCTGACGCCGAAGGGAAGCCGCTGACCGATCAAGAAGCGGCGACGATCCTGTTCGGGCTGCTGCTGGCCGGCCACGAGACGACCACCAACATCCTCTCGCACGGCTTCCGACGCTTCCTGGAGCAGGGCTCCATCTGGGAGGAGCTGTGCGGCGATGCCGGGCTCATCCCGAACGCGATCGAGGAGCTGCTGCGCTACGACTCATCGGTCTTCATGTGGCGGCGCAAGACGAAGGTGCCGGTCCGCATCCAGGACGTCGACGTTCCGGCTGACGCCAACCTGCTGCTGCTGATCGGCGCCGCCAACCGCGACCCCGATGTGTTCGCGGACCCTGACACGCTAGACATCCGCCGCCCGAACGCGCGCGAGCACCTCTCATTCGGCGCCGGCAACCATCTCTGTCTCGGCGCCCCCCTGGCACGACTCGAGGCACGAGTGGTCTTCGAGGAGTTGACGAGGCGCATGCCGGACCTGCGCCTCGTTCCCGATCAGCACCTGGGATTCCCACCGTACATCGCGTTCCGCGGCCCCCGCGCGCTGGCGGTCGAGTGGGAGTGAGCGGCCAGCCCGGCGACCGGCCGCAGCACGTCCCTACGCGTTCCGGATGAACGCCGACAGGTCGCGGGCCACCTGCTCCGGGCGCTCCCAATGCGGGCAGTGGCCGGTCTCTTCGTAGACCTGGAGCCGGGCGTTCGAGATCGCCGCCACCAGCGCGTCCTGGTCGGCGCGTGGGAAGTAGGCGTCGCGCTCGCCCCAGAGGAGCAGCGTCGGCGCCGCGATCCGGCCCAGGTCGGCGCGGTCGTCTGCTGCGACCAGGCCGTCCAGGACCGCCTTCCAGACCCGCGCCGGCAACCGCAGGCTCTCGGCGATCACGTCCTCCAGGAACGAGTCCGGCACCGGCATGTGGATCGTGCTCTCCTGGAACTCGCGCACGAACTCGACCGGGACCGGGTCCTCCAGCGCCCGCACGGCCGCTCGAAGCTCCTCGGTGCCCTCCTCAAGTGTCAGCACGGCGCCGATCAGGACGAGCCGCGAGACCCGGTGCGGATACCGCTCGGCGACCCGCCGGGCGACCATGCTCCCCATCGAGTACCCCACGATCGTGGCCTGCCGAATGCCGACGGCCTCCATGAAGGCGTCCACGTCGGCCGCGAAACCGTCGACCGTGTACCCGCCGACCGGGCGCTCCGAGCAGCCGTGCCCCCGCTGGTCGACGGCGAAGACGTGGTAGCCTTCCGGCTCCAGCATCGGCAGCAGCCTGCTGAACGAGTACCAGGAGTCGGAGTAGCCGTGGAGCAGGATCAGCGGCTCGCCGGCCGGGTCGCCCTGCTCGGCGTAGCGGATCAGCGGCCCGTTCTCCAGGCGGGCAGCTCCGAACCGGAATGGGGCGGCGTGGCGATCGGCCATCGACGGTGTGGTGGTCATGGCGTGCTCCCTCAGGACCTGCTTACTTCCAGTCTGGCGGGCAGGCGCGCTGACGCCATCGTGGCTCGGTACGGAGCCCGCGGTCGGGCCGATACGGATCGCGTCGCTTGTGCCGGCCCGGACGCGGCGATATCCTGGACCCAATCGCGATCCCGAGTCCCGCCCCCGTGCGACGGGTCGGCGCTCGGACGGTCGCCCACGAATGCACCCTGGAGGCGGTGATGGCCACGAGGATCGTTCCGCTGGACAACGGGCCGTACATGGTCGAGGGCGAGCTCGAGCTGGTCAGCCCCTCCGGCCAGCCGATCGCGACGAAGGGGAGCAAGACGTTCCTCTGCCGCTGCGGCGGCTCCACCAGGAAGCCGTTCTGCGACGGCACCCACTCGCGGATCGGGTTCCAGGCTGCCGAGGCCGCCGTCGAGCGTCACGACGCCGCGAGGTAGATGATGGCAACCGACGAAGAGCGTGTGCGCGGCCGGTCCGGCACGACGACCGACGAGGAGCACGTCCGCAACCTGCCCGCCGCGACCGCCGCGTACCTCAAGGCGGTTTTCGACGAGGATGCCGAGCGGTACAACCGCGCCCGGCCGGGCTACCCCGCCGCCCTCTTCGAGGACCTCGCCGAGTTGGCCAGCATCGGGCCGGGCTGCCGGGTGCTGGAGATCGGCTGCGGGACCGGCCAGGCGACCGTGCCGCTGGCCGAGCGGGGCTGCGAGATCGTGGCAGTCGAGCTTGGCGCCGAGTTGGCGGCCGTCGCGCGGCGCAACCTGGCCCGCTTCCCGGCTGTGCAGGTCGTGACGGCCGCCTTCGAAAGCTGGCCGCTGCCGGCAGATCCCTTCGACGTCGTCTTCAGCGCGACCGCCTTCCACTGGATCGATCCGGCCGTGCGGGTCGTCAAGTCGGCCGACGCGCTGCGACCCGGCGGCACGCTCGCCACGATCGCCACCCACCACGTCGCGGGCGGCACCGAGCCGTTCTTCGCCGAGGTCCAGGCGTGCTACGAGCGCTGGGATCCGGCCACGCCACCGGGTCTGCGCCTGGAGCCCGCGTCGGCGATTCCGATGGAGCGTGCCGAGATCGAGCGCTCCGGCCGCTTCGAGGCGCCCCAGTTCCGACGCCACGCCTCGGATATCCCCTACACCACCGCCAGCTACATCGACGTGCTCCTCACCTACTCCGGCCACCGGGCGCTCGAGCCGGCGGCCCAACGCGGCCTCCTGGACTGCATCGCCGGCCTGATCGACAATCGGTACGGCGGTCAGATCGTCAAGCGGTACCTCTCCGAGCTGCGGGTGGCACGCCGCCTGCCGGATCGCTGAGCGCGCCACCGGAATGCGGCTGCAGCCGGGGGCCGGCCGCTATCATCTGGAGAGAGGCGCTCGCTCGGGCGCGCATTCGGGGGGGCCTGCCGTGTCGCCAGTCGACGTCGCCACCATCCTCGTCGTCGACGACGACACTCACATCCGGGACCTCGTCTGCGAGGCGCTGGACCTCGAGGGGTACCAGGTCCGCGGCGCCACGGACGGCAAGGCAGCCCTGGACCTGCTGGCGACCTGGCGCCCCGACCTGATCCTGCTGGATCTGAACATGCCGCGCATGGACGGCTGGACGTTCTGCGAGCACCAGCAAGAACATCCGGCGATCAGCGCCATCCCGGTCGCGCTGATGTCGGCGGCGCGCAACATCCGGGCCCGGCCGCTCCCGTGCGAGCCGGTCGCGATCCTGGAGAAGCCGTTCGACCTCGACGACCTGCTCCGCCGGGTCGCCGACGCGCTCGTGCGCGAGGAGCCGCCGGACGCCTGATCCCCGCATCCGGTCGACGTCGGGCGCCACGTTCGGGCCGCGCCTGGACCTCGCCCGCTCGACCGGCTAGGCCGATCGCTCGGCGTTGTGGCAGGGCATGTCCGAGGGTTACTTCACCGCGAGCGCGAGCGAGCAGGACCCTTCGCACTGTGGTCCGCTCGGGATGAGGAAGGAGCCGGCCACACAGACACAGGATCCGTGCTTGAGACCGCCCTATTCAAGGTCACCTGTCGTAACGAGCCGGCTGCCCGGGTCCTTGAGTCCGGGTGATTTGCTTGCCGTGCCCCGGGGGACAGACCATCCCGTGATTCGATTATCCAGTCTGATAGCGTGCTCTCGCGTATGGTAGCACCGCACACAACCGTGGTCAGGCGGCGTGGCCTGCGGCGCGTGCCGCGT
>Ga0075430_100004151_pt1 | contig 12221 bp, 10 predicted proteins | sample RhiMetdeltSRZDD4_FD_75294 | JGI IMG/M metagenome (GOLD analysis project Ga0075430, IMG submission 75294) | Populus rhizosphere microbial communities from Tennessee, USA - Rhizosphere MetaG P. deltoides SRZDD4 | ecosystem: Host-associated > Plants > Roots > Rhizosphere > Soil | place: USA... | reverse complement strand
GTAGTTCGGTCAGGCAAACTTGTTTGCCGGTCTCTATTCTTCCATATGTATCAGGTATCGGATCGCCGTGCGGGTCAAACCTGGGGAATTCAAGAAATTCATCAAGTTTATCGATAAGTTTTTTACTGCTCACATGCTCCAGTTGTTCTGCTACTTCATGCACTTCATCCCAATTGAAATTCAATTTTTCCGCTAAAAAATATTCCCATAACCTATGGCGACGAATAATGCCTAATGCAACCCTCTTTCCTTCAGGCGTAAGACGGAAACCCTGGTAAGGCTGGTAATTGACGAGCTTACGGGTCTTCAGCTTTTTCATCATGTCGGTGATGGACGCCGGCCGCGCCTGTAACTTTTCAGCCAACTCATTGGTGGTAACATTATCATCTTTGGTTTGCAGGTGATAGATCGTTTTCAGGTAGTTTTCTTCACTGGCCGAAAAATTAAGCATGTCTAAAAATAATTTTAGACAAACCTAAAAAGTATTGATTATATCTCCAAGAAAATTTTCGTTATGGTATCAAAAAGGAAAGGTTTATATTGGGTAACAATTTTGGATAATATGGTCCGGTATCTTGGTAGCCTGCTTGTTATGATCGTCCTGTTTACAGGATGCGGAAATAAAAAAAAACCTTCCTTGTCTGGTACTGATGAAGTAGAGGTCAGTGATTTTATTGAATCTTTTGAATTGATAAAACCTCCCTACGAGGTAGCTGACACGAGTTTAAATAGAAAGGAAAAAGATTCCCTGCTTATTAGTACCAGGATATTTACCCAGTTTGTCCCGGATTCTGTACTTATCAAAGTTTTTGGTAAAAACGCAAAGCCAAAAATCTATAGCGGTAAAAGGGCGGAAGTAGATGGAAAAGAGATTTATCTTTTTACCAAAGCAGTGACCAATGATAAGAAAGCAATGATCGTTTTGTGTTTTGATGATGACAGTAAATTCAAAGGATATCTTCCCCTGCTGGTGCAGGATGCAAATCCGGCCACGACACAAATAAGCGGAATAGACCGCCGTTATTCTTTTTATAAAAACACGGTATTAAAAAACAATGATGGCTCCACTGCTGAAGGAAAGGAAGTTTATAGCTATAGCGACGATGCAGGCCAGTTCGTGCTTATCATGACCGATCCGCTCGATGACAGGGTGCGGGAAGTGATCAACCCGATCGATACATTACAGAAGAAAAACAAGTTCTCCGGCGATTATGCAAGGGACAAGATGAATATGGTTTCTGTACGTGATGGAAACAAACCCGGTAAAATTAATTTCTTTATCCATATAGACGGGAGTAGTGGCGATTGCACAGGTGAGTTAAAAGGTGAGGCAAGTTTTACATCTGCAAATGTCGCGGTGTACAGCCAACCGGGTGATGGATGTTCTCTTCAATTTAATTTTTCTTCATCTTCTGTTACATTAAAAGAGTTGAATGCCTGCGGCTCACATCGTGGAGTGAAATGTTCTTTTGATCTTCGCTTTCCCAAAAAAAGAGAGGTAAAACCAAAAACCCCGGCTAAGCGTGCGAGCAAATGATTGTTAGTCGTAATCGTTTTCAGTCCTTAATTTTCCCCGCATGTGAATAATTTAATGTTGGTATCGGCCGCATACATAATTTGTTATGCGTATTTCCCGTTATTTTGTGTCCCGTGTAAAAACCACACACCATGAGTTTCAGACACTACAAGGTTCCATACCCTTTTGATGAACGTTATTCCAAAAAAGTTGCTTATTTCTCGATGGAATTTGCTACTCACCAGCCTCTTAAGATTTACAGCGGTGGTCTTGGATTTTTGTCAGGCTCCCATTTGCGGAGTGCATATGAGCTAAGGCAAAATATGATCGGCATAGGTATCCTTTGGAAATACGGTTATTATGACCAGGCACGCAACCAGGATCAGACATTGCAGGTTACGTGGATGGAAAAACATTACAGCTTTTTAAAGGATACCGGTATCAAATTCCAGATAACGGTACATGAGCACCCGGTTTGGGTAAAAGCCTGGTATCTCGATCCGGAGATATTTAAGACCGGCCCGTTATTTTTATTAAGTACAGATCTTCCTGAAAACGATTATGTATCTCAAACAATCACCCATCGTTTATACGACGCCAATGTTGCAACCAAAGTGGCGCAGTTCATTTTATTGGGTGTTGGCGGTGCTAAACTGATCGATGAACTTGGTTTCAACCCTGATGTGTATCATTTGAACGAGGCGCATGGTCTTTCGGCTGCCTTTTACCTGTATAATAAATACAATAACGATATTAAAGAAGTAACAAAGCGGCTTGTGTTTACCACGCATACTCCCGAAGAAGCCGGCAATGAAAAACATGATATCTATCTCTGTCATAAGATGAGTTATTTCTGCGGGTTGACAGTTGACCAGGTAAAACAGCTTACCGGCAATACAGAAGATCTGTTCAGCCATTCGCTTGTTGCATTACGATTTGCCAGGTTGGCAAATGGTGTTTCGCAATTGCATGGAGCCGTATCAAGAGAGATGTGGAAGAAATACAGCGGTATTTGCCCGATCATTTCCATTACGAATTCGCAGAATTGGAGGTATTGGGCCGATAAGCAGTTGTATAAATTCATGGAAGAAGGTAATGACTGGGCATTTGACGACAGGAAAAAACATTTGAAGAGAAGAGCATTCGAAATTGTAGCCGATCAAACCGGAAAGATCTTTGATCCGAATGTATTTACTATTGTTTGGTCAAGAAGATTTGCCGGCTATAAGCGAGCTGGCCTTATAACTACAGATGAAGACAGGTTTGAAGCATTGGTAGGTAACAGCAAATATCCCGTACAAATAATTTGGGGAGGCAAGCCTTACCCGGTCGATTATCCTGCTATTTCTGAATTCAATCACCTTGTACATTTAAGTAAGAACTACGGAAACGTAGCGGTGCTTATCGGTTACGAATTGGGTCTTTCAAAAAGATTGAAACAGGCGGGGGATGTTTGGCTGAATAATCCAAGAGTGCCAAGAGAAGCCTCCGGCACCAGCGGTATGACTGCGGCGATGAACGGCTCGGTAAATTTTTCAACTGATGATGGGTGGATACCGGAATTCATTAATCATGGCAATAATGGCTTTGTGGTACCGAAAGCTGACTATGGAAAAATGACCGTGCAGGAGCAGGATACTTATGACCTTGACAAATTATACGAGATATTAAATAACGAAATACTTCCTCTTTATTATGACGGTTATGAGACCTGGCGCAGGATCATGAAAAATGGAATGAGAGATGTCCGGTTCCAGTTTGACAGCAACAGGATGGCGCATGAATATTATGAGTTGCTTTACAAATAATAGCAATGAATGAGGAAAGCAATAATGATCTTTTTGGTCTTAGGTTAAATGAACAGGGAATCCGGTATGTCAGGAAGTTTGCAATTCTGGTAAAATTTGTCGTTTTAACGGGAGCTATAAGTTCATTATTCCTTTTTATTATCAGTGTGGGACGAATAATTGATCCGGTGTATTATGATCAAATTGATTTTTGGGAGAATGCTTATTTTAATGTCTATCCATACTTCACTATTATCCTCACGATTTTATTACTGTTTCAATTGTATTATTACTGGAAAGTTAAATTTCAGCTGGAAGAAGCAATTGAAAACAAAAATGAGATTGTGTTTAATGAATCCTTTAAGTCGTTACTTAAAAATGCCATATGGGGATTGATATCGGGAATTGCCAGTCTTATTGTTGCTACGATCGACCTTCTTTTCTGGATAAAATATTATTAGCGAAACTGGTTAACGATTCTATCAGGAGTAAGCTCAATGGGAAAAAAAGATATCAGCTTATTGATCACTCCTTCCACCAAAGCATCAGGGCAGGAAGCACCACTTGTTATCAGGATCTTTACAGGAGCGTTATTTGGTAAAAAACCATTAGAAAGCACTTCTTGTTTTGTATGAAAATTATAATGCAGTATTTCTTTTGAGGAAAGTATCTTTTCTTCATTATTGATAAAAAAGGTTGGAAGCTTTTCTTCACACAACTCTACAAGATGCGAAGTGTTTGAAGAGTTGTATCCGCCCACAACTATCGCAAGATCGGCGTCGGTTTGCAACATTCCGACAACTGCATTTTGGTTTTCTAATGTTGCATAGCAAAGCGTATCTCTTGTATCAGCAAATCTTTCTTCAACAGCTGTCGGGCTCAATTTATATTTTTCGATCATCACCTGTTTAAGATAATCAGCAATGGCCTGCGTGTCGCTGGCGAGCATGGTAGTTTGGTTTACCACGCCAATGCGTTGCAGGTCTTTTCCAACATCAAATCCTTTTGAATGCTGATCCTTGAATTCTTCATAAAATTTCTCAGGAGGTTTTTCGCCGGTAATGTATTTTGCCAGTTCAATTGTTTGCTGCATGTCTTTTACTACAACCGATGGCGCGTTGGCTGCAGCATGAGAAAATGTAGCCCTTGTTTCTTCATGTTTGGGCTTACCATGAATAACGATGGTATAATTTTTCTTTGCGATCTGTTCGCTCCGGTTCCAAACCTTTTCAACAAAAGGACAGGTAGTATTATATTTCTCGGTTTGGATACCCAGGTCATTTAATTTTTTTTCAAGCTCCAGTGTTGTGCCAAATGCAGGAATGATAACAATGTCGTCGGGCATTATTTCGTCAAAAGGAATTAATTGCTTGCCATAATTATCCTGTAAAAAATGTACACCATGAGATTGGAGGTCCGCATTAACCTGCGGGTTATGGATCATTTCACTTAACAGGTAGATCCTTTTGCCTGGATTTTCATCAACAGTTCTGAAAGCGATCTCGATTGCATTCTCAACTCCATAACAAAAACCAAAATGACGCGCCAAATAGATCTGCAGCGGGCCAAGATCAAGAAGGGTGGGAGTAAAATCCTTCTTCATCTTATCCTGTTCTTTCCGCTTCTTTTTTATGGCTGTTATTAAAGGGCTGCGGTAGATAATAGGTACGTCGAAACTTTTCATCCCCACAAAGATACTTGTCATTTATTGAAAGGTCTAGAGCAACCTGGTTGTCCATGTGGCCGCAATGGCAATAAATCCCAACCATAGGATCACTTCCTTGTAGCCGAATTTCGCACGGTCAGGACTTAATGCTGTCAGTTTCTCATAGTGTAATTTCTCTTTATAGATCCTGTCCAGTTCAACACGGATTTGTCTTTCAAATTCAAGATTTTCTTTTATCCAGGCATAGGCATATAGGGTAACTATCAGGATGATCATTGTTATTATATACGGAGCCGAATCGGGGAAGGTAAATTTTTCAAAAGCATCCCCGGCAATTACAAATGCGATAATGGTGATCAATATTTTACTGCACCAGTCAAACACTCTCCAAAGTTTTTCAAGACGATGATCAAGTTGTGTCTCGAGGTTGCTGATGATCTGTTTGGTGGCTTCGTCCATTGTAAATTGATTGGTGGGAGAAAAATTTTATTGCCTGAAAGGATTACTGAATTTGTCGTCGTTGGTAATGCTGCGATCAGTGAGTGTTTTCAAAAAAGCGATCAGGGCTGCTTTTTGACCCGGTGTAAGATGTAATCTCACGGGAGTGCTGTCAGTGGGGTTGCGAAGCTGTGAAGATAGATTAGGATGCGGCTGTACACCGGAATCATAATGCTCAATCACTTCTTCCAGGCTTGCAAATCTGCCATCATGCATATAAGGCGCAGTGAATTCAATATTTTTTAAAGAAGGGACTTTAAAATTTCCAACTTGTAATGGATCATTCGAAATAGCGCCAATACCCGGATCCAGTGATGTAATCTCCAGTCCATTGTTCTTTGGCATTGGAGCGGTAAATGTTTCGGTTTTATGACAGGAATTACAACCGAGCAGGGGATTAAAGAAAAGTTGTTTCCCTTCATTTTCCTCTGTTGTAAAATTCGGATAGGGTGATCGTAGAGAATTTATGATCGTTCTTCCTTCATCAAATTTTGACTTGTAAGAAATGATTGAACGGATGAATTGAGCCAATGCACTGCCAATTTTATCACTGGTAATGGCCGGCGAGTTGAATGCTTTCTCAAATAAAACGGGGTAATACGATTTTGTTTTAAGACGGTTCACCAATGTATCAAGGTTCGGCATACCCATTTCAATGTGGTCCGTTATCGGCAGCAGCGTTTGTGTTTCTAAAGAGGTTCCTCTTTCATCCCATAAAAATCTTCCATTGCGATAATATTTCACATTCACAAGCGCCATTGAATTTCTCTTTGTTAGTGCTCCTGCAAAACCAATACTTAATCCCTTATCATCGGCAAAAGAAAAATTTTGTTTATGGCAACTGGCACATGCGATACTGCTATTTATAGAAAGTATTTTATCATAAAATAAAACACGACCAAGTGTAGCGCCCCAATCTGTCACCCGGTTGCTCGCCGGTGTATTATCCTGGTCCGTTACCGGCGATAACAGCAAGTAGTCTGGGAGTTGGGGATCAGCATAATTATAAGGCTCCGGTAAAAGATTCAACGTGGCGAGTGTCTCTCCGGCAACCGGTGGCTCATTCTTAGTGACCTCGCTTTTTTTACAGGAGTAAAAAACAAATACCAAAACAAAGGAGATAAGAACAAGCAGGACACATTTGTTTCCCTGGTAAATCATTTGCGTCAGTTTTGAGTATCGTATTAGAAAGTTAAGCCATTTCCCCCGATCAATAAATTAATTCATTCGCACAGATAGACAGTGTTCTGTTGATTAACCTCGTTAACGTTGCCCGGTTTTCATTGATCTTAAATAACAAACGCATTAACGATTCGTTCTCAAATTCTAATTAAAGAATGGAAAACCTAAAAATAAAGCCGCCCAAACCGGGCGGCTTTCTCTTTATACAATAAGACTGAATTTCAAACTGCAAGTTTTTGTCTTGCGAATATCAACACCAATAAAATGATCAGCGAAAAAATTGTTCCTACCGGCAGATACCAGCATGTAAGAATACTAACAACAATACCGAATAAATATGACCAACTTTGATTCGTCCACAATCCATAAAGCCAGGTAAGCCACAATATGCCAAATACAATGAATAGTGGTCCCAGCTTAAAAACATCAACATTGAATTTTTCAAAAATGCCAGCCCACGGTCCCGGCTTTTCAGGCCCGATATATTTTCCTTTCATCATTACATAAATCCCGTCCAGCAACATATAGCCACCATTTAAAAACCCGAGTATGGTTATGAGTATTTTCATTCTTAATTCTTTGCCATTGGCTTTTTCTGGCTTGTTGCTTTTAATTCATCATCGACGCCGTCATTCTTAACTTTCGCTAATACTTTACTTGCAACTTTTTTGCCCATTTCTAAAGCTACTTCATTATCGCTACGAAAATGTATTCCCGCCTGGAATCTTGATTCAGCTGCATCCTTTGCTTTTTGCCTGTAAAGTTCTTTGTCTTCGGGGAAGAAATAAGAAAAAATCTCTGCGGAAACACTTGAAAGCATTGCATGCCCGGAAGGATAACCCGGAAATGGAGGTGTCATTAATATTGCAGGTTTGAATGTGGTATCGTATTGACTCGGCCTGATACCCCAATATGTATATTTAGCATCCCAGCATGATACAAAACCGTCATAAGTAGCCACGCCCATAACGGCATTGATTCTTGCAGCACGGGGAGGATTTAAATGAAGATTATTTTCAAAGATCTTTCTCCCTAAATTATCCATGAACCAGGAACTATTCGCCCACAGGAAAGCATTGGATAAAGACCTGAAAGTTTGTTTGTAGCTTTTTAATTCAGCCATCTCTTTTTCAAAATCAGGTGGTGGTGCCGGGCGAAATTCGCTGGCACTTTCAAGCACTACAGTTTTATTTTGTCCGGCCATAGGAAACATTGCAAACTTACCTCTCCACAATCCTGGCTTATCCGGTATTTTTCCATCCCACTGGGCTGTAGATACAAAATCCTTTGTGTATTCAATTTCTTTTTCTGCTATTCTTTTACCAAGATCAAAGCCTGCCTGCACATCACTTGGAAACGCAAAGCCGGCTGCAATTCTTGAATCCATTGCCTGCTTTGCAAGTTTATTAACTGAATCGGCAAGATGAGGATAAAAACGGGAAAAGATCGCGACGGCTACACCAGCAGCCACCGAATGTTCGCAGGGATATGATGGGCTTTCCGGTTTGAGACCATAAACTTTAATCCTGCTATCTGCAACAAAAGGACGCGGACGTTTATAAGCATATTTCGTATCCCACGCTGCAATCGTGGCATCATAAATTGCAGTGCTGAGCAACATACCTGCTAATACGCCATACCGCCCTGTATCAACGGTCCATAAGGGCGCCATCATTAGTTGCCAGCGATAACCGGGTGCACCCGCATTCCAATAGGTGATTTGCTTTTTTGTTTCTGCATCCATGTTTTGTTGCCTTGCTATCACCCGGGCAACCTCATTCTTATAAGACGATGGCGCAGCCAGGCGATATTCTTTACCAGAAGAAATAAACCAGGTTTTCCAGGTGCCGGCATTGGGTTCCACCTGCGCCTGGAGCTGAAATCCTATAAGAATAAAAGCGATGATGATTGAGTTTTGTTTCATGTGATAATTATTTTATACAAGAATATCCATTTAAAGAGAGAGCGATCAACACCCGTCAACAAACAACAGCTTCTGGTAAACAAACGGCATTAATATGCCGCCGCAAAAAAGAAATGTGTCGATAAATTTGACGAGTTTAGACCTTAAATCCGGGAGTTATTTATTTAAACAACAGAATGAAAAAAGCGATAGACAAAAAGAGAATTATTTTTTACGTGTGTGTAGGGCTTGCCTACATTACGATATGGATATCGGGTCATCTTTCAAAATATCACGGCCAGGAATATGAGCTGGTCGTAAATAATATTTGGCGTGGTATCTATGTTACTGTTCTCAACTATATATTTTTTGAATACTCAATACCATTTGTTTTTAAAAAGAGAAGATTTATCATTTACAACATTCTCCTGGGAATATTTTTATTGTGGGTGTACATGATGTTTTGGTCTTATGGTTTGCATGCATGGAGATGGATGGGCGTCGCTTTTCATACCTATAAACGAATTATTGTATATGATTCAATAGAAGAAGAGATCGAGGGCCAGACAGCCTTTAGTATGGGCTCGGTATTCTTTTTTGGAATATTGCGCCATATCTACAACTATATAAAATTAAAGCAAGCCACACAGCAATTGCGAATTGAAAAACAGGAAGCAGAATTAAACTATCTTAAATCACAAACCAACCCGCATTTTCTATTTAACACGTTGAATAATATCTATTCTTTAGCAAGAGATAAATCCGATCTTGCTCCTGAATCAATTTTACGGTTATCAAAAATGCTTAGGTTCATGTTGTATGAAACAGGCGGCGCTTATATAGCCATCGAGCAGGAAATAAAGATCATCAACGATTATATTGAGCTGGAGAAGTTGCGTTATGATGAATCGCTGCAGGTTAATTTCAATCATCATCTTGAAGATATGAAACAGGCAATACCACCATTATTGCTGATGCCTTTGGTTGAAAATGCTTTTAAGCACGGAGTTTCTGAAACAAGAAGCCGCCCCTTTGTTGATATTCATCTTACGGTTAGTAAGAGACAATTAGTTTTCGTTGTAAAAAATTCTTCGGAGAGTTTTTCTGAAACAGGAAATGTGAAAGAAAACATCGGTCTATCCAACCTGAGAAGACAATTGGAATTACTTTACAAAGAGTATGATCTGTCTGTACAGCAAAACGACTCAGTGTTTACGGCAGTTTTGAAAATAAACCTGGCCAGTCATGTCTAAAATAAAATGCATCATAGTAGAAGATGAGCCACTGGCGATAAAAGTTTTATCAGATTATGTGGCGCAGGTCCCGTTCCTGGATCTGAAGGGAACCTTTAAAGATGCAATACTGGCAACGGACTATTTACGCGAAAATAAAGTTGACCTGATCTTTTTAGACATCCATCTTCCAAAACTAAAAGGCATGGCCTTTTTAAAAACTCTTGTGGATCCTCCCGCGGTGATCATTACGACAGCTTATCATCAGTATGCAGTGGAGGGTTTTGAATTGAATGTGAGAGATTACCTGTTAAAACCGATCGAATTTGAAAGATTTTTGGTCGCTGTAAATAAAGTAAAAGCTTCACAAGGTGAAAAAAAAGAAACTGCCGAGAAGGATTTCATTTTTTTAAATGTGCAGAAAAAAAAAGTAAAAATCCTGTTCTCTGAGATTGTTTATATAGAGAGCCAGCGCGAGTATATCAAGATCGTTACTACAAAAAGGGAATACATTTCAAAAATGGGCACTCATGAAATTGAATCTGTTTTGCCTGCCGATCAATTCAAACGTATTCACCGGTCATTTATCATTTCAATGAGCAAGATCGATTCCTATACCGCAGAGGCAGTTGAGGTAAACGGGATTTCAATACCGGTGGGAAGACAATATAAAGATGTCATTGAAAATTTATAAATACATGTTTATACATACGTCTTTCTATGGACCGCTAATGAAAAAGTATTTTTACGGTAGACTCCATAATTTTTTCAGCGTTTTGATTTTTTATTGTTCTATGCCTTAACTTCCGTTTCCCAAAACAATTGCACAATGAGAAAATTCTACATTCTTGCAGGTATACTGCTGTGTACCTGCTTTTTTATTGCCTATTATAAAAGTGTTGATCGGTTACCTGTTGCGAAGGAAGAAAAAGGATCAGAGCAAACAGAAGAAGAAAAGGATGAGTATGACAGCCCCATGGAGCGTGCATTACTTGAGTTTGAAAAAACAAAAGATCCTGCGCTTGGTTATGTGCCATTTGAAAGATTGGGTGCTGCCATGGATTATACAGAGGAAATGAAACAGCAACTTGCGATGGCAAGAGGTCAATCAAATTTATTATGGGTAGAAAGAGGACCTACATTTGATTCGCTTGGTCCAAGCAATGGCAATGGCCGTGCAGGTGTAAACTATACATCCGGCCGCGTACGTGCCATTCTTTGGGACACATTAAATGATCCAAGCGGGAACACAGTTTTTGCCGGTGGTGTGGCAGGCGGTTTATGGAAGTGTACAAATTTTCTCTCAACCATTCCTAACTGGCAATCGATTGATGATTACTTCGATAATCTTGCTATCGCCTATATATGCCAGGATCCTTCAAATCCATCTGTCATGTATTTCAGCACCGGTGAGGGAACAAGTAATGCCGATGCGGTTCTTGGGCGTGGGATTTGGAAATCAACAAATGCGGGCGCCACATGGTCGCATCTTCCTTCGACTGCAAGTTTTATACGTTCATTCAGAATATTATGTGATAACGAAGGAAATGTTTATGCTGCTTTAAGACCTACAGCCACTCCTGTTGTTCAAACAAGTGGCCTCGTACGTTCAAGCAATGGCGGAGCCACATGGACAAATATTACTCCAACACTTGTGGGTACAGCCACTGCCACTGCTACATGTACAGATCTTGAGATAAGCAGTACAGGAAAATTATACGCAAGCTTTGGATATGCAACCGGCTCACCAGGCACCACAGTAAGAGCTTATGTAACGAATAACCCCGCAACCGTTACTCAATCTACCGGCTGGACATTGGGTACAGGTATCCGCTTATCTGGTCTGGCTGCTATTCGAATGGAGCTTGCAGCAATTGCGGATACGGTATATGCCGTTACATCAAATACTTCTGCCAATACAGATAGTTGTTATTTATCAATTGATGGAGGTGTTACATGGACAAAAAGAAATACAGTTGTCATACCAACAGGCCTTGGAAGCGGGCAAACATGGTATAATCAAACATTAGCTATCAATCCAAGAAATATTAGTGAATTAATGTCCGGCGGATTGGATGCTTATCGTTCATTGGATAGCGGAAGAACATGGACAAGGGCTACTTTCTGGGTATCAACCGCACCATATGTTCATGCAGATCATCATTTCATTCAATGGTATTATAAAAATAATGAAAGCCGTCTGCTCATCGGTTGTGATGGCGGTTTGTTCCTTTCAAGAGATCATGGAATAACCTGGGCTGATAAGAATCGCAATCTCGCCATTAAACAATTTTACTCCGCTGCAATACATCCCGACCCGGGAAGTCCTTACCTGATCGGTGGCACACAGGATAACGGTGTGCATCAATTAAGATATGATGGACTGGGTCCTTCAACTGAAGTTACAGGTGGTGACGGATGTTTTACGCATATCAAC
>Ga0075430_100004150_pt1 | contig 12221 bp, 7 predicted proteins | sample RhiMetdeltSRZDD4_FD_75294 | JGI IMG/M metagenome (GOLD analysis project Ga0075430, IMG submission 75294) | Populus rhizosphere microbial communities from Tennessee, USA - Rhizosphere MetaG P. deltoides SRZDD4 | ecosystem: Host-associated > Plants > Roots > Rhizosphere > Soil | place: USA... | reverse complement strand
CGTTGCGGTTCATGTCGACGAACACTTTGGCGTTGTCGAGCGGCTCGAGACCGGTGCCGGTGAACGGCGCAAAGAGGATGCTGCCTGACGTGCTGTTGGTCGGGTAGTACACACCGAGCGGACACGCCACCTCGGGCAGACTCAGCCCGGGGTTCTCGACTACCCCGTCGTCATCGACATCGCCCAGTTCCTCCCAGTCGGAGCGCAGCGGCGGCGGCACCACGCCCTTGTCCACCCAGGCGTCGAGCATGTCGAACATGTCGCCGAAGAACGGCGAGACGTCGAGGTTCGGCCCACCGGCGCTGTGGCTGATGCTCCGGACCTCGTAGGCGCGGAACTTCGGCGTCAGGCCCTTGTCACGCATCATCCGGGCGTTGATGCGCTTGTTCTCCAGATAACTGTTGGTGACGCCAAGCGCGATATTGGTCGGCCAGATCCGGTTGTACATCTGGTGAACGATCTCGAGCTGCGGCACCATCGCCGCCTTTTCGGCCTCGGTGGTGAACAGCACGTCTTTGCCGTTCTTCATGATTATCGGCAGCCAGGTGCCGGCACCCGAGTCGTCGACGAAGATGCCGTCGTAGAGCGGCTTTCCATCCGGGCCCTGATTCAGCCCGGCGACGTAATTCAGGCCGCGGCCGATCCGCGCACCGGCCGAATGGCCGTAGAAATAGGTCCGCGTCGGCGCCTGCCCGAGCCGCTTCTTGACCAGGTTCTCGGCGACGATCGTGAAATCCGTGGCGTAGCGGTGCGTATCGTTGAACCCGGCGTAGTTGAAGGTCCTGTCGTTCTCGAGCACGGTTGCGATACCGGTCGGCTTCTGGCCGGGCGAGCGGGTGAAGCCATCAGCGTTCGCCGTTCGCCGGGTCTTGACCAGGACGTAGCCCCGCGACAGCATCTGCTCGTCGTAGGAGCTCAGACCTGCGTCGAACCCGTCCCACGGAATCTCAATCGTTCCCGAGGCGCCGTGGACGGTCACCCACATCTTGCCGTTCCACGCGCTCCGGTCTCTTGGATAGATCACCGACATCGCGGCGCCGTGATCCTTCCTGTACCGGGCGATCGCAAGCACGATGGGGCCGGCGTCGGCGGTCTGGGGAAAGACCAGGTCGGGAGCGTTGGTCAGATAGCCACGGTAGTCGCCTTTGGGATTGGTGCTGACATAGCCATCGACGGTACCGTCGAGGCCGAGATCGAGGCGGACGAACTGCCGTCCCGCAACCGTGACACTGCCCTCGAGCATGGAGCAGGACGTCGGACCGACCTTGAACTCACGGGGACTGACCTTTCCCTTCACCGTGCGCTGGGGCACGAGAAACTCGTCGCATGGGATGCCCTTCGCCGCCGCTTGAGCGGGCGCGGCTGGCTTGGACGGAGGCCTCTGGGTGGTTTGCGCGTCTGGCGAGGCGACGACCGAGATGGCCGAAACGGCCGCGGCGCACACTGCAATTGCCAGATCCGCGACGAACGAGCGGTTCATGCCGATGCTCCTTCAGAAAGGGACCCGGGCAGATGTGCCCGGGTCCGAGCCATCTCCTACGACCCGCCGCCCGGATCCGTGACCGGTTTGCTCGGCGGGGCCGACGGCGCAATGGTGATGTTGGCACCCGGCTTCGGGAAGTACTTGTCGTAGGTGCCCTTCATGGCCTTTTCCATCGTGTCGAATGCGTAATTGCCCGGTGCGTTGGCATAGTCCTTCAGGTAGTCGCCGGGCGCATTGATGCCTGGGACCTCCGGGATCCAGTCCTCTGCGAGGAGGTAGTCGGGGTCGCCGTAGCGCGAGGCGAGGGCCCGCACCTCCGGATCGTCGAGACTCGTCATGCGCCCCTTGTCGAGAAGGGTCGCCCACTTGTCGGTGTTGCGCAGCTTGAGCTTGTAGGTCGTGAAATAGGTGTGGGTGTGCCAGCCGTGATCGCGCGGCACGTTGTGCTTCTCGGTGAACTCGGCCCACTTCTTCGACTCGGTCGGCGCATCGGGATCATGCCACAGGCGGATGCCCAGCCCCCAATGAATGACACCGCTCCTGATCCGCTCGCCGATCGTGCTGCCGTTCCTCTGGATTTGCAGCGGATGGCGGAAACCCTTCGGGTGGGACCCGAAGGCGATCTCATACAGGTACCAGTAGCCGGGCGTCGTGTGGTACGGGTAGACGAGATCGTTGAGGCCCGGGTAATTAAGGAACTCACGCAGGGCGTCGCCTTGCGGACCGCCGCCCCGGACCTCGCTGATGAAGCCGTCTTTGAAGACGACCTCCCAGCGCGGAAAGAACCCGCCGTGGCCCTGCGTCCCCGCGATGACTCCCTCGACCTTCGCAATCGGCTCGCGCGCGAGCCACTCCCGGTTGAACGCGGGATAGTCGACCATCGAGTACCCGAAGCGTCCGGTCGCCTGATTGGGGAACATGTAGAGGTGGCCGCGCTGGTAGACGCCCTGCGCCCACCGCCGGGCCATGTCCTCGGTGATGTCGGCGCGAATGTTCGTGCCCTCCGGGTCGGTGATTTCGAGGCCGGAGGCGTACGCGATCGGCTCGAGCAACTGCTCCTCGGCCAGCTGCCAGACGTCGCCGGGGTAGGTCGACATCATGCTCTGCAGGTCGTAGACATTGTCCACCAGGAACGTCCCGAGGTACTTTTGCTGCATCGGGAACAGCTGCCGCCGCAAGCCGGTGGTGCCGCCGGAGCCCCAGAAGACCCCGCGAACCTCCGGATGCGCTGTCAGGTAGGCCTTGATTGCGTCGCCGGTGCTCAGGCGCGGCGGGCCGGCCGGCGAAGCCGGTGGCGCCTGCCCGCGCTGCGGGGAACCGGCGCTCGTGCCACCCTCTGATTCTCCCGGGAACAGTTCCTTGTAGAGGTCGGGCCGACGCTCCTTCAGCCATGCCCGTGGCTTTGATGGGTCGGGGAACTGTCCGGTGATCCACGACGACGCCTGATAGATGCCCGCTTTACGGATCGTTTCGGCGTCGCGATTGCCCCTGCCGCCACGGCCACCCGCCCCGGCGGGGCCGCCCTGGAGCTCGGCTGGCGTCTTGAAGTGCGGGTTGACCTCGCGCTCGATCAGCGCCCGCTTGACGGCTTCGATGACGAGCGGGTCGGCGCTGGCATTGATGACAATCAGGACCGATTCCCCCGACTTGAGCACACCCAGACCGCTGCCCTGCAGCCCCGAACGGTTGCGGACCAGCGCCCGGGCCGCGGGCATCAGATCCTCCATCTTGTCCGGCGGCTTGAAATACGACGGCCAGCGCGGTTCCGGGTACTTCGTCTGCGCGGCGCCTGCTGCGGGACCATCCGCCGCAGGTGCCTTGGAGTCCGACCTGCCACAGGCCACCGCAAGGAGAGCGAGGCCGGAGGCCACCAGGAACCGCGAACCCCCTCGACGCTGCATCATTGATCTCCTGCTTTCGTCTGTGACCGACGGTGCCCTCGAGCGGGGGAGGTGCTGATGAGGGTACGGCTCGCCAGGTGATGTGCCTGACGATCTGCATCAAGCGTCCGCCGGGAGTCCTGCGGGTTGTCCGTTCGCGGCACGCCGTGACGAGACCGATATTGTGAAGATGGTTTGGGACGCGATCCGCGGCCCACCATTTGGTCCTACCAATGATTCGAGCGCAATCTTCAGCCCCGAGCCCCTCGCTTGTCAAGCAATGTCAAAGCTCGTCGTTATGGAATGGCTTGGAACCGCTCCATGTGCACTTCCAGAAACCCCAAATACAGCTAGTAGACGCCGAGCGGACAAGCGGCCACTCCGGCTTCTTCACGTCCGGCAACCAGATGTTGTTAACAGTTGCGGAGAACGCGAAAAATCCCGCGCACCCAGCCGTTGAACGCTCGAGGTGCATCGTGTCGAGACGCACGCGCGTCACCGAGCCAGCCTGAACGCCGCCATCTCTTCGCCGTTGCGCACGAGCAGCACGTCTCCGACGAGCACGGGATGGTTCCAGGTCTTCCCCTCGATCGCCTTGAACTTCGCTATCTCGCGGTGCTGGTCGGGGGAGGCTGACACGAGTACGAGGTCGCCCTCCTCCGACACGACGAGCAGAAGATCCTGCTGGGGGAGCAGGAGCATCTGGCCGGCCCCGTAACGGCCGCCCTTCCAGACGCGCTCTCCGGTCTCGAGGTTGATGGCCGAGAGGATGGTGCCGTCGAAGCCGTAGGCATGTCCTTTGTGGACCACGAAGTCATTGAAGTACGGCTTCAGCCCACGCGATGCCCAGCGTTCGTCGGCCTTCCACGTGCCGTCGGGGGCGCGCGACACCGCGAGGCGGCGCATGCCCAGACCGCGCAGCGCTTCGCCCGATGGCGCCAGCACGCTGCCGTCCTCGAGCACCCGTGGCTGGACGAAGCCAATCCCGTTTTCGGCGTGATTTGCCCAGAGGATGCGGCCGTCGAGCCCGACGCTAGTGATGCCGCCGCCGTTCATCAGCAGGATCTGTGGAACGCCGGCCAGCGTCGCGGGGTGTGGAGAGCTGTAGCCGCCGCCGCTTGTTTTCTGAATCCAGCGTGGCGTGCCGCTCGTGAGATCGTAAGCGGCAAGACGTCCCGAAACCGCCGCCACAAGAACATCGCCGACGACCAGCGGCGACGATGCAAACCCCCAGTCCGGCCGCCGGGCCCCCGTGTCGCGTTCCGCATTGCGCGTCCAGATGCGGGCGCCGGTCCTCGCGTCCAGGGCATTCACGATGCCGGTCGCCCCCATGGCATAGACACGGCCGTCGTGTACCGTCGGTGTTCCGCGCGGTCCTGCGCCTCCAGCCGCCTCGTAGAATCGCGCCGCGTCCTGGTGACGCCACACTGGTTCGCCCGTGCTCAGCCTGTAGGCGGAGATCAGCTCGTAGTCGCCGCGCTGCTCCTGTGTGAAAATCAGATCTCCGGCGACGGCAAACGACGACCATCCGGGCCCGACCCTGCGGCGCCAGATCTGCATGGGCTTCGCCGCGTTCCAGTCGCTGTTTATGCTCACGCTGTCGAGCACGGCGTTGCGCTCCCGGCCACGGAAGCCGCTCCAAAGGATTGGCGACACGGCGAGATCGCCGGCGGGAACCTGCGGCTTCGCCGTGGCGTCAGTCGCCTCTATTGCAGTTAGCAGTCGCTCCTCGGCGGTCGGCGACCATCGCCATGCGAGCTGCGGATTCGCCTCCCCCTTGATGCCGTCGGTGCGCGCGAGGGCCCACACGCCACTGCCCAGAAGAATTGCCACCGCCATCGTCGCCCATCGAACCTTCCGCGAGGAGCGCCGGGACAGGATGGCCCCCGCAACCAGGAATGGCGGGACGGTCGCGGGAAGCAGAAACACGAACAACATCCCTCCCCCCGCGCCGCCGATCGACGGATGTGCGACGAGCTGCGTCATGACGGCGGACAGCGCGATCAGCAAGACCGCGCCGATCCTTTCCAACCACGGAGCGCGGCTGAAGAAGAGCCACCAGAGAAGGATGAGCCCGGCGCCGGCCGCTCCTGCCAGAAGGGCGATCAGGGCATCGCCCGCCACGAACGGCGCAATCACGAAGCGCGCGAACACGACGATGATGGCCACGGCAACGCCAGGCCAGAGGCGCAGCGGTTTCTCGCTCATCGGCTTACGCTCCGTCTGCTCGCCTGTGCAGGCCGTTTTTCTTCTACTTGCTCCGGCTCAAAGCGCAGAATGTCGCCAGGCTGGCACTCGAGCGCCTCGCAGATTGCGTCGAGCGTCGAGAAGCGAATCGCGCGCGCCTTCCCGGTCTTGAGGATCGACAGATTGGCAAGCGTGATTCCGATCCGATCCGCGAGATCGGTCAGCGTCATCCGTCGGTCGTAAAGCAGGTCGTCGAGCTTGACGGCGATCGCCATCACACCGTCCCCTCGACGTCTTCGCGCATGTGCGTGCCTTCCGCGAACACGCGGGCCAGCAGGAACGTGAGGAGTACGGCGAGCCAACCGTTGATCGAAAAACCGGCATCGATATCGACCGGATGCGCCGGAGTCGAAATGCCCTTGGCGATCGCTTCGATGACGGGGCTGAGAAGCTGCAGCGCGAGCAGCGACCAGGCGATCACCTGCAATCGGGACGCGTTCGCGGCGACGAACGGGTCGCCCGCGCGAACCGTCACAACGATCGCGAGCAGTCGTTTGAGGATGGCGTAGTTCAGCGGGATAGTGACGAGACCGAGCACGGCGATGGCGCGCAGGCCCATGACCACCCGATCTGCCTCAAGCGAAGGCGAGAGGTCTAAAGCGCTCATGATCCATTGCTCGTTCGGGACGACGAACAGCAGCGCGAGGATCACGGGGACTGTCAGCCAGTTCACGACGATGAGGATCCGCAACACGAGGTATGTGATCGGCAGCGCGGCTGAGTAAGGTCGCGACATTTGGTTATCCTCCAACGGCTTCGATATCGATAAACAATAACTCATATATCGATATTAGGCAAGTCTTGTATCGATCTTCGATATCCAGCAGGTTCCGCGACGCTTCGGATGTTCGGCGAGGTGCGCGGGCGCAGAGCGATCGATCTTGGTTGCGGCGCTGATTGATAACGGACGATGAGGTCGAAGCCGTCTACGGCACGGCGGCGGTGCAGATGCGATTGACGGAACGTGCCGGCAGGTTGCTTCCCTCGGGCAAGAAGTGCGTGCCGAGCTCACCGTAGCCGAAATCAGTGACTACCGTCAGTCCTCGTTGTTTGACAAACGAACGAGCATCGTCTCCCGGCATCCCGAACACAAACGGTTCCCCCACGGCGGCCACTCGGCCGGTGGTTTCTCGAAGAGACGGCGTTGGGGCCCGCAACCCACTCTCGAGGAAGTAGTCAAACACGATAAGACTGCCCGGTGCGGCGTTCGTGGCGACAAACCGGAGCGTCGCATCGATCGCCGACTCGGGGATGTACATCGTCACACCCTCCCAAATGAAGAGGCTCTTCGCCTTTCGATCGAAGCCGGCGCTATTCAGTACGATCGCCAAGTCCTGTTTTGCGAAATCGATCGGCACGTAGGTAACGTGGCCCGGCAACGAGCCAAGGATCTCGCGCACGCGCTTCTTCTTGTATTCCTGCGTTGCCGGGAGGTCGAGCTCGAAGACGCGTCCGCTACGCAGGGCATCGATTCTGTAAGCACGAGAATCCAGCCCCGCGCCCAGGTTCACGATCTGGCTGATGCCCGTATTGAGACTGTTCTCCACGACGTCGTCGATGTGACGGGTCCGCACGTGGACGGCACGGGCAAGTGCGCTTCTGTTCCCCAGCGTGGCCCACGCGCTTTCGGTGTCCATTGCCAATGCGGCGAGCAGTATGTCGGACCCGGCCTCTTTCAGAAGACGACGCTCCTCGACGCCCAAGAACGGTTCGGCAAGGCGATCCGCATTGCGAATAGTCGGATTAGGATGTTTGGCACCCAGTGCCCGGTAGGCGGTCATTTCAAGCGCAGTCGCGGACGGTCTGCCCGTCTGCGCTGCGGGCATTGCCGCAGCAGCTATTCCGCAGATCAGAAGGATGATCAGCCGAAGTTGTCGCGCGGGTCCCATCGACATCGTCATGTCTTGGAGCTCCCGGGCGAAGTCTAGACGGCATCAGGAGGGCAGTCAAACACCTTCCTCCCCTTCGGGCGAGCTTCGGAAGGCAAGCCAACCGGTGCGGTCGCTGAAATGACTCATGCGATTCGCCGGATCTGCGCTAAGTTGACGGCGAACGGGAGGAACTGCGTGGACTGGATCAGAACGCTTCTCGAGACGTCGCCGATGACCACGCTGTTCCTGGTTATTGCGGCCGGTTACCTGGTTGGCGAAATCAACTTCAAGGGGTTCGCGCTCGGCTCGGGCGCGGTGCTGTTTGTCGGCCTGGCATGCGGCGCCTTTGCGCCCAAGGCGGCGCCGCCCGGAATGCTGGGCACCCTCGGCCTGCTGCTCTTCCTCTACTGCGTGGGCATCCAGTACGGCGGCGAATGGTATCGCGGGCTCACGAGCCCCTCGGGACTGAGAGCCAACGCCGTGGCTCTCTGCGGTCTGGCCGCCTCGGCGGCGGTCGCACTGGTGATCCAGCGCACGGGCGCCGCGGGCCTGGCGGAGTCGCTCGGCATGTTCGCGGGCGCCACAACGAGTACCCCAGCGCTGCAGGCCGTTCTCGACGCGCTTGGAAACCAGGACGCTGCGGTCGGCTACAGCCTCGCGTATCCGCTTGGCGTCGCCGGACCGATCCTCTGCATGTACGTGTACCTCGCGATCTTCAAACCGAAGATCGCCGCTCCAGCGGACCGGTTGATGAAACCGGTCGAGGTCCGCGTGCGCAACGCGACGATCATCGGACGGCGCTTCGTCGATCTTCAGCAGAGCCTGCCGAAAGGCGTACTGGCGGTGGCGATCCGCAGCGGCGGGCAGAACCGCGTCCCGGATCCGACCACCATGATCCAGGCGGACGATGTGGTCCTGCTCGTCGGGAGCGATCCTGCGGCGATTGGAAAGGCGCTCGAGTTGGTCGGCGAAGCGGCCGCCGCGTCGATCACTGTGGATCGAACCGCGCTCGACTACATTCGTGTCTTCGCGTCCAGGGGCGGCGTCGTGGGAATGCCCCTCGGTAGCCTGAAACTTCCCGGCGGCTTCGCCTACAGTTACATCCACGTGCGACGGGGTGACGTCGATCTGCTGCCAGATGACGACCTGATGCTGGAATTCGGCGACCGCGTCGGCGTACTCTGCCGTCGCGCGGATTTCGATACCGTGCGCCGCTTCTTCGGCGATTCCATCAAGGGCGTTGCCGACTTCAGCTACATTTCTCTCGGTGTCGGCGCGGCGATGGGCCTCCTCGTCGGATTGATCCCGCTTCCCATTCCCGGAGTCGGCCGGATCACGCTGGGACTCGCCGGGGTCCTGCTGGTTGCGCTCGGGCTGGGCCACATCCGTCGCACCGCCGGCATCGTCTGGACGCTGCCGCTCTCGGCGAACATGGTGCTGCGAAACTTCGGGCTCACGGTGTTTCTGGCGCAGGTCGGCATCGCGTCGGGCCCCCAGTTCGCCGCGACGATAGGGGGGAGCGGGTTCACGCTGCTCCTGCTCGGCGCCATCATCATGCTCGTACTGATCGTGGTGACGATGATCGCGGGACGGCTGCTCGCAATTCCAGCCGACGATCTGTTCGGCATCATCTCCGGTGTGACCGGGAATCCCGCCATCCTGGTGTACGCGAACCGCGCCGTCCCCACGGATCGGCCCGATGTCGCCTACGCGATGGTGTTTCCGACGGTGACCGTCACGAAGATCCTGTTCGTTCAAATCGCCGCAGCGGTCCTCGGCTGACGGCCGATGATGCCTGTGGCGCGCGTTCAGGGCGACGGCGCGAAGGCTTTGCCGCCCCGGACAGCCGTGAACAAATACACCTCCGCACGCGTCTCACGGTGTCAAGCAGGCGCAACCAGCCTATCAATAGGTCCGAACTCCGGTCTTTGAACCGCTGCTGGATCAGATGTGGGGTTTCAAGTCCCGCGTTAGAGCGCGTGCGACGCATAACTGCTCTGGTCGCGAAGTCGGGAAAGCTTTACACAGAGAACTTTGCAGCGTAAAGTAACATCTGAAGAAGCCGGGAGGATACTCACGCGAATGCTTTCGTTGTTCCGTCGGACAGCCCTCGATTGGGATGAACAGAACCAGCGCCGCGGCCAGTCGCCCGTCGCGCGCGGTCTGGAGGCGCTCCATTCGATCAGCCGCGACCTGGTTCATGCCGCACGGTCGCTCGCAAAAGACAAAGGCTTCACGCTGGTCTGCGTCATCTCGCTCGGTATCGGCATGGGAGCGTTGGTCGCGCTCGCGACCTTCGTTCGCGCGATCACGGCGCCGGCGCGCGGCATCAACCCAAGCGGGCTGACCGAGCTCCTGGTGCTCCCGCTCGGTCCGCTTCGCGCCAAAGCCGGCGTGTGGGCGCTCGAAGAGTGGTCCTATCCGGACTATCAGGCGCTGCGCGACACTGAAACCGGTATGGCCATCACGGGGTGGGCCCGGGATTCCAGCCAGGTCGGCGAGCCGACTCCGGTCGGCGCGGCGCCCCCTCGTGTGACGACGCTGTACGTGTCGGCCAACTACTTCAGCACGCTTGGCGTGTCGCTCGCGCGCGGACCGGGATTCGATCCCGCGATCGACGACACGCCATCGGCCGAGCCGCGCGTCGTGGTGAGCGATGACTTCTGGCGGAGCCGGATGGCATCCGATCCCGAGATCATCGGCAAGTCCGTGACGATCGATGGCATCCCGCACACGGTGGTCGGGCTCGCGCCGGCCGATTTTCGTGGCCTCTTCCACTTCTTTCAAGCGCCGGGTTCCCTGCTGTTCGTTCCCCTGGAGCGGCACCCGCGTCTGAGGGCGGATCCGAAGCTTCGAGACGACAGGGCCGTGGACTGGGTGCGGATCCAGGGTCGACTCGCCCCTGGAGTGGATATCACGAGGGCGAATGGGCTCGTCTCGGCGACGGTGTCTGGTTTGGCGCGCCGGTATCCCGCTTCGAATGAATTCAAGGCGGCGACAGTCGAGCCGTACATCTCGTTGGGTGCCGCCGGTCGTCCGGAGTCGCGACGCGCAACCAGCGTCCTCCTCGGCCTGGCGGGAGCGGTGCTCTTGATCGTGTGTCTGAACATCTCTGGCATGATGCTCGTTCGCGGCGCCAACCGTGAGCGCGAATTGTCCATCCGCGCGGCACTCGGTGCCGGCCGGCGACGTCTCATGCGGCATTTGTTCTTCGAAGCGATATTGCTGGCGTTTGCAGCAGGCTCGCTCAGCGCGTTCGTGCTGTTTGGTATTCCGGCCATGATTGGCTGGTACATGGGCGCTCCGGTTCCTCAGGAGGTCGATCTGGATGCGGCTGGCATCGCGATCTCGTCTGGACTGTGCCTGCTCGTGAGCGTGCTCTTCGGGTTGCTGCCAGCCATTCGCTTCAGCCGTCCTAATCTGATTCACGCGCTGAAGGAGGATGCCGGCGGCGGGGGACGCCAGACGATTCGCGTGCATCGCGTGGCGGCGATCGTTCAAATCGGCATCGCCGTGCCGTTTCTCGTCGTCAGCGGCGTGATGCTCGACCGCGTGCGGACGGCCGAGTTGGGCTTTCAAACCGACGGACTGGCAGCCGCGCGTTTGCCGGCGCGAGTCGGACCGGAGCGAGAGGCACGCTTTTCCATCCGGAAGGTTCGCGACAATCTCCGGCAGGCAAGCGGCGTTCGCTCTGTCGCTGTGGCCGAGGGCATGCCGGTTGACTTCGACTACAGAGTCTTTCGCGTCGCCCGCGCGAATGCAGGGGAGTTTGTCTCGGCGCAGGTCACGCGCGTCGGCGAAAATTTCCTGGAGACAGTCGGCGCGCCGCTGCTTCGAGGTCGGACGATCACGGCCGAGGACGGCATCATGGCAGCGCCGGTCGCGGTGATTTCGGAGCCGCTCGCCAGGCAACTGTTTCCAACCACGGAGGCGATTGGACAGCGCGTGACGGTCGCGTTGGAAGCGAGCCGCGAGCAGGAGTTCACGATCGTGGGCGTGAGTGCGGACTTCGCCACGTCACAACTGACCACCGAGCGGCCGCAGATTCTGCTGCCGCTGCCGGAGGCACTCACGCCGACGGTGTTTCTCATCGCCAGGGGCGCACCGGGTGACGAACCGAAGTTACAGGCCGCTCTGGAGACTGCGCTCCGCGAGTTGGGCGTTGAGGCGTTGCCCGGTGTGGCGTTCCCAGGCATCGTGACCGGACAAGACCTCGTCGACAAGAGCATGGGCGATTTGATTTCGGAGTCCACCGCCGTGGGTGTGGTCGGCGGTGTTGTGCTGCTCCTGGCCGCGCTCGGCATCGTCGGCGTGGTGGGGTTCATGGTGGCGACGCGAACACGCGAATTGGCCGTTCGGATGGCGCTCGGGGCCTCGCGTCTACGCGTGTTCGGCCTGATGATGTCGGACGTGGTGAAGCTGGTGATCCCTGGCGTCGCTGGCGGCCTCTTCCTTGCGGCGGTTCTTATTCGCACGATGGAAGACGTGATGGGCACTCCGCTCACCGTCGGGCCGACGCCGCTCGGCGTCATGGAGCCGCTGATCTATGCGGGCGCTTCTGCGATCGCCTTTACAGTCGCAATTCTGGCCGGCCTTCCGGCCGCCCGCCGCGCGACGTCTGTCCAGCCAATGGTGGCGATGCGGTCCGAGTAGGCGCCGGACCATCTGTTGACGCGGGCGGGGGAGCCAATTACGATGCACTTGCGCAGCACGAGGGCCTGACCACGCGGTGCCGTGGCC
>Ga0075430_100004145_pt1 | contig 12231 bp, 9 predicted proteins | sample RhiMetdeltSRZDD4_FD_75294 | JGI IMG/M metagenome (GOLD analysis project Ga0075430, IMG submission 75294) | Populus rhizosphere microbial communities from Tennessee, USA - Rhizosphere MetaG P. deltoides SRZDD4 | ecosystem: Host-associated > Plants > Roots > Rhizosphere > Soil | place: USA... | reverse complement strand
TGGCGTAGGATTCGCCGGCCAGGCGCCGGCGCAGTTCGTCGCGGCGGTCGCCGGCAAACAGCGCATGCGTGTGGGGGTCGACGAAGCCGGGTACAACCGACCAGTGCCGGGCGTCGATGGTCGGGACCGACGAATGAAAGTCGATGCTGCGATCGAGATCGGCGGTCGAGCCGGCAAAGGCGATCCGGCCGTCAGCGACGCCAATAGCGCCGTCCCGCACGATTTCTACACGTCCCTGATCCGCGCCTCGGCGCGGAGCCGGACCAGCGACGGTGATCAGCTGCCGGCAATTGCGCAGTACGAGATCGAGGATGTCTATCTCCGCTGTTCGCTGATCGCGGGTCGCGGCTCGCTATCCGCGCTCGTCGGCTGCCCGCGGCGCATCCGCAGGCCAGGCAGGTGCGCTGGCCGCGGGTGCCTCGGCCTGACGTGGTCGATGAAGGAGGACCTTGTCGTCGGACCGATCCTGCTCGCGGATGAACTCGAGGGCGCGGTACAACGCCTGAATCGATCCCTCCAGCGATCCCTCGACATCCCGACGCCGCAGCCGCAGCTCGTTGATGTCGCGCTCGACTTCCTCGAGACGGCCCTGCGCCTTCTGGAGGAGCAGGTCGGCGCGCCCCTGCGCTTCACGGATGATGAGTTTGGCTTCCGTCTGCGCCGACTCCTTGATCTCGTCGGCGAGCCGCTGCGCGGTGAGCAGCGTGTTTCTGAGGTTGGCCTCGCGGTCGCGGTGCTCGGCGAGGAGTCCCTCCTGGCGCATCAGATCCTGTCGGAGGCGATCCACCTCGCGCAGCGCGTGCTCGTAATCGTCGGCGGCTTCCGTAAGGAACGCGACGACCTCGGTGCGATCGAACCCGCGCAGCTGCGAGCGGAAGCGCTGCTGCTTCAGGTCGATCGGCGCAATGCGCATGACGCGTTCAGCGGGAGGCGAGCCGGCGCTTGCGGCCGACGTGCTGGCTGGCGGCTGAGTGCGATCGAACATGGCGTCCTCGCTTGAAGGGCTTGACGTGGGGCGTGGTGTAAGGCCTGGCTTTCCGTCCGTTGTGAATCGGCTCATCGTTAGCTCGTCGTCTCCATTACGGTTCGCCGCGCGGTGGCACCGGCCGGCGGCCGAAGATCGCGGTGCCGACCCGGACGATCGTGGCGCCCTCTTCGATGGCTGCTTCGTAGTCGTGGCTCATCCCCATTGAGAGATGTCGCAACGAGGCAGCGGGAACGCCTTCGTCGATCAACCGGTCGCGGAACTTTCGAATGCGCGCGAACCAGGGGCGGGTCTTTTCCTGGTCCTCGTTCCACGGCGGCATGAGCATGAGGCCCGCCAAGGTGAGGGACCGGACCTCGAGCGCCGCCCGCACGATGCGAGTCGCCTCACTTGGCTCGGCTCCGAACTTCGTGGCCTCGCTCGCCAGGTCAACCTGCACCAGCACCTCGAGTGGTGGGTTGTCTGCCGGCCGGTCTGTCGCGGCGCCGTCCAGACGTTGGAGCAGGTCCAGCGAATCGACCGACTGGATCACCGAAAAGGCCGCCCCCGCCTTGCGAGCCTTGTTCGATTGCAGATGCCCGATCAGGTGCCAGCGCGGCACCCGCGGCGCAGAGCCGCTCGTATCGACCATATCGGCGGTGTCGGCGATTTTCTGCAGCCCCTCCTGAACCTTGTTTTCGCCGAAGTCGCGCTGACCCGCGGCCCACGCCTCGCGAATCCGATCGGCTGGAAACGTCTTCGATACGGCGACGAGCGTGATCTCGGCGGCAGAGCGGCCGGCGCGCCGGGCCGCTGCCGCGATCCGGCCTCGGACCTCGTCGAGATTCTCCGCGATCGTCAAAGAACTCAGATATCAGCCACGGATTACTTCTTAGCCACGGATTACCCAGACGACACGGATCATTTCTTGATCGCCGCCAGCATGTTCTTGGCTTGTTCTGCGTACTGGCCCTTGGCGTCGAGCTTCAGGTATTCCTCGAACGATTTGACGGCTTCCGGAAGCTTCCCCTGATTCACGTTCGCCATTCCCAGCCAATAATGCGCCTCGGCGAGCTTGGGATCGAGGCTGACCGCCTGCTCGAAGAGCTTTTGCGCATCGGGGATCTTGCCGGCGTTCCACGCGATGACGCCCTGGTTGAAGACGGCATTCGCATTCCCGCCGCCGGTCGCGCCGGCGCCCGCTGTACCGAGGAGTTTCTGCGCCTGGGCGCTGGCTTCCGCGGCTTGATCGAACTTGCGCTGCGCGTTGTACACGTTGGCGAGGCCCATGTAGGCTTCGCCGGACTGCGGGTTCATCTCGATCGCCTTCTTGTACGCCGCCTCCGCCTGATCGTATTCCTTGCGGCGCATGTGCACGGCGCCGATGTTCGCGTGGCACTCGGCGCACTTGGGCAGCTTGGCCAACACTTCGTTGAACTTGGCGATCGCCTCGTCGTAATTGCCCGCGTTGCTGGCGGCGACGCCGGCCTCGAACGCGGTCTTGACCGCTGTCGCTTCGGCTTCGGCTTTCTTGCGGTCGGCAGCCGAAGGGCCACCGCCGGGGCCGCCGCCGGCGCCGGGCCGCAGCTCGAAATTCAGTTCGCGTTCGTCGAGCGAGACCTTGGTTTCCTGTGTCTGGCTCAAACTGTCCTTGGTCACCGTTACGCTGTACTGGCCGGGAGGCAGGAAATGCGTGTACTCACCCCGACGGTCAGTCTTCGTGGTGAGCTTCCGGTTCATCTCCTTGCTCTCGATGACGACGGTCGCACCCTCGACCGGCTTGTTCTCCGCGTCGACGACCTTGCCTTTGATGCGTCCTGTCTGCGCGTAACCCACCGCTGCAAGAACGGTGAGGCCGAGCACCAACGCGATCCCGACGGCGGGCACGAACGCGAGCGATGCGCGGCGGATGCGTGCAGTCTTCATGCGAACCTCCGTGGTTCTGCTCTGCTTCTGAAAAGAATGCCGGATGCCAGGCACCCTGTTTCAATCTGTGTGGTCCAGGTAGTCGGCGGCCACAGAATCCGCATGATCCGGGCGATTCGTGGCGATCCGTGGCTAGTTTACACGATGTTCGTAATCAGGTACTCCCGCACCGCGCCGCGCCGCGAGGCCCTCGAGTTGATCGCCCGCCTTGCCGGCACGGTCGTGGCGCGCAGTCCCGCCGACCGCGCATTCACGTCGTCGGCATAAAGCCGGCGGATGTCTGGCGCGACTGAATTGCTGAGCAGTACCGAGGCGCCGCGCTTCGCCAAGTCGACGACGTGTCGTTGGAGCGCCCGCTGCTCGTCGGCGCCGAAGCGGCCCGCGGTGTAGGCCGTGAAGTGGGCAGTGCGGCTGACCGGTGCGTATGGAGGATCGAGGTACACGAAATCCCCTTCGCCGGCGCCTGACAGTGCCCGCTCGAAGCCTCGAACGTCGATGGTGAGTCCCGGCCGGCGCAGCGCCGTCGACAGCCGCCGGAGATTTGGTGCGTCGCAAATCCGCACGGAGGTGTACCGGCCAGCCGGGACGTTGAAGGCTCCGCGCGAGTTCACGCGGAACAGTCCGTTGTAGCCGGTGCGGTTGAGATAGATCAGCATCGCGGCCAACGCCGGCGTGTATCCAGCTGCCGCATCGCCGGACCCATGTACGGTCCGCCGCATGGCGTTGAACTGGTCGTCGCGGACCTGGTAAAAGTGTTCCCGCCCGCGGGCCTGATGACCGTCATCGAGCCGTTCCAAGGCTTCGATCACCGCCTCGACGTCATCACGGACCATCCGATAGCAACCGATCACATCGGCGTTGATATCCGACAAACGAACCTTGCGGCCGTCGAGCAGCCCTCGATTATGACAGTCGAGAAACACCGCGCCACTGCCAAGAAATGGTTCGATGTATCGAGCGAAGGATGCCGGGTAATACCGCCGCAGAGCGGGAAGGAGCTGCCGCTTGCCGCCCGCCCACTTCAGGATGGGCCGCACGTTGTCCGCAGGATCCACCGGTTCCCGAGCCGGCTTACGCTTGCGCATCAGGCGAGGCGCCAAGCGGAGCGCCAGGAGTAAAAAACCGAGTGACGTCTGCAATATCGCTCGTCACGGGCGCTGGCGGCAGCGACGCCAGGAAGCGCCGTCCGTACCCCATCGTCTTCAGCCGCGGATCGAGCACCGCGAGCACGCCGCGATCCTGGCGATGGCGGAGGAGCCGGCCGAGGCCTTGTTTAAGCGTGAGGATCGCGAGAGGGATCTGATATTCCCCGAACGCCGAGCCGCCTCTGGCGGTAATCGCTTCGACTCGCGCAGCAGTGATGGGATCACCGGGCGATGCGAAGGGCAGCTTGTCGATGATCACACAACTCAACGCGTCGCCGACCACGTCGACGCCTTGCCAGAAGCTGGACGTCGCCAGCAGTACGGCATGCGGCGTGGCTTTGAAGTCGCGCAGGAGCGCCGATCGCGGCGCCGTGCCTTGTACGAGGATCGGGTATTCGAGTTCGATGGCGGCGAGCCGGTGCACTTCGCGGAGATTGGCGTAGCTCGTGAACAGCACGAACGCGCGGCCTGACGTCGCCTTCAGAATGCCGATGATCTCGCGAGCCGCAGCCGCCGCAAAGTCGGCCTGCCGCGGATCGGGAATCCGCTTCGGCAGGTACAGGATCGATTGACGCCGATAGTCGAACTCGGAATCAAGCTTGAGTTCGGTGGCCCGGCCGACGCCGAGACGCCCGCGCACGTACTCGAACGAGCCGTCAACCGTCAACGTGGCGGAGGTCAGCACGGTCGAATCCATGCGCTCCAGCAATAGTTGCCGAATGGTTGAGGACACGTCGATCGGCGAGGCTCGAAGAAACACCCCGCGGCCGCGGGTTTCGAGAAAGAAGACAAAGCCGGGATCGTTGGCCTTCAGGAGGAACCGCAGGTCGTCCTTGATTTCGGTAGCCCGCCGGCCCACGGCGTGAATATCTTCGGAGGCGTCCTTGGTGAGCGCGACGTCTGCTTCGAGCGCTTCGAGCGCGGAGACGAGTGCCGCGCCGTCTTCCGCGACCCTGGCCAGGTCCGAGGCTTTGACGCGCGCCTTTGATTCAACCGCCTTGGCCGTCGTCCATTCGAACCGCACCATGTGCAGCGCGGAAAAGAATTGCCGGCCGTGTTCGCGAATACGGCGAGACGAAGCCGCGATCTGATTCCTGTACTCGGCGTCGCCCTTGGCATGGACGGCAAAGGCTCGTTCGACGTCGCGCGCGAGCTCGTCGAGACGATAGTTGCTCACCGACAGGCCGAAATATTGCGTTGCCACATCCTCGAGCTGATGGGCCTCGTCAACGATCGCGTTGGCGCAGCGTGGGATCACTTCGCCAAACGTGCTCTGGCGGACGGCCGCGTCGGCGCAGAGCAAGTGGTGATTGACGATGACGACGTCCGATTCGGCGGCGCGCTGACGCATGCGGACCACGAAGCAGTCGGCGTAGCGTGGGCATTCAGCGCCAAGGCAGTTCTCGGTAGTGGCGGCGATTTCGTTCCAGAACGGCAGGTCCTCGGGCAGATCCTCCACTTCGGCCCGGTCGCCGGTTTCGGTGTGCTCCGCCCAGCGTTCGAGCGTGCGCAGGTTCAACGTTTCGTCGAGCGAGCGGATTGCCGGACTCTCGCGGAAGGCATCGAAGCGATGCAGGCACAGATAGTTGCCTCGGCCCTTCATGCACGTCGCCTTGAACGGCACGCCCAGGGCGTCGCGCAGGACCGGCAGGTCCTTGAAGAAGATCTGTTCCTGGAGGTTTTTGGTGCCGGTCGAGACGAGCACGCGCTGGCGGCTGAGGATGGCCGGCACCAGATACGCGAGCGTTTTGCCCGTGCCGGTGCCGGCTTCGGCGAGCAGAACGCTCCGGCCCGCGAGCGCGCCGGCGACGGCCTCGGCCATCTCGATTTGGCCGGCGCGAGGCTCGAAGCCCTCGAGCGCCCGGGCAAGCGGGCCGTCCGTTGCGAACGCCGCGACCGCCGCGTCGGCTAGTTCTGCGACTCGGGATACAGGGGAAACTTCCGGCACAGGGTCTCTACTTTTTCACGGACCGCCCCCGCTACGCCATCGTCGTCGGGTGCCGCGAGCACGCGCGCGATGAACTCGGCGATGTAATCCATTTCAGCTTCCCGCATGCCGCGGCTTGTGACAGCCGGTGTGCCCACACGAATGCCGCTCGCGACCATCGGCGGGTTCCGGTCGAACGGGATGGCGTTCTTGTTCACGGTGATGCCAGCCTTGCCGAGCGCGGCCTCCGCCACTTTGCCGGTGAGCCCCTTCGAAAAGACGTCCACCAGCATCAAGTGATTGTCGGTGCCGCCACTCACGAGCCGAAAGCCGGCCGTTTTCAAGCCGTCGGCGAGCCGCCGCGCGTTCGCCACGATCTGCTGTTGATACTCGACGAACCCCGGCTCCATGGCTTCCTTGAAGCACACGGCCTTCGCCGCGATGATGTGCATCAAGGGGCCGCCTTGCACGCCCGGGAACACGGCGCGATCCAGATCCTTGGCGTACTGCGCCCGACAGAGCACCATGCCGCCCCGCGGCCCGCGCAGCGTCTTGTGGGTGGTGGTCGTGACGAAATCGGAATGCGGCACGGGGCTCGGATGAATCTTCGCTGCGACGAGTCCCGCGAAGTGCGCCATGTCGGTGACGACGGGAGAACCGACGTCGCGGCCCACCTTGCCAATCCGTTCAAAGTCGAACACACGGGGGTAAGCGCTCGCGCCGACCATGATCATCTTCGGCTTGTGCTGCTGGGCGAGGCGTTCGAACTCGTCATAGTCGATGCGCTCGTCATCCTGGCGGACGCCGTACGGCACGATCGTGTAGAGCTTGCCCGAGAAGTTCAGCGGATGGCCGTGCGTGAGATGCCCGCCGTGCGCCAGGTTCATGCCGAGGACCGTATCGCCGGGCTTCAGCAGCGTGAAGTAGACCGACATGTTGGCCTGGGCCCCGGAGTGCGGCTGCACGTTCGCATGCTCGGCACCAAACAGTTCCTTGGCACGCGCGATGGCGAGCGCCTCGGCAACATCGACGAACTCGCAGCCGCCGTAGTACCGCTTGCCCGGGTACCCTTCAGCGTACTTGTTGGTGAGCACCGACCCCGCCGCGTCGAGGACCGCCTGGCTCACGAAGTTTTCGGAGGCGATCAGTTCGAGACCGGTATTTTGGCGATGCCGCTCGTCGGCGAGCGCCTTGGCAATGTCGGGATCGGTTTCAACGAGGGAGCGCCAGCGCGATGGAGCTTCTGTTTTGGGCATTTTCAAATTCAGGCTTCAGACTTGAGGTTTCAACGTTCCAGTTCAGACTTCAGCACTCAGACTTCAGCGTTTCACACTCGCGGCGATCCCGTCTCTCTCGATTGCCGCAATCTGCTCGATCCGCCGCTGGTGACGTCCGCCCTCGAACGGCGTCGACAGCCAGAGCGTGAGGATTTCTTCGGCGAGACCGAGGCCGACAATGCGTCCGCCCATGGCGAGGACGTTGGCATCGTTGTGCTGGCGCGACATGCGCGCGGAATACAGATCGTTGCAGAGCGCCGCGCGGGCGCCTGGGACCTTGTTGGCGGCCATCTGCTCGCCTTGACCGCTCCCGCCGAGCACGATCCCGCGATCGGCACGGCCGTCGACAACGAGCCGCGCGACCTCCGCGCAGATTGGCGGATAGTCCACAGGCTCTTCGTTGTGCGTGCCGCGGTCGTCGACGTCGTGGCCCAGCCGACCGAGCACGGCAACGAGATGCCGTTTGAGCGCAAACCCCGCATGGTCCGCGCCGATGGCAATGCGCATCACGTGAGATTATAAGCTCTCAGTGGTCAGCTTCCAGCTGCCAGCTTTCAGCTCCCAGCTCTCGAACTCAGTTGGGCCATTGCCTTATTAGTTGGAAGCCGCTTCCATAATGCCGATAGCCACCATCACGCCCAAAGGCGAAACGCGGATCAAGAACGGCCACCCCTGGGTGTATCGCAGCGACGTCGCGGAGGTTGCCGCCAGCGGCGGTGAGGTCGTTGAGGTTCGCAATCGCCGGAAGGCGCCGCTCGGGTACGCGCTGTACAGCGATCGATCGGAAATCACCCTGCGCATGGTGACAAGAAGCGGTGAGGCGCCCGATCTCCAGACGTGGCGATCGCGCCTGGACGCGGCTGTGCGCTACCGCGAGGCCCTCGGCATCGATGCAACCGCCTACCGGCTCGTTCACGGGGAGGCGGACCAGATACCCGGCCTGATCGTTGACAGATACGGTGACTATCTCGTCATCCAGGCGCTCGTGCAGGGGATCGATCGGCTGCTGCCCGATGTTGTCGGGCTGCTGCGGGAACGTCTCAACCCGGCTGGGATCCTGGCCCGCAACGACCCGCGTGTCCGGCTGCTCGAAGGGCTCGAGCAGCGCGTCGACGTTCTCGATGGCGACGTTCCCGAGCAGATTGAGGTCCGCGAGGGACGCGTGTCGTATCGGGTGGATCCCTATCGCGGGCAGAAAACAGGACTGTTTCTCGATCAACGAGAGAACCGAGTGGCGGCCGCCAGCTACGCGCACGGACGAGCGCTCGACGCGTTCAGCTATAACGGCGGGTTTGCGCTGGCACTGGCGCCGGTCTGCACGGATGTGACCGCGGTCGACATCTCTGATGATGCGGTCGCGCGCATTTCAGCCAATGCCGCCCGCAACGGCGCCACTAACGTTCGCGCGAAGGTGATGAACGTCTTTGACGAGCTGCGTGAGCTGGAGCGCATGGACGAACGGTTCGATACCATCGTTCTCGACCCGCCGGCGTTCGCCAAGAACAAGGCGGCGGTGCCGAAGGCGCTTTCCGGCTATAAGGAAATCAACCTGCGCGCGCTGAAGCTCCTCAATCCTGGCGGATTCCTCGTCAGCTGCAGTTGTTCTTACAATGTCAGCGAAGCAATGTTTGCCGACGTCATCGCGTCCGCGATCGTCGACGCCCGCGCGGAAGTCGCCGTCGTCGAAAAGCGGATGCAGTCGCGCGATCACCCCGTGTTGATGACGGTTCCGGAAACCTACTACTTGAAATGCTTCGTGCTGCGGCGGCTGTAGCCTCCAGCTTCCAGTTCGCAGCTTCCCGCTAACTCTCCGAGCCGCGAACTGCGAGCAGCGAACCGCGAGTCGCGGTTTTCACTCTTGCCGCAACACGACATTCGGATCGAGCCGCATCGCCCGGCGCGCCGGTGCGAATGCGGCAACGCAGGCGACGACGGTGAGTAGCAGGGGCACCAGAAAGTACGTGAGCGGGTCGTTGGGGTGCACGTCGTAGAGCGGCATCAACGAACCCACGACACGCGCCGCAGCCGCCGCGCCAAACAGTCCAAGCACGACACCGAAGCCGGTGACGCTCATGCCTTCGGCCAGAATCAGACGAATCACATCCAGCGGCTGGGCGCCGAGTGCAATGCGGATACCGATCTCGCGCGACCGCCGTACGACTGCGTATGCGATCACACCATAGACGCCAAGTGTTGCGAGCAGCAACGCCATGGCGCCGCAGACCGCGACGAGCGACGCCGTCAGCCGATCGGCGGCGATCGCCTCGTCGAGATGGGACGCGAGCGACATCGTTCTGAAGACCGGAATGCGCCGGTCGACCGCCGTCATCGCACGGCGAATCGGCTCGATCATCGGCAGCGGCGCACCGTCGACCCTCGCCACGAGCGTCATGCGGGACCGGTACTCCTGCACGAGCGGATAGAAGACCGTGGGGACCGGTGGCGCCTGCACGGTGATGTACTTGTGCGAGCCCACTACCCCCACGATTTCAAACCGGCGCCCCCTGGAGTCAACGAGGTGTTTGCCAACCGCGTCCCCTCCAAAGAACCGTGCCGACAGCAGATCGTTAACGATGACGACTGGCGCTGAGTCGGCGCGATCCCTGGAGTCGAACGTGCGGCCGGCTCGCAACGGTATCTGGATCGCTTCGAAGTAGCCGGCGGACGCAACGTTGATGACGAGCTCCATGTCCTCATTCGGCTTGGGTTGATAGCCCTGGACCTGGAAGCGCCGCCGCGACGATTGGGTGAGCGGCAAGTCCCGAACAAAGGCTGCGCCACGCACGCCCGACAAGCCGCCCACGCGTTCCAGCACGTTCGAGTAGTACTGAATGCCCTGCGTCGCCGGGATGTTGTCCGGGATCTCCGCAGTCGCCACGACGCCGTCGCGAGTGCCGAAACCAAGATCGGCGGCGAGCGCGTTGACGAGGCTTCGCACGAGGAGGCCGGACGACACCAACAACACGACCGCTACCGCCACCTGGCTTGTCACGAGAATGCGTCGAAGACGGGTGTCGGCACGGGTGTCGGAGGTCCGGTTCATCGACGAGCGCAGCGAGAGCGCCGTCACCGCGCCGGACGCGTGCAACGCCGGCGCCAGGCCGAACAGCAGGCTGCTCATCAGCGAGATGACGGCAATGAACAGCACGGTGCGAACATCCACGGACGTGTCGAGCATCTGCGCCTGCTCGGCAGGAAAGAACGACGGAAGAGCGTCCGCCGACCAGAGCGACAGCAGAAGTCCACAGAGGCCACCGCCTATCCCCAGGGCGACGCTCTCGGTCAGCAACTGCCTGACGATTCGTCCTCGCCCTGCGCCCAGCGCCAGCCGCACGGCCATTTCGCGGTCGCGAGCAATGGCCCGCGACACGAGCAGCGCGGCCACGTTCGCGCAGGCGATGACGAGGACGAGCCCGACCGCGCCAATGAGAATCGCGCCCACGGCGCGAACGACCGGCCTGAAATCAGGCGGCAGACGGGTGTGCTCGAGCACCAGCATTGGCCGCGGCAAGGTTGGCGCCTGCAGTGTGCCCAGATTGCTTTCCGGGAATGTGCTGGCGAGTCGCGCCGCCAGGCCGCTCACCTGCGCCTGCGCTTGGGGGAGCGACACGCCATCGCGAAGCCGGGCCACGATCGCCAGTCCGCGGTTGCCGCGTGCATCCGGCGTGTCGGGCGGCCGCTGAAGTGGCATCCAGACCTGCACGGCGCCCCCCAGATCCAGCCCCTCGAAGCCCTCAGCAATGATCCCCACGATGGTGTAGGGCCGTCCGTTAGTAATAAGGGTGGCGTTGATGATCGATGGATCGCGGGCCAGCGTGCGGCTCCAGAGTCGATACCCAATGACCACAACGGGTGGCGCGGACGGTTCCGCGTCCGATGCGGCCGGGAGACGACCGTAGGCCGCCTTGACGCCGAGCAGTTCGAAATAATCCGGCGTGACGGCCGCAACCGGCACGCGCTCGATCCGCTCGCCGACCTGAATGACCCCTCCCGGGTTGTCCTCGTACGCGGCCATGCGCGTGAACGCAGATGTTTCAGTCTTGAGAGACTCGAAATCAGGGTACGACGAGCCTCCGTATGGCCCGCTGCTGTAGTCGCTGGTGAAGATCGAGACAAGCGACCCCGGGTCGACGACCCCCGGTGCGGGGCGGAGCAGCAGAGCGCTGACGAACCCGTAAACCGTCGCGTTCGCGCCCGTTGCCACGCCAATCGTCAGGAAAGCAATCGCCGTGATGCCGGGCGACTTGACGAGCATCCGGAGCGCGTAGCGCAGATCTTGAAGGAACGATTCCACGGCCGAGGATGAAGCGAGCGTCGTGCCAGCCGGGCCACGCCAATCTCGCGATTATCGGCCCGATACGGGCTGCGGTGACACGTCAGATTCGACCGGATCGTCCGCTTTCGGCACGGACCGTTCGCTGACGCACATTCGCCGCATTCGAAGCGGAAGGCGGTACGCGTTATAGTGGACGTTTTCAGGGGTCTCTTCTCATGGCAACACGGCAATCACTCCCCGCGCTTCAGCCGTCGGATTTCACGTCGGCGTTCCCCAATTCGCGCAAGGTCTACGTCGAGACGGGCGCCGTGCAGGTGCCGATGCGCGAAATTACGCTCGGCGGTGGCGAGCCGCCGCTTCGCGTATACGACACGAGCGGTCCTCAGGGCCACGATGTCCGTGTTGGTCTGCCGCCGCTCCGCCGTGACTGGATCACTGCCAGAGGCGATGTCCTCCAAGGTCCAGGCCGCACGCTGCATGGCACGACGGCCGTCACTCAACTCTGCTACGCGCGGCGGGGAATCGTGACGCCAGAAATGGAGTTCGTTGCCGCTCGCGAAGGATTCGATCCGGAGTTCGTCCGCGCCGAGGTCGCCCGCGGCCGGGCGATCATTCCAGCCAACGTCAATCATCCAGAGCTGGAGCCGATGATCATCGGCCGGCACTTCGCCGTGAAGATCAATGCGAACATCGGCAACTCGGCCGTGTCCTCGTCG
>Ga0075430_100004142_pt1 | contig 12237 bp, 8 predicted proteins | sample RhiMetdeltSRZDD4_FD_75294 | JGI IMG/M metagenome (GOLD analysis project Ga0075430, IMG submission 75294) | Populus rhizosphere microbial communities from Tennessee, USA - Rhizosphere MetaG P. deltoides SRZDD4 | ecosystem: Host-associated > Plants > Roots > Rhizosphere > Soil | place: USA... | reverse complement strand
CGGGCACCTTGCCGAGCGCGCTCGTGAGCTCGTCGGTGATGCCTTCGCTGAAGTAGCGATCGCTGTCGCTTCCGCCGACGTTCTCGAGTGGAAGCACCGCCACGGAGCGCGGCACGTCGGGAGTGGAGGACCCGCTCATCCCGCGTCTCGCGAGCAGCACGCCCGCCGTGCCGAACACGACGGCGAGCCCGGCGACGGTCGCCGCGATCGCGAGCTTGCTCTTCCTCGATCGTGGAGCGGCGGCGGCCGGTCCTGATGTCGCTGCACCGCTCGATACCAGCGCCTCATCGAGGGCGCGGACGACTTCCGCGGCAGTCTGCGGGCGCTTGGCCGGTTCCTTCTCGAGGCAGCGACGGATGAGATCGACGAGCGGCACGGGCGCATCGGGCCGCGCGACCGACAGCAACGGCGGCGTCTCGGTCATCTGCGCCGTGAGCAGCGCGGCGGGCGCGCGGCCGGCGAAGGGCGGTGCACCGGCAAACAGCTCGTACGCCATGACGCCGAACGAGTAGATGTCGGCGCGATGGTCGGTGCTCGGGTCGGCGGCGGCCTGCTCGGGCGCCATGTAGAGCGGCGTGCCTAACGAAAAACCGATCTGCGTGAGCGACCCGCCCGGTGCGGATGTTCCTACGCGCGCCGACGAGATGGCCTTCGCGACGCCGAAGTCCGTGACGACCGCCGCACCGCCCGAGAGCAGCACGTTGTCGGGCTTGATGTCCCGATGGACGATCCCGCGCTCGTGCGCGTACGCGAGCGCCGTCGCGACGTCGCGGAGAATGTTCGCGCCTTCCGAGATCGAGATCTTCGTTCCCGCCTTGAGGAGCTCGCGGAGCGAGCGCCCTTCGACGAACGGCATGGTGAAGAACGGCACGCCGTCCGCTTCGCCCGCGCTGATCACCGGTACGATGTGCGGGTTCTGGAGACGCGCGACGAGCTGGATCTCGCGGTGGAAGCGATCGAGGCTCACACCCATGGAGAGGTCGGGCGGGAGGAGCTTGATCACGACCTGCCGGTCGAGGCTTCGCTCGGTAGCGAGAAAGACGTGACTCATCCCCCCGCCACCAAGCTCGCGCTCGATGTCGTAGGCCGCACCGAGCGCGGCCTGGAGGCGGTCGCGGAGCTCAGTCATGGCGAGTGCGGGACGAGTCGTCAGGCATGGACAAAGAACGATAGGTGCGGGTTACGCGTGAGGCCAGCGAGCGCGGGTCATTCGGAGCAGACCCGAAGCCAGGCAGCCTCACTTGATCGGACGCGGCAAAAGCAGGGAGACGCAGAACGCGCAGAAGGCCGCAGAAGGACGCAGAAACTGCAAAGGCAGTTGCTGTTTTCTGCGTCGTTCTGCGTCTTCTGCGCGTTCTGCGTCTCCTTGGTGTAAACGGTCGAGCGCCCCGTCAGTCGCGACTGTCGCAGGTCCTGGCCTGGCATGCGCCGCTCGGACTGACGCTTACGCATCCGCCAGACGGAAGCGCACGAAGCGGCGAACTCGTACGTTTTCGCCGGTGCGTGCGGACGTCTCGTTCACGAGATCGCCGATCGTCCGGGACGAGTCGCGAATCCACTCCTGCGCGAGCAGCGTCGCCTCGGTGATCTCGACGTCCGACGGCGTCGCAGCCACCTGCTCGGCCACGTGACGCGCGAGCGCGCGGAAGTCCTCGGTCCGGGCGACGAAGTCCGTCTCGCAGTTCACCTCCACGAGCGCGCCGACCCTGGCGTCGTGGTGGATGTAGCTGTCGATTCGTCCCTGGCCGGTGACACGTGAGGCGCGCTTCGCAGCCTCGGCGGCGGCCTGCTGTCGGAGCTGCTCGGTCGCCTGATCGATGTCACCATGGGCGTGCTCGAGCGCCTGCCGGCAGTCGAGGATGCCGGCACCGGTGCGTTGTCTGAGCTCGCGGAGCTGCTGCACGGTGATGTGAGACACGGGATTACCCTCTCAGGTTGAAAACGGGATGGATGCAAAACGCCCCATCCAGCGCTCGGCGCGGATGGGGCGTGCGAACCACACTCCCTGGCGGGAGGCGGACGTTTACATCGTCCTATGTCCTCCCGGCACTCCTCGACCGACGCGCTGACGCGGACCGCGGATCATTGAGATCCCCGGCGTCTGGTTCGGCGAAGAAGTTGGGAGTGCGGATCATGGTGAGGGGAAAACTAGTCCTGCCTCTTCCGATTCGTCAATTCTTGGCGTGCACGCATCACGACTTGTGCCGGGCTTACATAAGGAATCAACAACGATCCAAACCGATCAAACCCGATCAACTACAAAACGGCCGGATTGCTCCGCGAAACGTTCAGTGACGTCACACCGAGCCCAAGTCGAGAATGTAACCGCAAATCGCGATGCGTCCCGGCCTCGAAGCAATCCGGTCGTTTTGCTCTTGATCAGATGTTATCGTTTTTCAACTCATTGAGCTGTGTGTATGGGAGATGCCTGACGCGGCGGGCCGACTCCATCAGCGGATTACGCAGGCCACAACGGAATCAAACAACGATCACATCAGATCAACTACAAAACGACCGGATTGCTCCATGAACCGTTCGGTGACGTCACACGGAGGCCAGCTCGAAGTTGAAGGACCACTCCCCGATGCGTCACGACCTCGAAGCAATCCGGTCGTTTTGCCGTTGATCAGGTTTATCGTTTTTCAACCCCAACGAGCTGTGCGCAGGCGAGACGCCTGACGCGATCAGCGCAATCGCTCGATTCAGATCGAGCCCGACTTCGCCAGCGCGGTGATTCGATCCGCCGCACGGAAGGCCAACGCCTGAATCGTCATCGTCGGCTGCCCGCGGCCCGACGTCACGAAGCTGCTGCCATCGACGACGAACAGGTTGGGCACATCGTGCGCGCGGTGATCGGCATTCACGACCGAGGTCTTCGGATCGTTGCCCATGCGGCAGGTCCCGAGGAGGTGCGGGCCACCGTTGTCCGGACCGTTGTAGTCACCCGCAACGCTCAGCGCGCCCGCCGCCGTCAGCAGCTCCTCACCCTTCTTCCCGAACCACTCGCCCAGCTTGGCGTCGTTAGGGTGGCCCTTGAACGTGAGGCGCGGGGCAGGGAGGCCCCACGCATCCTTCACCGTCGGATCGAGGTCCATCCGGTTGGTCGGCGTCGGCAGGCTCGTCATGTGGCCATAGACGCTCAGACGCTTCGTGAAGTAGTCGCGCGCCCGCTTCTTCCACGCGCTGCCCCACGTCGGCTCACCCGGCCACGAGGCGCCGCCGGCAAGCGGGGTGTAGCCGCAGCGGAAGTCGAACCCCCCACCGCCGTAGAGACCTAACGACTCCGGCACCGTGACGGTGTCCCACACCACGCACCCGACGACCGCACCCTTCCAGCCGTTGATCTCGTGCTCGAACATCCCGTCGCGAAGCGCGCTCGAGTTGAACATGATGTTGTGCCCCACCTGCCCGCTCGAGTTCGCGAGGCCATTGGGGAACGCGCTCGTCGCGGACATGAGCAACAGCTTCGGCGTCTCGCATCCATTGGCTGACACGATGACGGCCTTCGCCCGCTGTGTGACCTCGCGCTTGTCGCGGTCGAAGTACGTGACGCCGCTGACGCGTCCGCGGTCATTCGTGTTCACCTGGCGCACGTAGCTGAGCGCGCGAATCTCACAGCGACCCGTCGCAACGGCCTCCGGTACCATCGTCACGAGCGTGCTCGACTTCGCCCGCACCTCGCAGGCGCGGCCGATGCAGATGCCGCACGCGACGCACCCCGATCGCCCGCGATACGGTCGCGACAGGATCGCCATCGGCGCAGGCCACGGGTGCATCCCCAGCTTTTTCGCCCCGCGCTCGAGTAGCGCGCCTTCGGATTTGAGCGGGAGCGGCGGGAGCGGGAACGGTTTGCTCCGCGGCGGCTCGAATGGATTGCCCGCGAGCCCCGACACACCGATCTCCCACTCGACCTTCGTGTAATACGGCTCGAGGTCTGCATAACGAATCGGCCAGTCGGCGATCGTCGAGTCGTCAGGCACGCCGAACCGAGTGGCCTGCTCGAACTCGAGCTCGGGAAAGCGCCAGTAGTTCGCGGTGAAATGCGTCGTTCCACCGCCCACCACCCGCCCGTAATTGTTCCAACCGCTCGGCTTCGACTCTTCGGTGTCTGCCTCGCGTGAAGTCCCTGGCTGCATCTTGCGGCTGTTCGTCAGCGCCTTCGCGGGGTGCGTGAGCTCCTGGAAGTCGTCGTGGCTGAAATCGCGCTCGGTGAGCCACGGCCCCTGCTCGAGCACCACGACCGAGAACCCGTTGCGCGACAGCTCGCGTGCCATGACGCCGCCCGCCGCACCGGAGCCCACCACGACGAAGTCCACTTCATCGGTGGGGCGGTACGTCCGCATCGGCGCCTGCTGCGCGGCCGGGATCCCGTGAGCGTGCTCCCTCATGCTCGCCCGCGATCGTAGTAGCCGAAGGGCGGCGCCCACGAGAACTGATCGACGTACCCGATCATCCGCCACCCGATCTTCTGGAAGTTTCCGCCATGCTCGGGGTGCGAGAACATCCCGGTCATCGTGAGGTCACGCAGCGGCCCGAACACCTCGGGCTTGAGGCGCTCGAGATCGCGCAGCGCGGCGAGCTGCTGAGCGTGCGGAAGCCTCACGAACGGCAGTCGATCCGGGCGGAACCCCGCGACGAACTCGTTGAACGCGTCGAGCGTGTCGGTGAAGTCCTTTCGGAAATCGGAGAAGAACGTCGCGAACGCGTGGTCGATGAACCTGACGACGTGCGCCTCGCGCGCGCCTGGCGTGTCGTCGCTCGGCACGATGTGGGACGTGATGGCGTCGAGCAGTCGCGCCTGCTCCGCGGTCAGGAACTCATAGGGCGCATTCTCGGGCACCTCGGCCGCGAAGGCCGTGGTTGCCCCGAGCTCGGACCAGCGGCCCGCGCCCAGTGCGGCGGCGAGCGCGGCCGCCATCGCCTCGACGAACTCGCGTCGTTGCATGGCGCCAATGTAGCGCTCGGTCATCTGGAGCGACAGCGAGCTTTCGCCTCCGGGGCTCGTGGCAGGGGCGACGACACGGCCTACTTCCGCCCGGCAACCTCCACCAGCACCCGGTAGATCATCTCCGTGCCGTCACGGAGCGACTGGATGCTCACGCGCTCATCGTTCCCGTGCATGCGCGTGAGGTCGTCGGAATCGATCGCATACGGGTAGATGCCGTAGACCGGTATCCCACGAGATCGCCACGCACCGGCGTCCGTACCCGCCTGGAAGAGATACGGCGTCACTTCGGCCGAGTACTGCTGGCGGGCGGACTTCTCCAGCGCGCGGAAAAGGTCGGTGGTTTCCGGTGACGGTGCAGTCGCCGCCGCCCGCGCGTTAGGGTTCGCGAGCCTGACCTCGACCGCCGGATCGCCCACCACGCGTGTCAGCTCGCGGACGAGCTCCGCCGGATCGGCGCCCGGAATCAACCGCGCATTGATCGTCGCCTCGGCGGATCCCGGAATGACATTTCCCCGGAAGCCGGCGTTCATCAGCACGGGCGCGAGCGTGGTGCGCATGAGCGCGTGCAGCAGCGGGTCCTTGCTGATCTCCTTGTCGGCTCGGCGCACACGCGCCGCGTCGCCGCTCACGAGGTCGGCGAAGTGGCCGGCCATTGGACGCTCACTCGTTTTCGCGAGCGTCTCGAAGAATCGACGCGACGCCGGCGTGAGGTTCACCGGTGTCTCGTAGTCTGCGATTCTCGCCATTGCGCGGGACAGTGCGAAGATGGCGTTGTCCGGACGCGGCATCGACGAGTGCGTCGACGTGCCCTTCGCCGAGACGATGATGGGGACAGCGATCTTGTCCGCCGTCGAGATGCTGACGTACCGCACGTTGCCGGACGCACTCTTGATGATCCAGCCGCCCTCGTTGAGCGCGAACTCGGCATCGATCTTGTCCCAATGCTGCTCGGCCAGCCACCGCGTGTTGTAGCGGCCGTTCTCCTCGTCCGCCTCGGCGAGGAAGATGACGTCGCGGTCGAGCGGGACCTTTCGCTCGGCCAGCATCATCGCGGCGCGTGCGAAGACGGCCACGCCGCCCTTGAAGTCGATGGCGCCGCGTCCGAACACGTAGCCGTCCTTCACGACACCCGCGAACGGATCGACCGTCCATTTCTCGCGCTCGACCCCGACGACGTCCGCGTGTGCCGCGAGCAGCAGCGGACGCTTCGATCCGTTTCCTCGAAGGCGCGCGATGAAGTGTGCCTTGCCCGCCTCGGGCGTCTGGACGATGTCGACCGCGAACCCGAGCGCCCGGAATCGGGGCGCGAGCAGGTTCGCGATCCCGGCTTCGTTTCCCGGCGGATTCGACGTATCGATGCGGAGGAGGTCGACGAGCAGGGCCGACGTCGGATCGCCGGCACTGCCTTGCTCGGCCGCAGTATCCGTCCTGACGACGCGCGCGGCGGCGGCCGCCGACGTGGCGAGCACGAGCGCCGCGATCGCGACGATTCGCGAGCGAGTCACGACATCTTCCGGGACTGGACCGAACGCACGGGTCAGCCTAACGCGGTCGTGAACGCGGCATCGGCTTCGATGTCCTCGGGCGTGTCACGTGACGCGAACCGCGCCAGGACGGTGCCGTCGCGGCTCACGAGGAACTTCGTGAAGTTCCACTTGATCGCGCTGGTCCCGAGCACGCCGCGCGCTTCGCCCTTGAGCACCTTGTAGAGCGGATGCTCGTTCGGGCCGTTGACGTGGATCTTGGCGAACATCGGGAACGTGACGTCATAGGCGAGCGAGCAGAATTGCCGTATCTCGGTCTCCGTTCCCGGCTCCTGGTTCCCGAACTGGTCGGTCGGGAAACCGAGGACGGCGAACCCGCGCGCCTTGTAGCGCCGGTAGAGCGCCTCCAGTCCCGCGTACTGCGGCGTGTACCCGCACTTGCTCGCGACGTTCACGATCAGCAGCACCTGGCCGCGATACGGGGCAAGCGTCGTCTCGACTCCGTCGATGGTCGTGACCGGGATCGTGTAGAGCGACTTGCTGTCGCCATGACGCGAGGCGTCGATGTGCCGAGATGTATTCGGATCCATACGTGTCGAGCCTCGGAGAGAACGGGCTGCCTAACCTTTCTTGTCCGGGTGACACGCCTGGTCGACGACCACGGCGCTCGCCAGCACGAGAACCGGGTCTTCTCCCTCGCTCACGTCCACGCCGTACGTGTCGCCCCAGCTGAACCATTTCTTGGACACGGCCGCGACCGTGCGGTCACCGCGCGTGAACTCGTACTCGTGGTCGAGAAAGTCGCCATTCGCCTCGAGGTCGTCGGGACCCGGGACGTCGACCGTGAACCGGCACTTGAAGAACGAGAACAGCTCCTTCTTCACCACGGCAACGAGCGCGCCGCGCCGATAGATCTCGTAGGTCTTTCCCCACGCGAACATCTTCTCGCGAATGAACGCGAGCTCGTTGCCGTGCATGTCCTGGAACGAAAGCTGGTCGCCGAAGCTGAACGCCTTGCCGTCGACGAAATAGACGTCTCTGCCCGTCTCGTCCTTGATCGTGAAGTCGTCGCCCCACGCGAACAGCTTCTCTCGCATCACGAAGCGCATGTCAGTCCCCGCGTATCCGGACGGTGAGCGATTTCCCCTGCCATTGCCTGGGATCGACGCGCGGCGCCCGTACCTTCTGGCGCTTGCCGCCGTGCGGGAAGATGACCTCGACATCGACGGCCCCGCTCGACGGCAGCCCGAACTGTACCGGCATGACGTTCTGTGCGTCGTAGCCCGAGCCCGTGTCCACGAGGCGCGTGCCAAGCAGGCGTGGCGTCCCGGTGGCATACACGCGGACTTCGGCCCCCGCCATGATGGCGCGTCCGTTGGCGTTCAGCACCGACACCGACAGCGAACGCCTCGCGGCGCCCGCATCGAGCTCGTTTCGCAGCAGCGAGTGCATGCCGTCCTGGCGAGAGCCGGTCAGCGCGAGATCCATGTCACCGTCGCGGTCGTAGTCGCCCCACTGGACGCCATGGTCCGCCTGCAGTGCGCGCAGCTCGTTCGTGGTCACGTCCTCGAACCGCGTTCCGTTGTTCCGGAACAGGAAATCGTCGTAGCTCTTTCCGCCGGTGACCGTTCCGTTCACGTAGAGATCGAGCCGTCCGTCGTTGTCGAAGTCGGCGAGGGCGCAGGCGTCGTAGCGGGCGTCGATGTCGACCCCCCACGCCGTCGATGCGTCCTCGAACTTCCCGCCGCCTCGATTCAGGAACAGCCCATTCTTCCCGTAGTTCGCCGTGACGATGTCGATGTGCCCGTCGTTGTCGACGTCAGCGGCGCACGGACGGACGGTCCCGTTGGTGGAGTCGTTAGGTGTACGACCGCCCCAGGCCACGCCACGCTCGGCGGCCACGTCGGTGAATCGGCCGCTGTCGTTCTGGAACAGGGCGTTCGCGTGGCCGTCCATGTTGCCGGTGTACAGATCCAGATCGCCGTCCTCATCGTAGTCGAACCAGACCGCTCCCACCGTGCGGCGACGATCGGCGAGCCCGAGATCTGCGGCGACGTCGGTGAACGTGCCGCCCCCGTTTCGGAAGAACCCATTGGCGCGGTCACGGAACGCGATGAACAGGTCGACGTCCGCGTCAGCGTCGACGTCGACCCACGCCAGCTGACGAACGGCGCCCGAGTCGCGCGCGACACCGGTGGTGGCGGTCACGTTCGTGAACCGCCCACCATCGTTGCGGTAGAGCCGCAGGACGGACTCGGGACCGGGCGCAAAACCGACGAGCAGGTCAGGGTCGCCATCGGCATCGTAGTCCCCCCAGGCGGCCGCGCGCGTCGCCCGGGCGTCGGCGATGCCGGCGGCCGCCGCAACGTCGACCATCGTTCCCGCATCGTTTCGATAGAGCCGGTTCGCCGTGCCGTTGAAGCCGACGAACAGATCGAGGTCGCCGTCGCCGTCGTAGTCGGCCCACGCGTTGAGGAAATTGCTGCCCGCGCCGAACAGCTCCGGCTGCACCGCCGTGAACCTCGGCGGGGCCAGCGCCAGGAGCAGTCCGGCGGCGATCGCCGAGGCGACCTTCACTTGATGAGCCATGGGACCTGCGGAGACCGGTAGAAGTTCACACCTAACGCCGCCAGGCGCGGCCCGTGACTGGCCAGCCGAAGCTTGAACGCGTCCCACCCGCGCGACGCCTGCGGAGACCAGCCCACCTCCGCGAGCGCAATCAGGCGAGGGAACGCCATGTGCTCGTAGTCCTCGAGCTTCACGAGCGTCTCTGCCCAGAGCGGGGCTTCGACGCCAAGCAACGCACTCTCACCGATCTCCGGAAGCAGTGTGGCGGGATTCCAGTCGTAGGCGTCGCGCACCTCGATGAGTCCCGCCCAGCGGAGCCCGAGCACGGTCGTGCTGTCGTACTTCATGTCGAGGTACGTCTTGGGCCCGGGCGAGAGGATGACCTTGCCGCCGCGCGCCGCATGCAGCGCCGATGAGTCGCGCTTCCAGTGCTGCACGATCGTGTTGGGCGCGAGATTGGCCGGCGCGACCTCCCCCCAGCCGATCATCTGCTTGCCGTTCGCGTTGATGATGCCCTGCACGCGCTCGACGAACCGCAGATACTGGTCGTGGGTGAGCTTCTCGACCTCGTCCCCGCCCATGTGGAAGTACGGCGTGGGCACCATCGCGGCGATCTCGCGCACGACGTCGTTCACCCAGGCGTACGTCTCTTCCCTGGTGACGCACAACGTGCTGAAGCCGACGCGGATCCCGGTGTACAGCGGCGGTGCGACGCCATCGCAGTTCAGCTCGGGATACGATGCGAGCGCCGCATTCGTGTGTCCCGGCATGTCGATCTCCGGGATGATCGTGATGAAGCGGCTCGTCGCGTACGCGACGATGTCGGCGAACTGCGCCCTCGTGTAGTAGCCGCCTGGTCCGCCGCCGACCTGTGTGCTGCCGCCGATCGCGGCGAGATTCGGCCGTGACGTGATCTCGATCCGCCAGCCCTGATCGTCGGAGAGATGAAGGTGCAGCCGGTTCAGCTTGTAGAGCGCGAGCAGGTCGATGTAGCGCTTCACCGCGTCGGCGTCGATGAAGTGGCGCGAGACGTCGAGCATGGCGCCGCGCCAGGCGAAGCGCGGCGTGTCGGTGATGCGCGCACCCGTCAAGCGCAGGCGCCGGTTCAGCGCGCCGCGGTGCTCGATCGACCATGGGAGCAGCTGCCGGATCGTCTGGACACCGTAGAACAGCCCGTGCGGCTGTGCCGCCATGAGTGTGACGCCGTCCCGCGCGACCACGAGCTCGTAGCCCTCGAGTCCAAGCGATGTCTTCGACGCGTCGATCGCCAGTCGGATGCTGCGTGGCGGGGCCGCTTCTTCTGCTCCGAGGGTACGGGCCGGCGTGCCTAACGGACCAGCGATCAGATACGCGAGGTATCCGGCGACGCGTTCCGCCTCGGCGCCCGCCCCGGAGGCGACGACGACCGCGGTGGCCGAGTCGATGGTGAAGGTGTCGGCGGGCGTGATCTGGACCGACGATGGCATCGGCACGATCGCATGGATCGGCGCGGGCATAGCAATAGGTTGGAGCGGACCCGGTCGCCGACCGCGGCCGCACGCGGCACCAGCGACGACGACGCCGAGCAGCGCCGCCCGGCGCATGGTCACACTGCTGAAAAGCATTGATTCCCTCGACTCACCATTTCGGGTTCAGACCAGCCGCCTCGTAGAGCGCTTTCGAGTCGTACAACCGTCCGGCGCGAATCACGCGTTCCGTGCGCCGCAGGTCCGTGATCCGGTCGGCCGGTTGTCCGTTGACGATCGCGAGGTCCGCGATCTTGCCGGGCGCGATGCTGCCGTAATCCTTCTCGTCCTTCATCACCCGTGCCGGGATGATGGTGGCGATCTGCAGCACGGCCGATGCGGGAATGCCAGCGCGCTCGTACACCTCGAGCTCTCCATGGAGCGACAGGCCGGGAACGTTGTCGGTCCCCGGGACGAGCGTAACGCCTGAATCGTACAGGCGCTTGAGCATCCGACGGTAATTGGCGCTTGCCGCCTGTGCTCTGGCGGTGGCCTGCGGCGACGTCGATGATCCGCCGACGAACGCGCGTCGCATGAGCGGTGGCATCCACGCGATCGTCGGCCCGAAGACAGGATCGTTCCCGTCGGCCAGCGGCGTCCGGTCCTGCCACACGTTGAACGTCCCATCGACGACCGTTCCGCGGTCGCGGAGAAACGCGATCAGCTCCGTCACCTGTGGCGAGTCGACGTCGAACGTCGGCGCGACCGTGGTCGCGATCTCGGAATACGCGCGCATGCGTGGCACGTACAGCGAATCCTGGAAGAACGTCGAGAACATGAACGCCGCATGCTGGATCTCGTCGAAGCCGAGTCGCACGGCGGCCTGCACGCTGAGTCCGCGGGGGATGTGTCCGCTCAGCCGCATCCCGCGCTTGTGCGCCTCCTCGGCGATCGTCGGAATGAGGTCGGGGTGGAGGAGGTTGTAGACCTTGATCTGCTTGTAGCCTAACGAATCGTACCGGGCGACCCAGCTCCGTGCTTCATCCTCCGTCCGGACGAGGACGTCCGTCGGGCCAGCCCAGCGCCCGGGTCCTTCCATGAACCCGGCGAGAATGATGCGGGGCGACAGCATCGCCCCCGTCCGGGCGCGCTCGCGATGCGACAGTGCCGCGTCGATGTCGGAGGCGACGTCGCGCACCGACGTGATTCCCGCGGCGAGCAGCATCATCCCGCTCTCCTCCGATGGCAGGAGGAGGTGCGTGTGCATATCCCACAGGCCGGGGATGACCGTCTTTCCCGTCGCGTCGATGACGCTCGCGCCGGCGGGCACGCGAATGGAGTCCGCCGGGCCGACCGCCGTGATCCGCTCGCCTTCGATCACGACGCTCGTGCGCGGGCGCACCACGCCCCGCTCGCTGTCGAATACGTTCCCGTTGCGGATCACGATCGCGCGAACTTCCGGCGGCGAGAGTCGGCGGGCTACGGCTCCCGAGCGCGTGGCGCGATGACGCTTCTCGATCTCTCGGAGCGGCGTGATCAATCCCTCGGACCCGCGCGGGACCGATGTGAACCAGCCGGCGCCGCTCGCGAACAAGGCATCCGACTCGTCGATCCACACCGCGCCCGTCGACGTCGACAGCCCATCGATGAAGACGAGCCGAACTCGGCGCGTCCCGTCGCCGACGGTGACAGCGGTATCGGCCATCACCTCCGCGCGAACGTTCCCGTCAGGCAGGAGGCGCGCGGATCGCTGCGGACGCGCGAGCAGGTAGCGCGCGAGGAGCGCGTCGTC
>Ga0075430_100004141_pt1 | contig 12237 bp, 8 predicted proteins | sample RhiMetdeltSRZDD4_FD_75294 | JGI IMG/M metagenome (GOLD analysis project Ga0075430, IMG submission 75294) | Populus rhizosphere microbial communities from Tennessee, USA - Rhizosphere MetaG P. deltoides SRZDD4 | ecosystem: Host-associated > Plants > Roots > Rhizosphere > Soil | place: USA... | reverse complement strand
GGAACGGCAGAAGACTCCCAATGAAATCGCGCTTAATATTTTGTTGGCGGGACTTACCTTGGTCTTTCTCTTCGCGTGCGTGACGTTAGTGCCGATGGCGCTTTACTCTGGCGTTGCCGCCGTTTCGATCACGGTCATCGTCGCCTTGCTCGTCTGCTTGATTCCAACGACGATCGGCGGATTGCTTTCAGCCATCGGCATCGCCGGCATCGACCGCCTGTTGCGCAAAAACGTTTTGGCCATGAGCGGCCGGGCCGTCGAGGCGGCGGGGGACGTCGATACCTTGCTTCTGGACAAGACCGGTACGATCACGCTCGGCAATCGCATGGCCACCGAGTTCATATCCCTGGATGGCGAGCGTGCCTCCCACTTAGCCGATGTGGCGCAGCTGGCGAGTCTCGCCGACGAAACGCCCGAAGGACGATCGATCGTCGTGCTCGCCAAAGAACAGTACGGCTTGCGCGGACGCAGTGTCGAGCAGCTCGGCGCGAAATTTATCCCGTTCAGCGCGCAAACGCGCATGAGCGGCTGTGATCTCGATGGACGTGTTATCCGTAAGGGGGCGGCTGACGCTATTATCAACCACGTCAAAGCTCTGGGCGGAAGCGTCTCGATGCAGCTAGAGGCGATCACCCATCGCATCGGCGATAGCGGCGGGACGCCGCTCGTAGTCTCCGAGGGAAATCGGATTCTCGGAGTTGTTCATCTCAAGGACGTTGTCAAAGGCGGTATCAAAGAGCGCTTCGAGCGCTTCCGGGCCATGGGTATTCGCACCGTGATGATCACTGGCGACAATCCGCGCACAGCGGCGGCGATCGCGCGCGAAGCCGGCGTCGACGATTTCCTGGCCGAAGCGACACCCGAGGCAAAGATGCGTTTGATCCGTGAGGAGCAAGCGAAAGGAAAGCTGGTCGCAATGACCGGCGATGGCACCAACGACGCTCCAGCCTTGGCCCAGGCAGATGTAGGCGTAGCGATGAACACCGGCACGCAGGCAGCGAAGGAAGCCGGCAACATGGTCGATCTCGACTCCAATCCGACCAAGCTTTTGGAGGTCGTGGAGATCGGCAAGCAAATGCTCATGACCCGCGGCGTCTTGACGACGTTCTCAATCGCGAATGACGTAGCAAAATATTTCGCCATCATTCCGGCCATGTTCATGGGCGTCTATCCAGAAATCGCGTCATTAAACATTATGAATCTTGCTTCTCCCCAAAGCGCGATTCTCTCCGCGGTGATCTTCAACGCGATCATTATCATTTTGCTTATTCCGCTGGCGTTGCGCGGGGTACAGTATCGCCCCATCGGCGCCGGTCCATTGCTGGCGCGCTCATTGTTGATTTATGGCGTCGGCGGAATCATAGCCCCCTTCGTCGGTATCAAACTGGTCGATTCGGTCTTGGAAGCCGTCGGGCTTGTCTAGGAGAAAATGATGACAACTATAATCGTCGCTCTGCGAGTAACAGTCGTCACCCTTGTCGTTACCGGACTCCTTTACCCCTTTATATTGACCGGCATCGCGCAAGTGCTTTTTCCCTGGCGAGCGAACGGTAGCTTGGTCACTGCTGACAAAGGCCAAATTATCGGCTCGGAGGCGATCGCTCAAGGATTTGCTAATCCGGCGTACTTTCAGCCCCGACCATCGGCAGCAGGAGAGAAGGGGTATGATGCTGCGTCTTCGTCTGGCTCCAATTTGGGTACGACCTCGAAGAAACTGCAAAAGCGAGTGAAAGAGGATTTGGATAGGCTTAAGAAGGAAAATCCCGAAGCGCTTGGGCCGGTACCGAGCGAGCTCGTTACCACATCAAGCAGCGGCCTCGATCCACATCTCTCGCCGGAAGGGATGCTGTGGCAAGTGCCGCGAGTTGCCAAAGGTCGTAATGTCTCCGCGGAACGAGTCAAGGCGGTGGTCGATTCTTACTTAGAAGGCAGAACCTTTGGCATCCTCGGCGAACCGCGCATCAACGTGCTGCTGGTCAACTTGGCGCTCGATCGGCAGTTCGGCCGTCCGGCGTCCTTGGCCAGCAAAACAATGATGTACGTGAAGCACTGAACAAAAATTCACTAGTGGCTACAGACCGCAAACGTCCCGAAGACTTCCTCGAGTTGGTGGAGCGCGCCAAGCGCGGCCGTCTAAAAGTTTACACCGGTTCAGCCGCGGGTGTGGGCAAGACCTATCAGATGCTGGAAGAAGCGCAGGCTCTCAAGAAGCGAGGCGTTGATGTCGTTTTGGGTTTTATTGAGCCCCATGAGCGGCTTGACACAGCCGCGCTGATCGACGGCCTTGAGGTGATTCCACGTCAGCGGATCGAGTACAAAGGCGTGGCTGTAGAAGAGATGGACCTCGATGCGGTTCTCAAGAGGCGGCCCCAGGTAGCCATCGTCGATGAGCTGGCGCATACCAACGCGCCTTTTTGCCGCAACAAGAAACGTTATCAAGACGTGCTGGAGCTGCTCGATGCCGGCATCAATGTCATTTGCGCTTTCAACGTGCAGCATCTCGAGAGCCTCAACGAGATGGTTAAACAGGCCACCGGAGTGGTGGTGCGCGAAACCGTGCCGGATTCGATCCTCAAACGCGCCGATCAGGTCGTGGATATCGATTTGGCCGTGGAGGATCTTATCGATCGTTTACGTGCTGGAAAGATCTATGCCCGGGATAAAGTTCCCTGGGCGCTGGAGAACTTTTTCCAGCCGGAAAAACTCGCAGTGCTTAGGGAAATCGCGCTGCGCGAAGTTGCCGAAAGCGTTGACCGCGCCGTCTCGGCCAACGGCCCCGACCATGACGCCGCACGGCGGGCCGCGGCCAGCGAACGGGTCATGGTATGTCTTCCCACCCGAAAGCCGCCTCACGGGGCTGTGCTGCTTAGGCAGGGATCCCGTTTAGCTGGAAGGCTCAACACGGACTGGTTCGCGGTTCATGTGGAGACGAAACAAGAAGCGGATCATCGAATCGACTCGACGTTGCAACGGTATCTCCTGGACGACGAGCAACGGGCGCGGGATCTTGGCGCTGAAGTCGTGCGGCTGCGTTCCGAAAATCCGGTCCAAGCGCTTCTGGAATTTGGTCGCGCTCATGGAGTGCGCCATATCGTTGTCGGCCGTTCACACAAACCCTGGTGGCGCCGCCTGTTGGGACAATCGCCCATATACAAGCTAGTGACGCAAGCTTCCGGTTTCGATCTTCACATAGTCTCATTGGAAGATCGGGAGGATAAGCAATGAACCTTTATAAAAAAATTCTATTGGCAGAGGTTCCTCTCGCGCTCGCCCTGGCCATCGTCTGCGTCGTTTCGGTCGCCGTCATCTCGTCTCTGGGGTCGCACTCGCAGACGGTGCTGAAAGACAACTATCGGAGCGTTCTTGCGGCTCAGAGGATGAAAGAAGCCATAGAGCGTATGGACACTGCTGCGCTTTTTATAGTCGCGGGTGAGCGGCAAAAGGGTATCGAGCAGGCGGAAAAGAATCGCCCCATCTTCGAGGCCGAATTGAAAGTACAGGAAGGAAATATCACCGAGGCAGGAGAAAAGGAGTTCACCGAAAACCTTCGCCGTGCCTGGGAGGACTATCAAGCCAGATTCGCCGCTATGCAGAAAACCACAAGCGTCGAAGAAGCAAAGCGACTTTATTTCGCGGAGCTGGAAGGGGCATTTTACCAAGTAAAAGCGGCGGCCGATCATATTCTGGCAATCAACCAAGATGCGATGGTGCGTAAAAGCGATGCGGTGCGCCGGACGGCGGAGAGCATGAAAACGATTACCATTATAGTCGGGCTTGCCGCCTTGGCGCTTGGACTGTTCCTTTCGAGTCTGTTGACCCGCCGCATGTTGCAGCCGCTGTCGGCACTAAGCGAGGCTACTCATAAACTCGGAGAAGGCAACTTTGATACCCGGGCCCATGTGCGCGGCAATGATGAACTGGCACAGTTGGCCCGTGACTTTAACGCGATGGCGGGTCGCCTATCGGAATACCGCAAAAGCTCTCTGGGGGATCTCCTTCAAGCGCACCTCAGTATGCAAGCGGCGATCGACAGTTTGCCGGACCCGGTGGTTATCTTCAGTGTCAGTGGCGAGCTGCAGAACGTAAACCATGCGGCCGAAACTCTTTTGGCGCTCAGCGCGGAAACCGGAATCAAGGAACCGCTCAAGCGCGTCCATGAATCGATTCAAGTTGTTCTCGAACGCGTGCGTAGCCATGTACTGAGTGGCAAGGGCGCTTATGTTCCTAGAGGATTTGAAGACGCGGTTCAATTACCGACGTTGTTAGGGAACCGTTATTTTTTACCGCGCGGCGCTCCGGTGTATGAAACCAAAGGCGTCGTGATCGGTGCCACCGTAATTCTTCAGGATGTTACCCGACTGCGGCGTTTCGAGGAATTGAAGAACGATCTGGTTGCGACAGTGGCGCACGAGTTTCGCACACCGTTGACGTCATTGCGCATGGCGGTGCACCTTTGCACCGAGGGCGCCGCCGGTCCGGTCTCAGATAAACAGGCCGAACTGCTTCACGCTGCACGAGAGGACTGCGATCGTCTTCAAAGTATGGTCGATGATCTGCTGGACTTGTCCCGTATTGAATCGGGGCGCATCGAACTATTCCCATTGCCGACCGCGTTGAGCCAGCTCGTTCAGAGGGCTATCGAGGAGCACAAGCCCAAGGCCGACGAGGCAGGATTGAATTTGACCGCCGATGTTCCTCTTCCCGAAGCCAGGGTTTTGGCCGATCACGAACGCATCGGCCATGTGTTTTCCAACCTGATCGTGAATGCGATACGCTACACGCCGAAAGGTGGCATTGTGACACTTGGCGCTGAGATCCTCGATCGCTCTGTGCGTTTTACCGTCACAGATAATGGAAAAGGAATTCCATCGCAGTATCATGAACGGATTTTTGAAAAGTTCTCTCGCGTGCCTGACAGCGAGCCCAGAGGCACCGGATTAGGATTGTACATCGCCCGGGAAATCATTCGCGGCCATGGAGGCGAAATCGGGGTGGCAAGCCGGGGCGAACCGACCAAGGGGAGTATCTTTTGGTTTACGTTACCCTTAGCGGGTCAGCCGCGTTCCAGAGGAGAAGCATAATGACGGAACTCAAGCCGCGACTATTGGTCATGCTTTAAGACGTCTCGGCAACCTGTTCACAATGACTAGTCTTCGGTTTTCTGATGCTTGCGTGCATCGGCAGCGCCACAGAATCTTCGCTCTGTTTCGGGTCCTGCTTTGCCAATTGCCGTTCCATTAACATCGTTGCATAGACCTGTTAGGTGAAATTGTGCCTCTGGCTTGGTTTCGTTCTCTGAAGCAACTACTCCTCGGCAGACCCAAAGATCCGCTCGATCCGAAGGTCTTTCATCAAATATCGCTCGTCGCCTTTTTAGCCTGGGTGGGCCTCGGCGCCGACGGCTTGAGTTCTTCGGCTTATGGTCCCGAAGAAGCTTATCTCGCATTAGGAGAGCATTTTTATCTCGCCTTGCCTCTCGCAATTTTAACAGCGGTGACGGTTTTCGTTATTTCAGCCAGTTATTCTCAAATCATTGAGCTCTTTCCGACCGGCGGCGGCGGTTATCTGGTAGCGACGAAACTCTTGGGCCCCAAGGCGGGGCTCGTTTCCGGATCTGCTCTGGTAGTCGACTATATGCTGACCATCACCATTTCGATTGCCAGCAGCGCCGATGCCCTGTTCAGTTTCTTACCTGTTGGTTTTCAGGGGTATAAAATTTTCGCAGAAATTTTTTTTATATTTGGGCTGATATTTTTAAATCTGCGCGGTGTCAGGGAATCGGTAATGTTTTTATTGCCGATTTTCCTGCTTTTTGTAGTGATGCACATCGTGGCCATCACACTTGGCGTAGCTCCGCACCTCGGTGACATGCCAACCTTAATCTCGAATTCGTACCGTCAAACAGCGGGCGACGTCCAGGGCTTGGGGCTGATTGCCACACTAGCGATTCTGCTCCATGCGTACAGCCTCGGCGGCGGCACGTACACCGGCATCGAAGCAGTGAGCAACGGACTGCAGATCTTGCGCGAGCCGCGGGTTGAGACCGGAAAGAAAACCATGCTCTATATGGCCACTTCGCTGGCCTTCACCGCGAGCGGCATACTGCTTTGCTATCTTTTGAATCGCGTTACCCATGAGCCGGGAAGAACTCTCAACGCCAGTTTGTTTACCAATATCTACGGTCTCTTCTTTGGCGCCGATACCTCCGTGACCGCTCTTCTGGTGATCGTCACGTTGATCACCGAAGCGGCGCTGTTGATCGTCGCCGCGCAGGCGGGTTTTCTCGACGGCCCACGGGTCCTTTCCAACATGTCGCTCGATTCCTGGACGCCGCATCGCCTGTCGCACTTGAGTGATCAGCTGGTGACGCGCAATGGCGTCTGGTTTATGGGCTTGGCATCCGTGGCTTTTTTGCTTTATAGCCACGGCGCCGTGAAACTCCTGGTAGTGATGTACAGCATCAACGTTTTTCTGACGTTCACTCTGTCTCAGCTGGGAATGTGCCGTCATTGGTGGGATGTGAGGAAATCGGCTGCGCGCTGGCGGCACGGGCTGTTTGTGAATGGCTTTGGCCTGCTTCTGACGGCCACGATTTTGTGCGTGACGGTGACGACGAAATTTGCCGAAGGGGGGTGGATCACTATTTTCGTCACGCTGGTTTTCGTTTTGCTCTGTCAGGCGGTCCGTTGGCATTATGACCGGGTGGGCGCGGCACTCAAACGCCTTGACGATACTTTGCTCGGCATTCCCTTTCAGCCTGATTTAAACGCGCCCGCGCCGGTGAAGGTTCCCACAGCGCCGACCGCGGCTATCATTGTGCGCGATTTCGATGGAGTCGCGGTGCACACGCTCTTGAACATGCAGCGGTTGTTTCCGAACCATTTTAAGAATGTGATTTTTGTATCTGTCGGCGTCATCGATACGGGGCAGTTCAAAGGCCATGCAGAGATAGAGAACCTCAGGCGTAAAAAAGAAGAAGATCTCAAAAGCTTCGTCGACTTCGCCATCTGTCTAGGCTGGTATGCGGAATACCGCTACGATCTGGGCGTCGATCTAATCGCCGAGCTTGAGCAACTCTGCGATGCCGTGGCGAAGGAATTTCCGCGGGCGGTTTTCTTTAGCGGTAAGCTGGTCTTCGAGCAGGAGAACCTGTTCACGCGTCTATTGCACAATCATACACCGTTCACCTTGCAACAACGGCTCCAGTTTGCCGGCCGCGATATGATGATCTTGCCGATTCGCGTCTTTGGCGCTTACAGCGCGGCGCAAACAAGTGAATGAGTCTCGCATCACCATGCTAGCTCTCGTACTTCCGACGTTTGCGCCATAGGGTCGAAGCGTCGATGCCGAGAATCGCCGCGGCGTCGTCCAATGTCGCTGCCCGAGCGACGACGCGAGCGATGTGCTCGCGCTCGATAGCCTCCAATGAAAAGTCGCCGCCTACCCGCGGCGCAGCGGGTCTCATGGGCGCCCAGATGTGAGCCGGAAACGCTTCCGGTTCGATAATTTGGGCCGGCCAAAGAATCACTGCGCGCTCGATCGTGTTTCTAAGTTCGCGAATATTTCCGGGCCACTTATAAGACGTAAGCGCTTGCTCGGCGCTTTTTGAAAGTTCAGGCGGCTGCCGCCGCGCCGCTCTTGCAAAAAAACTGAGAAACCGGCGCGCTAGCCGAAGGATATCCTCCGATCGCTCACGCAGCGGAGGTAATTGCAGATCGATCACATTGAGGCGGTACAGTAGGTCCTCACGAAACAGACCTTTACGGACGTGGTCGTCGAGATCACGGTTGGTTGCCGCCACTGTTCGAACATTGGCGCGCCGGGTTTTATTTTCACCCAGCCGCTCAAACTCTTTTCCCTCGAGAAAGCGCAGCAGTTTCGCTTGTAGAGAGGGTGAAATGTCGGCTATTTCGTCAAGAAACAAAGTGCCGCCCTCAGCGGCTTCGACTCGGCCAGGTTGATCGCGCACCGCTCCCGTGAAGGCACCTCTGGCATGGCCGAACAATTCGTTAGTCAGCAACTCCTCAGACAAGGTTGGACAGTTCACGACTACAAAGGGGTAGCGGCTTCGTAAACTCATTGAGTGAATCCAGCGAGCTAAAACGCTCTTGCCCGTGCCGCTTTCCCCCCGCAGTAAGACCGGCGCGTCCGATGCTGATGCTTTCCCGGCAACTTCAAAGACGGCGCGGATTTTGGGCGAATCCGATTCCAAATCGGTCTCCGGCACGGCTTCTTGGAGGCGGCCCTCCAATTCTATGACTCGCTTTTTCAGATCCCGATGCTTGTTAATTTGATCAACGACATGGCGAATTTGTGCCGGCGTGAACGGTTTGGGCAAATAGTCGATGGCGCCGCGCTTTACGGCTTCAACGGCGCTATCGTAGGTTGCGTAGGCGGTCATCACAACGATCAACAAGTCAGGGCAATTCGCGAGAAGTTTTGGAATCAGATCAAGACCGCTTGTCCCGTCCAAGCGCAAATCAAGAAAGGACAGATCGAAGGTTTGCGCTGAAAGCGCATTCAACGCGCCTTCGGCGGTTGCGACAGCCGTCACCTCACAATCTATTTGCTCGAGGCACAGTGATAACGTAGCACGAATGTTTTTCTCATCATCGATGATCAGCACTCGCAGCTTGCTGTGAGGACCGTGGGCCCTTATGTCTTCCATCAGAGTAGTCTTGTATGCTCTTTGGACGGCTAAGATCAAGATCACCTTAGGAGAATTCGATTTAACTAAATGGCGCCTACGAGCCGTGATCCGATATCGAGAGCCGGATAGTGTTAAGCGGCAAGCTGGCCATCGTCGTCATTGTACCTGCAGAGAAGTGGCCTTATTCAAACGTCGCTCAACGTAAGAAAAAAACTTTAAGTAAAAGCGGGGCGCTACGAGCGATCCCTAAGCGCCGCTAGTTAATAATCATCAAGTGGCAATCGTGCGGGAGCTTTTTCATTAGCCCTTTGACTACGTGACCGCGAAGCATGTGATAAAAGGCCGAGCGCCGAGAAGCGCCGATCACTACCGCATCGACATCGAGAGCCTTGGCCGCGTTGGCAATCGCCTCGGCCGCATTGTGCGACACAGCCCAAATCGGTACGATTTCTATCTGACTCTCGCGCACGGCTTGCAGCGCGGTCTTCAGGGTTTGCACTCCCTGCTCGTTGGGCCTGTGCGGTGTGTCGCCGGTGAACAGGCCAGGCCACTCCTCCACATACATACAATACAACGCCGACTCGCCTCGTCCTTTGGCACGCCCGATCGCTTCCTGAATCAAGCGCGGGTTTTCATCGCGTAGCGCCAGTAGCGTCGATGACGAGTAAAATGGCTTCACTTCAACCGCCTCGGCAAGAGTCATAAGGCCCTTCAATTCGTCCTCGACTAGATCCTCGGAGGCGCGATAGGCGCGCGCTTGAAGCCGTTGAATGAATGGTATGTGCACCAACAAATCGACAAACCAGGCGCGGCGCACGCCGACCGCAGTGAGCATGCCGATCAACGTCACTGCGCCGCCGAAATAGGTTGCCAGCTGTTTTTCGATCAGGTTTATTCCCCATGCCACCATGACCATACCGGTGGTCAGAACTCCTAACCAAAATCCCCAATCCCGTCTTCCCAGATTCCAGCGGATTGAATCCAGGCTCAATGATGAAAATACAAAGGCCCCCAATAAGCCGAAGGCATACATATCGCCCAAAATTTTCATCTGACCTCCGCTCATTAAAATGACCAGAGCGGGTACGATGGTGGCAATGCCTACAGCCACATGCGGTGTGTTAAAGGTTGGATTTCGTACGGCAATGATTTGCGGCAGAAAGCCGCCTTTCACCAACGCTAGAAAGACGTGATACGAGCCGATGATCGCGGTGTTGGCGGCAAAGAGCAGCAGGCTGGATGCCGTCAAAACTACCGCCAACTTGATCCCGTAGCCGCCAACAATCAGCCCAAGCTCGGAAATGAATCTCTCGCTTTCGGTTGCCTTGAAGTGCTCCGGTAACAAACCTATTGATAAAGCGGTCAGCACTGGTGAAGTTATGACCATGCTAACGATTACCGCACCCATCGCCCACCGAGTGGTTCGGCGCAGAGGAAAGCGCATGGTCGGACTTAGCTGGCTAATACTTTCCAGGCCTGAAAAGGCAAGCCACGCAGCGGAAAACCCAACGAGTAGGTCATACGTTGAGAGTTCCCTATCGGTGCCAAGTTTGCTGATGACCATGTGCCACTGTGAACCATTCATGCTGATGAATGCGAAGCCAATGACGACCAGATTGACCAGGAATGAGGCGCACGCCATCACCAGTGCGACCGCGGCGCTCTCGCGGATGCCGACGATGTTTAAGGCCGCTAAGACGCCGACGCCAACGCAGGCGAGGATCACGATATGCGGGTCCAATGCAGGGAAAGCACTGCCGATGTACTGGAATCCGGAAACGGCGGAGATGGCAGTGGTCAGGAAGTAGTCGACGGTAATTAGCATCCCGCCCAGGCATCCCCACATCGGGCCGAAAGCCTTGGTCGTAATGGTAACGACCCCGCCGCCTTCTGGATTGCGCCACGAGATCTCGATGTATTTCAATGCCAGCAGAATGAAACCGCCGGTAGTTAGCAGAACAAAGAACGGCGTCGCGTCTTTGACATGGCCATAGAGGATTCCGGGCACGTAATAAACTGAGGTGCCGATGTCGCAGAAGACTACAGCCCACGCCAAAAACCAATTTAATTGCCTGGTATCTTTAGTAGGTTGCATTATCGGGTGAAGATGATTTCATTGCGGGTAGAATGTGATCTCCGTAGTTAAAGCATGTTTCCCGTCAAAAGGAACAGTACCGACCCGGAAAGATGCGCCAAATAATGCTCTTGGAGCTCCAACGTGACCGGACGACCACGGCGAGATTCTTTAGTTTCATAACTGCATTTCGCGGTTATTCATTGCGTACACTTCTGCCTTGCGGCCGTCAATTCACGTGGTGGGGTTTGAAGAAACCGATTGGTCCTATGAAAGGGTCCAAGAGTTTAGACAACCAAGTACCCAAAGAGGATATGGTGAGAAACCTTGCATTGTCTGTGCTGCTAGCGACAGCGACACTCGTTCTATTCTCGCTTGATGCGCATGCGCAGACGCGAGCAAGCGCCGACAAAGTTCGGGTGGTTTACAGCGCCATCGGCAGTTCGCAAAGCCCCTTGTGGATTGCCCATGAAGCCGGCTTGTTTAAAAAGCATGGTCTTGATGCCGAAATCCTCTACGTCGCCGGCGGCTCGCGAGCGGCGCAGGTGATCTTGTCCGGTGAGGCGCCGATTGCCATGTTCAACGGCAGCTCGGTAATCAGCGCGAATCTCGCCGGGGCGGATCTGGTTAATCTGGCCAGCGGCATGAATGTTCTGCCTTTCTTCCTGGTCACCGGACCCGGGGTCAAGCAAGTCGAGGATCTCAAAGGCGGGAAAGTTGCGATCACACGATTTGCTTCGGCAACCGACTTCGCTCTGCGTTTTGCGGCGGAAAAGTGGCCTATAAAACCAGAGCGCGATTTTGCAGTGATACAGTTAGGCGGACAGCCGGAGATGATGGCGGCGCTCAAGAGCGGCGCGGTGCAGGGAGCCATGCTCAACGCTGAGTTCGCGATTCTAGCGCGTCGCGAAGGCTATCGCGATCTTGTCGACGTAGCTTCGCTGGGCTTGGTTTTTCCCGGTTCGGGAGTCAACACCAGCCGGTCTTTCATCAAAAGCCGCCGCGATACGGTATTGCGAATCATGCGCGCTTACACCGAGAGCGTTCACCTCGGCAGAACCAACAAAAGCTTTGGTGTTACTGTGCTGGGAAAGTATCTCAAGAATCAGGACGTGCCGTTTTTACAAGCGGTTCACGAACTCTATCTGGGCCGCTATATTCCCTGGCCTCCTTACCCTTCTGCGGAAGCCATGAAACGAGCTCTGGACGACGTTGCCGAAAGAGATCCGCGCGCGCGGGGCATGCGCCCCGAACAATTCATCGATGCCAGCGTGATGCAGGAGCTCGACAAGGAAGGTTTTATCAAGCAACTGGGGCGCTGATACTTACAAGAAAAAAGTTCAACTTTTCAAAGGTTCAAACCTTCAACGTCCGATAGACACTTTCCGGGCTAAACACCGGGTCGCCACGGTCGGATTACTTGAGCTTTCTGATCTCTTGAAGAATTTGTTTGTTCGTTGGCCGGATGGTGTAGTTTGTTTCGGTAAACTTCCAACGCACTACTCCCTTGGTA
>Ga0075430_100004138_pt1 | contig 12245 bp, 8 predicted proteins | sample RhiMetdeltSRZDD4_FD_75294 | JGI IMG/M metagenome (GOLD analysis project Ga0075430, IMG submission 75294) | Populus rhizosphere microbial communities from Tennessee, USA - Rhizosphere MetaG P. deltoides SRZDD4 | ecosystem: Host-associated > Plants > Roots > Rhizosphere > Soil | place: USA... | reverse complement strand
AGGAGTCACCGGTTTCCTGATGCGCATTCACTTCATAGGCATTTGCGGCACTGCTATGGCCACTGTCGCCGCGCTCCTGAAGCGGCAGGGCCACGATGTCACCGGCTCGGACCAGAACGTCTATCCGCCGATGAGCGATTTTCTCCGTGAGGAGCAGATTCCGATCCTCACTCCCTTTGCTGCGAATCACATCGGGGCAGATGTCGATCTCGTGGTCGTGGGAAACGCAATCTCACGCGGCAATCCGGAGCTCGAGACCGTTCTCGAGACGAGAGCACGATACTGCTCCCTTCCAGAGGTCATTCGAGATCAGTTCCTCTGGACATCGCGGCCGATCGTGATCGCCGGCACGCACGGTAAGACGACCACCACGGCACTGACGGGCTGGCTCTTGACACACGCGAAGCGCGACCCGTCGGTGCTGGTCGGCGGCATTGCGCTCAACTTGGGAGACGGCGGCTCCAGCTATCGGGCGGGCCGGGGCCAGGAGTTCGTGATCGAGGGCGATGAATACGACAGCGCGTTCTTCGACAAGACCGCCAAGTTCCTGAAGTACCTTCCGCAGATTGCCGTCGTCGGCAACATAGAGTTCGATCACGCCGACATCTATCAGGACCTCGACGCGGTTCGGTTGGCATTCAGACGGCTCGCGAACCTCGTTCCGCGCAACGGCCTCCTGCTGCTCGGGCACGACAGTCCCGATGCCGCGGCGCTGCGCGATGCCGCCGTGAGTCCCGTCGAGACATTCGGAACGAGCGACGCCGCCACGTGGCAAGCCTGCGACGTCGAGCACGCGGATGGTTTGACGAGCTTCACCGTTCGGTATCGCGGCCAACCCATTGGACGTTTCCGGTCGCCGCTGCTCGGATTCCACAATGTTCGAAACGCGTTGGCGGCTGTCGCGGTATCCCGGAGCGTCGGCATCCCAGCAGACGAGGTTGCCGCGGGTCTTCAGGCATTCAAGGGCGTCAAGCGCCGTCTCGAGACCATCGGCGTGCGTAGCGGCGTAACCGTTATGGACGACTTTGCACATCACCCGACCGCGGTCCACGAGACGCTGACCGCGCTGCGCGCGGGCTATCCGTCGCGCCGCATCTGGGCGGTGTTCGAGCCACGATCGGCGTCGTCGTGCCGGCGCGTTTTTCAAGACGACTTTGCGCGCGCGTTCAGCGCCGCGGACGAGGTAGTGGTCGCCGCAGTATTTCGGAGCCTGCTGCCCGAAGCCGAACGCCTGTCGGAAGAGCGCCTAGTTTCTGATTTGCGGTCGCGGGGGCAGCGAGCTAGATATATTCGCGAGGTGGACGCGATCGTTCACACGATAGCGGCCGAGCGTCGTGAAGGCGACATCGTGGTGCTGATGTCCAACGGTGGATTTGGCGGAATTCACCAGAAACTGCTGGACGCGCTGAACGATGTGGACTCACCGGCGGCGCCCGCTGATTCTGTGGCGTCCTGAGAGCGGACGAAGACACAGAACGGCGAAGAGGAGACGGAGCGTGCCCATCCGCGAAGCGGGGGATTCGGCGGTGATCCTTCAGCTCGAAGCGGGAATGCCGCAACGTCGCAACGAGATCGACGCCGAGGTCAACAGCCGCGCGATTCGTATTGCGGAGGGCGTGCGTCAGCGTCGCATCCGTGGAGTCCGCGACGTTGTGCCCACGTTTCGATCCGTAGCCGTGTTTTTCGATCCACTCGTCACCGATCTGACCACCATTGTTGAAGCGCTGGACGAACGTTCAGATCAGCGGCAGCCACGGGAAGCAGGAAGAGTCCTCGAGGTACCGGTCGTATATGGTGGGGACGCCGGTCCCGACCTCGCGTCCATTGCGAACGCTGCCGGACTGACCCCGGAAGCTGTCGTGGCGCGACATGCCTCGCGCGCATACCGCGTGTTCATGCTCGGGTTCCTTCCGGGATTCCCATACATGGCGCCGGTAGACGAGGCGATTGCGGCACCGCGACGGCCGGCGCCTCGCGCCAGGGTGGCGGCGGGGTCGGTTGGGATCGCTGGGCAGCAGACTGGCATCTATCCCCGCGAATCACCGGGCGGTTGGCAGATCATCGGTCGAACGCCGCTCGAGCTGTTCGATGCGGACAAGACCCCACCGGCATTGCTGACGCCCGGCGACACCGTGCGGTTTGTACCCGTCGAGTCGTACGTAGTGTCCGGCTTTAGCCGGACCGACACCCGCGCGTCTGAGGTCCGGCTAAAGCCGGACACTACGGACGACCGGCTGAAGGCGGACACTACGTACGATTCGTCCGCGAGGTTCATCACAGTCCTGCGATCAGGCTTGTTCACGACGATCCAGGACGCCGGTCGGTGGGGTTATCAGCATCTCGGTGTGCCGGTGTCCGGACCTATGGATCCTGCGTCGCATCGGCTTGCGAATGCGCTACTTGGCAATCTGCCCGATGCGGCGACGCTCGAAGCGACCATCATCGGTCCGGAGCTCCGGTTCGAGCAGGATTCAACAATCGCGATCACGGGCGCCGACCTGCAGCCAATGCTCGAGGGGACGCCAGTGGTGATGGGCAGCGTTGTGCGATGCGCTTCCGGCAGCGTTCTGCGCTTTGGCAATCGCCGCGCGGGCGCCAGGGCCTATGTTGCGGTTGATGGTGGAATTGGCGTGCCGCAGGTGCTGGGCAGCCGTGCGACGCACGTCATGAGCGGGCTTGGCGGGGTGGCCGGGCGTGCCCTGCACGCGGGCGACCGCGTTCCGCTTCGGGATCGTCAACCCTCCGCAGGGGGGACGGCACGCGATCGTCGAATCCACGAGGGCGGCAGCGTGCGGTTGCGCGTCATGGCCGGTCCCCAGACCGAGTATGCGGATCCATCGGCGCTCCAAGTGCTTCAACGGACGCGATTCGTCGTTTCGCCGCAATCGGACCGCATGGGTTATCGACTGACAGGCAGCGCTCTTCCAACACGAAAAGACAGCGGTGAGATGATCTCCGACGCTACGGTTGTGGGCGCCGTACAGGTTCCTCCGTCCGGACAGCCCATTCTGCTGATGGCGGATCGACAGACAACCGGAGGCTACCCGCAGATTGCGGTGGTGATTACGGCGGACTTGCCGCGAGCGGCGCAGCTTGTGCCCGGCGATTCCATACAGTTCGAGCTGTGCAGCCGCGCCGACGCTATTGCAGCGTTGACGGAACAGGAAGGATCCGTGCGTGGCGGATGATGCGGTTCAGCCTCGGCCAGGAGTACTGCTGGCACCGCTGACGACGCTTGGCGTCGGAGGACCCGCCGATTGGTTCGTTCGTGCCACGAGCGCAGAGCAAGTTGTCGCCGCAGTCAGGTGGTGCCGCGACAGGGATCTTTCGCTGTTCGTTCTGGGTGGTGGCAGCAATCTCGTAATCGCCGATGATGGCGTCAACGCCCTCGTCCTGCAGGTGGCGATCAAGGGCGTCGATTTCCTGCGGCGGCACACCGACATCCTCGTGCGTGTTGGCGCGGGGGAGCCCTGGGACGGCGTGGTGGCAGCGGCCGTCCGGCACGGGCTCGCGGGTCTGGAGTGTCTATCAGGCATCCCTGGCAGCACGGGCGGTACTCCAGTGCAGAACGTTGGTGCCTACGGACAGGAGGTGTCGGACACAATCACGGAAGTGGAAGTGTTCGACACTGCGACTATGCACATAACGACCCTGGCGCCAGTGCAATGTCGGTTCGGTTACCGTACGAGCCGCTTCAAGTCTGATGACGCGGGACGGTTTGTCGTGTGCGGAGTGCAGTTTGCGCTGCGCCAGGGTTCCCCGACCATCACGTATCCGGATGTAATCGACTACGTGCAGCGCGGCAGGATTTCATCGCCCACACTCGACGACGTACGGCAAGCCGTGCTTTCGATTCGGCGCGGAAAGGGCATGGTCATCGACGAGACAGATCCGGACACGCGCAGTGTTGGGTCGTTCTTCGTCAATCCGGTTGTCACGACGGCCGTTCACGCCGGCCTCGAAGCGGCACTGAAGGGCGCTGTGCCCGGTTTTCGCATGCCCCACGACCGCATCAAGCTGCCGGCTGCATGGCTCATCGAACAGTCAGGTTTTCCTCGCGGCTATCAGTCGGGACCGGTTGGCCTGTCCACCAAGCATCCGCTCGCGGTCATCAATCGCGGCGGCGCCACGGCACGAGACGTGCTGCGACTGGCCGTGCAGATCAAGAGACGCGTCGCGGACCGATTCGGTATTGCGCTCGTGCCCGAACCGGCGTTCGTCGGATTCGCAGACGAAGCGGGGGTGGCGTATCTGACGGGACGCGGCGGCTAAAGCTGCCGCGCGACGCGAACCCGGATCTGGCGCGCCGGCCAGGGCGCGCGTGATCGAAACGTAGAGCGCACCCTTTAGCGTGCGCGGAGATCGAATGTAGAGCGCACGCTTTAGCGTGCGCGGAGGTCGAATGTAAAGCGCACGCTTTAGCCCGCGCGCTTGCAGCCATGTGCACACGAGGATTCATGTCGACACTGCTCATTGAAGGCGGACACCGACTACAGGGGCGCGTGGCCGTCGAAGGCAACAAGAACGCCGCGCTGCCGTTGCTCGCGGCCTGTCTGCTGACCGAGGACGAATGCGTTCTGACGAACGTGCCACGCATCGGCGACGTGGAGGTGATGGCGCGGCTGCTCCTCGATATCGGGGCGGAGGTCGACGGCATCGGCAGCACGACCCTCCGGATCCGCGCGCCGCGGCTGCGCAAGCACGCACCCGATCGTGGACTCGTCGGCAGACTACGCGGGTCCGTGCTGCTGCTTGGACCGCTGCTCGCCCGGTTGGGGCGCGCGCATATAGCGCCTCCAGGAGGCGATTTTCCAGCCCGCCGGTCGATCTCCACGCACCTCGAGGCGCTCGAGGCGATGGGAGCCAGGCAGAGTCAGAGCGCCGACCACATGCTCGAGGCCCCGGACGGACTCAAGGGCGCCTCGATGTATCTGTACGAGGCGTCCGTAACCGGCACCGAAACGGCCCTTCTCGCGGCCGCGACCGCGCGAGGACCGTCGGAGATACGCCACGCGGCGCTCGAGCCGCACGTCGTCGAGCTCTGCGAATTCCTGCAGAAGATGGGAGTCGGCATCACGGGCGTCGGCACGCCGACAATCGCAGTCGAAGGCGTGTCGCGTCCGCATGGCGCCGAACATCGGCTCGGCGGCGATTACATCGAGGCGGGGAGCTGGGCTGTCGTGGCCGCCATAACCGGCGGCGAGATCCATATCGAAGGAGCGCGAGAGGCAGAAATCGAAGTCGTGGCGGCCGTCCTGAACCGCATGAACGTCCGCTGCGGCATGAGAGACGGTGTGTTCGAGGTCAAGCCGTCGCAGCCGAAGGCGGCGCGGCGGATTACAACAGGATTGTGGCCGTCGTTTCCGAGCGATTTGATCAGTCTCGTGACCGTGCTGGCGACGCAGGCCCAGGACCGCACGCTCGTGCACGACTGGATGTATGAGCTTCGGCTCTTCGCGCTGGAGCAGTTGAGCGGAATGGGAGCTGACCTCTTTCTGGCGGATGCCCACCGAATCATCGTCAGCGGACCTACTCGTCTACGTGGGGGCCGGTTGCTCGACAGCCGTGACATCAGGTCCGGTATGTCGCTCATCGCCGCCGGACTCGCGGCCGAGGGCCAGACGCGCGTGCAACCCCTCGAGATCGTCGAGCGTGGCTACAGCCAGCTCGTCGAGCGACTCCAGGGTCTTGGCGCCAAAGTCGCGAAGGTTGAGTAGCCGGAGACCCTTAAGTCTCGGAATGTCCTACGGTGCCGGGGCGGGTGCAGGAGCCGGCGCCGGCTGAGACGTTGGCGGCTCAATGGGCGCTGCGGGCGGCGGGAACGCCGGAGGCACCCCCGGTGGGGGGGCCGGCTGCGGAGCCGGAGGTGGAGCAGCTATCGGCGGCGGCTCGACGGTAATAGGTAAGTCGATCACGCCGGTACCGCCTGCGCCGCGACCCACTCGGAACGGTCGCAAGTCTTCTTCAGAGAGCTGCAGCACGCGGACGATGTGCGGTGTCAACGTGAGGACGATGTCGGTTTCCAGTGTCTCGCGGCGATTGTTCGCGAAGATACGGCCGACAATCGGCAGGTCGCTCAGGCCTGGAATGCCGTCGACAACTCGTCGCTCGTCATCGCGAATGAGGCCGGCCAGGAGATTGGTCTCGCCGTCACGCAGGCGAATAACCGTGTTGATTTCGCGGTTTCCGAATGTCGGCAGTCCCCCGAACCCTGTTCCCGTGATGCTGCTGACGAGGACCTTCAGGGCCAGCGAGACGTCGGCATCATGGTGGGTGCGCGGCGCAATATCGATGTTCACGCCGATGTTCTCGTAGTTGAACGACGTAATAGGCTGTTGCGCTATGCCGCCTGTCGCGATCGGGGCGAAAACGGTCACCGGAACGGGCACTCGCTCGCCGAATCTGGCGGACGCGGTCATGCCTTCGGAGGCGCGCAGCTGCGGATTGGCGAGGACGCGCGTGTTTCCGTCAGACTTCAGCAGCCGGTAAAACAACGCCGGTACGTTCGTCAAGAACACGCCCGACTGCGTGAGATTCGTCAGATCCTCGAGCGTGAGATTCTCGCGATTGACGGTTACCGCGCCGTCGATGCCGGGCGAGCCGGGCGAGGCGAACTGCAGACCGTACTGGACCAGCCGGGTCCGGTCGATTTCGAGCAGCTCGACGTCGATGACCACTTCGGGCCGCGCCTTGTCGATCGCCGCAATCAGCTTCGCCGCAGCCGCAACGCGCTCGGGCGTGTCCTTGATCGACAAGGCATTCGTCGCGGTAATCGGAGCCAGCCGCCGGTTATCGATCACGATGCGGAGAAGGTCGAGCGTCTCCTTGACGTCAGCGTTGCTTAGATAAAACGTCCGCACAACCTCGTCCTCGTACTCGGTGCGCTTGGCTGGGGTATCGGGGATGACGGTGATCGTTCGTTGCGCGGTGACCCGGTAAAAGTTGCGCGTCGCCGTCGAAAGTGATTCAAGCGCGTCCGCGACGCTGGCGTTTCGAAGATCGATCGTGACCAGCTGATCGCGGAACTGCGGGTCGAACACGATGTTGAGATTTGCGAACCGGGCGAGCGCAGTGTAGATGTCTCTGGCACTGGCATCCCGGAAGGTCAGGGAAGTGGGCAGCCGGACGTCTGCGGGAAGCTCGAGCCCGGGCGGTTGCATAGTCCGCGAACGCTCGATCAACGCCTCGAGCGCGGTTTTTCCCTCGCGCGCGACTGCAGCCTTGGTCTCGATGTCTTTTTGCACGGAGCTCAACAGGTTGGCAACGTTTGCATCGCTCGGGTTCAGCTCTGCCGCGAGCTGCAACTCGACCAGGGCTTCGTTAAGGCGTCCCGAGTCATGAAAACGACGGCCGCGCGCGAAATGTTCCAGGGCCGCTCGGAGCCTCGAGCGCTCGAGCCCGGCGCGGGCGGCGCCGTCATACGGATGCTCCTGGAGAGCCCGGGTGTACTCGATGACCGCCCGGTCAAAGTCCTGCGCGAGCTCGGCATTCATGCCCGCACGGAGCGCCCCACTCGCGCAACCGGCGAGAAGGGAGGTCAGCAGCAGGAGGCCTGCGATACGGCTATTTGCGAGTGTTGTCACTGTCGATGACATCTACGCCACGCGGCACACGGAACGTGAACTCCTTATCGGATATTCCCTGATTTTCCTTCAGGTTCGTGAACGTGATCGCCGAATCACCCCCCTGGCGGTCCCGTGTCGTCAGCCCTCGCATCTGCAATGTCGCAGGGTCTACGGCCAGAATCAGGTATTCGTATTCCGGCTCCGGGCGGCGCGGAGTCAGCTTCAGCGACGTTGTGCCCGGGACGGTGGGATCGACATATGCCGCGGTGAAATCGCGGGCGATATCGCCCTTACCCGCAAGGAACAGCGCCGGCGTCGTCGCCTGATCGTCGGGCGGCAGCGGCGTCACGATGACCTGTTTATCCGCTGGAATGTGCGAATACACCTTGCGCCCGTCCGACACGAACTCCTTCTTTTCGGGAGACGAGTACGTCCACCGCATCAGCCCGGGCTTCTTGATGAGCACGTGCCCGCGTTCGGTGGTCTGCGTGCGCAATGCGCCACCGCGATAGCTATGAACGAAGTCCGCTGAGAAGTCCCGGATACCCTGGTACCGCTGCTGGAGAGATTTCGCGAGAGCGTCGGCCGACGGACGCGTCTGGGCGCCCAATACCACCGGCAACAGGCACATCGAGAGGACAACCGCGAAACGTAGCATCTTGGATCCACCTCAGGCTTTCAAGGTTCGCGCCAACGGGCCATGGTGGCCGGGGCGACCCGCGCCCGCTCCTCGGCCCTCTGGGCGAGTTGAAGTGTGGCCACGGGGACACGGTAGCGTGGCTCAGCTGCGAAGACGTTGGCTGCATAGTAGGGGCGCGACGGTTCCGCATCGCGCCCAAACCAAATGAGACTCACGCCGCGCTCGATTGTAAGGACGTGCTGACGGCCGCGAAGGACGTGCCCGAACCCCGCGCGCCGGAAGGTGTCGAACGGTAGCCACGAATCCATTCGAACCGTAAACATTTCATCGATGACGCGAAACCGTTCGGTGAATGGGCGATTGGAGGCCCGGTATGTCTGCGGCGCCTCGCCGCTGACGCCGGCGAACAGTTCGTACGCGGACGGTACGCGGGGGGGCACACTGCCGTTCATCAGCCCTGAGAGAGCCTCGCTCAGCGCCTCGGGATCCAGTTGGCTTTCCCGCGGCGGTGTCAGCACGCAGAGTACGTAAGGCATACCGCGCGGCACTGCAGCGAATGCTTCCGGCAGCGTCGGAACCGCAGCATCTTGAATGACGGGAAACTCCGGACCGTACGCCGTCATGACATCCGCTGCAGCAGCGCCATTCAGTACGACGTCACGGCCGAGCCGGTGGTTGTCCTGCACTAAGAACGGCCAGTGCGACAAGACGTCTCCGACTCGAACCCAGGTGAGATCCCGGCGCAGATAACGACCCATGTAGAGGAGCACGTTCTCGACCTGCCAGTTCACGTCCGACACCAGCAGAGCATTGCTGTCGTCCAGGCCTAGCGCGAGGCGTGCGATCAGCTCCTCGCCGCGTCGATCGTCATGGCGATCTACCGCCGGCCACGTCGACCAGCCCCGCCATCCGGTGTAGGCCAGTGCGGCAACGACGACCACTCCTGGGAGGAGCGACCGGAGCCCTCGGCGCGTGGCGGAGTGCTCGGGACGACCTGAACCCAATCTGCCAGATGTCTGCACGAGAAAGGCAACACCCGCGCCGGCACAGAATGCGGCCATGTAGTGTCCGGGCAGGAAGAACACGTGAGAATCGCCTACGTTGTAGGTGAGGGCGAATGCGGTTGTGGTCCCGTACGCGGTCAGCGCCAGCACCGCCCACGGTCGTGAGGTCCGCCACAAACCGGCGACACCAACTACGGCCAGGATCAGGCCGACGATACCGAACTGCTGTCGTGCGTCGAACGACCACATGGCCAGCCGGTCGCCCGCCCGCTCAGGTGCCACACCAAGGACCATCGTCTCCCGCCAGTCCTGTTTCGTCACGTCGAACCAGAACGCGCCCAATCTGCTCGTCCATGTGTCGGGGGCATTGAACGAGCCCCACACGGCCATCAGATTCGGTGCGTACTCGAGTGCCCCAGCGAAGACGATCGCTGCTGTCGCGAAAACGAGTCGAGGTCGAAACAAGTTGGCCGGCGCTGGATGAACCTGGATGAGGAACAGGGCGAACGGCACCAGCAGAAGAATCATCCCCAAGTGGTTGCCAAATGACGCCGCGTAGACGGCGAGGAAGAGGAGCAGACGAGGAGTGTCTGGCCGCTTCGCGTAGGCGTACAGAGCCACGAGACACGTCCCGATCAGGGCAAGGTGCAGGGAATACACTTCGGCGATGAGCGCCTGACTCCAGAACGTGTACGAGAAAGCGAGCAACACGCCTGCTGCAACACCGGCGCTGCGCGAGTTGCTGATCGACATCGCAAGAAAGCTGATCAGGCCGACGGCGACAGCCGCCCAGATTGCGGAGAAAAGATTCAGCGCGCGGGCAGGGTTGTCGGGGCTCGTCGATAGGACGAAGGGGCGCGCCAGCGTGTAATAGAGGGGGTACGCCTGACGAGCACTGACTTCAGGCCAGAGGACCGCGGCTTGGAACCCACCCGTATCGCCAAGATCGACACCAGGCAGCAGCGTTTGCGTGTACGCCCAGAAAGCCACCGTGGCAACAACTGACGCGATCGCAATGCGTTCAGCCACGCTTTCGCTTTCTCGCCACGAACGCCCGGACCTCGTCGATGTCTCGCGTGTTGAGTACGTGCCGCGGCTCGAGCCATCCGCGGCGCGCGGTCCCAACCCCGAACTGCATCTGGCGTGCGAGCGCCTCCACGCGGTGGCAGTCGCTGTCGACGACAACCGTCACGCCGGCCGCGACCGCGCGGCGCGCCAGCAAACCGTCCATGTCGAGATGGCCAGGAGCGCCGTCGATTTCCATCGCGGTTCCGGTTTGCGCTGCCGCGTCGAAGAGTCGCTCGAAGTCGATGGGGTACCCTTCCGATCGGGCGGGCGCGCGGTTGGCAGGGTGAGTAATCACGTTCACAAGAGGATGCTGGATGGCCTGAAGGTAGCGCTCCGTGAGTCGAGCGCCGTCGTGGCCGCCCGAATCATGCAGCGATGCAAGGACGATGTCGAAGCTCCGAAGCTGCTCGTCGTCGAAATCGAGTGTGCCGTCGTGCATGATGTCCACCTCGATTCCATGAAGAATCTCGATCCCCCGTGCGCGCGATCGGATGGCGGCGATTTCGGCGGCCTGCTTCGGAATATCGGCGCCCGCCAGGGCCCGGGAGGACCAGGCGCGCTCCGAATGGTCGGTGATTGCCACGTATTCGTAGCCGAGCTGTTTAGCGGCGCTGACCATATCGGCGATCTTGTTCTGGCCGTCGCTCCACGAACTATGTGTATGGAGATCGCCGCGGATGTCCAGCTCGGAAATCAGCGTAGGCAGCGTACCGTTTCCTGCCGCCTCGATTTCACCATCACCGGCCCGTAGCTCAGGCGCAATGTAGGGAAGCTCGAGGTGTGCATAGAACGACTGTTCCGACGCGACCGTTATCCGCTCACCAGCGGAACGGTATAACGCTCCGTCCACGAATCGGAGGCCTCGCTCGTCGGCGCGCCGCCGCAGCTGATTGACATGTGCGGTCGAGCCCGTATGCCACACGAGAGCAGCGCCGGCCTGCTCGGGCGGCGCCACGTGCAGTGTCACTGATCCTCGAAGCGTATTGACCGTCACACTGGAGTCTGACTGAGCCGATACCGCCGCCGCACTGGGCAGACGCGAAAAAGCCTGCAGCACGTGTTGATGACGAGCGGCGGAGACGACGCCGAGAAGCGCCACATCGTCGACGGAGGGCGCGAATCGACGGAGGCTGCCGACCGGAGTCAGAGCCTCGGCGCCAAGACCTGTACGGCGCGCCTCGCGAATGATGGAGGAAGCGAGCATATGCGCCCGCCCCAGGGGGATGTGGAAAGTCGTCAAGGCACAAGCACGAGTGGCGGCCTGAGGCGCCGCACGTGCCTGGTGCATTGTGCCTTGCTGCGTATGCCCGGTTCAAACCGCTGCGGACAAACGAGTCACAAGCGCGAACCCCAACCGTATGGTACTTGGGTTACGGCGACTTGTGACTCTCATCGGCAAGCTGCAGTCAGGGTCGTGTGATGTATCGCCGTCCGACCATCAGACGATAGAGAAACAGCAGCAGCACGGCTCCGAGGAACGCCATCACCCAGCCAGCGGGCTCGCCTTCCCGGTAGAACCCCATTGCGCGGCCGATGAAACCGCCCAGCACGGCGCCTGCGATGCCGAGCAGTATCGTGACGATGAACCCACCGGGATCCCGGCCGGGCATCACGAGCTTCGCAAGCGCGCCCACCACCAAGCCGAAGAGAATCCAGCCAAGAATAGTCATCAGTGTTTGCCTCCCACCTTCAACCACGTCTACCGGTTGCAAGCGGGAGACCGCATAGGGGCACAAGACCTCAGGACGCTTGAGAATCAGGCAGTGCGACTGAGCCGCACCCGAGTGGGAGCTCAGGTGGAGTAAACGCCGGGTTTGGAGGTTTGAGCGCGCTGGATGAGAAGAAAGATAGAGCGCCGAAACGCGGAGGAGAGGAACATCTGGGTGCTACCTGTTGAATCCGCTGCTCCGACGCCCAAATCCGTTATCGGGTGGTACCCGACAATCCACTAGGGGAGCGGCTGCCGTC
>Ga0075430_100004131_pt1 | contig 12251 bp, 14 predicted proteins | sample RhiMetdeltSRZDD4_FD_75294 | JGI IMG/M metagenome (GOLD analysis project Ga0075430, IMG submission 75294) | Populus rhizosphere microbial communities from Tennessee, USA - Rhizosphere MetaG P. deltoides SRZDD4 | ecosystem: Host-associated > Plants > Roots > Rhizosphere > Soil | place: USA... | reverse complement strand
CGCCAACCAGGCCATCCACAACGTGCGCATGATGAGCCGATTGCTGCAGGTATCTGCAAGCGGCTTCTACGACTGGAAGGATCGGGCGCCCTCTCAACGCGCTCGCCGGGATATCGAACTCACAGGGTGTATCCACCGCATTCATCGGGACTCCAAGGGAATCTATGGTGCGCCGATGATTCATGCGGAACTGGCGCAAGATCACGATATCCGAGTGGGCTGTAAGCGCGTGGCGCGGTTGATGCGGCGTGCTGGCATCAAGGGCGCCTATCCCAAGAGCTTCGTCATCACCACGATCCCTGGAGTCACTGCGGCTGCCTGCAACGATCTGGTGGCTCGACAGTTCAAGGCGCCGGGGCCCGATCGGTTGTGGGTGGCCGATCTCACGTACGTGCCGACGTGGGAGGGCTTTGTCTATCTGGCGGTGGTGCTGGATGTGTGGTCGCGAAAAGTGGTCGGATGGGCGATGCAGGATCACATGCACACAGAGCTGGTATTGGAGGCGTTGAACAGTGCGTTGGCACAGCGTCAACCGCTGCAGGTCGTGCATCACAGCGACCATGGCTGCCAGTACACCAGTTACGCGTTCGGGCAGCGTTGCCAGCAAATGAACGTCACCGCCTCGATGGGCACAGTGGGTGATGCGTACGACAACGCCATGGCCGAGAGCTTCTTCGCCACACTGGAGAGGGAGTTGCTCAGCCGCAGTCGATTCAAGACGCACGCAGAGGCCAAGACGGCGGTCTTCGAATGGCTGGAAGGCTGGTATAACCTGCACCGGCGGCATTCATCGCTCGGACGCATTTCACCCATTGCGTTTGAAAGGAGAAACGCCGAGCGGCAAGCGGCATAGCCGAAGGAAACTATCCGTCCGCCAAAGCGGGTCAACTCCAGTTGTGCGTGACCTGAAACTCTGAGGGACTGGCGCACGTACAGCACTGCCTTGCGTGCCAGGTGCTGCGACTGGGGCTTGTCACTCATCGCGCACCCCCGGTGCGCGATGCGAGCGAGCGTGTTGGCACAGCAGTCTCGCGAGCAGCGCGACGGCGCGTCTAGGGCGGTACATCGATCCAGCGTACTGGCGCTGTCGGTGGGAATAGTCGTAGCTGCCCGCTCAAGGCCGTTCGAATTCTGTATCGCATGAGCACCTCCCGTGGCGCGGGGTATCAGGTGCTCGGCTTGTAGCACGGGCGTCGACGGAGTCTGCTCAGCGGCCTGGATCAGATCACGCAGATCTTAGAGTGCTCGGCAGGCGACGAGGCCCGCAATGCTAGCTGCGCTCGACAACACGCCGCGCCATCGCGCCATCAAACATCCACTGCGGAACCTCCAGTGTACGGCTACGATCATCCTACGACAGCGAAAGATCGCGACGCCGTATCGACCCATCGCCCCGACAATCGTGACTGTCCGCCCATGCAATGAATACCAACGGTAGAGGATCTTTCCATGCTCGATAACGTGGGCGTTCGGTTGTTGGGTTGTACAGCACTCGGCGCCCGCCTCAGGCGTTGGGAATGAAACACCCGCTGAGGTACTCATGATGGCGGCTTGAGGTGAGGATATCGACATTGCAAAGATCCACGACATTGTCCTTCTAGGGCAGATCAATGGATCAATGAGCTACCAACGGCTGTCCAACTACTAGCCCGGCACCCAGACTGTCGAGGCAATAATTGACTTTTACAATCCAATTCTTCATCACAGGCACTCGCCACCCCCGGAGTACGCCTATTGTCCAGTTCTATCGAGTCGCCGTTTTGAGCGTAATCTACCTTTTCGCTATCGCTTCAGAACAAATGAATGTAATTGCATAAGAAATCTCTCTGATGCTTCTTGCAACTCGATCAGTATCAAACGAAGGTGGAACGGGTATTCAGCAAAGCCGTTCCACAGCAAGCAGTATAGGCGATCCAAGAATCGCTCGACTGGATGGATCTATCTGCCTAGCACATGCATGCCTAGGAGCGTAAGATGAGCACGCAGAAACAGTTGCGTACCTGCAGGGCGGTTTTTGGTCTCTCTCTCTCTCTCTCTCTTCACGGGAGTCCCTAGGACAGGGTAGAGTGCGCGACTATCACGGTGAATAAATTGAATGGATTTCCACGCACTGAGGAGGCTGATCGCCAACGTGGCAAACAATCGAACGGCTACGTGGACGCCATGGATATACAGTCTTCACCGAAATTTTCACTATCGTTCTGCATTGCAACGTTCAATCGTGCGGCATTCATCGGCGCCACACTTGAGATGCTCGTAACGCAGGCTGGTGATGCATGCGAGATAATAGTCTCTGACAATGCGTCGACAGATAACACTGAGCAAGTCGTTTCTGATTACAAACGTCGTTTCAAGCACCTGCACTACTTTAGACAGGATGAGAATGTTGGTCCCGATCGAAATTTTGATCGTGCTGTGGCACTTGCACGAGGGGAATTCTGTTGGCTCATGGGGGATGACGACATATTGAAACCAGGCGCGGTCACACACGTATTGGAATCGCTTCATCCGGATCTGAGTCTCATCTTGGTCAACATGGAGATTAGAGATATCAGCATGTCTAAAGTCATACGGTCTCGCTGGATCAACATAAGATCCGACCGCCTGTATGAACCAGAGGATATGGACCGGTTCTTCACTGAACTGGGTAACACTCTCGGAAGTGTAAGTAATATTGTCGTAAAGCGGTCGGTCTGGCTTTCCCGCGATAGAGAAAGGTATTTCGGATCGATGTTCATTCATGTCGGCGTGATCTATCAAAAGAAACTGCCAGGGAAAACGCTGGTGATTGCGACTCCCTTGATAAACTATCGAGCAGGAAACAACGAGAGATGGTTCAACGTCTCGCCCGAGATTTTCCTTGAAAAATGGCCTTCAGTCATCGAGTCGCTAGCACTCTCCGACTCCACCAAGGAACAGATTGGGCGGCCGTGGAGGCAATTCCAACTGCTTGTCTTTCTGCGAACCAGAGGCTATTCCCTAGCTAATTACCGCTGCTGGATCCATCCTCGCGTGAGCTCCGGCTACGAAACTCTAACTCCTATTCTCGTTGCTCTCCTCCCTGTACCACTGGCACGTATTCTATATGTCTTCTTTCGCTTCGATCGACCCTCCCAAGAAGGGTGGACCCGCCGATTTAAACAATCCTTGCGCTCCAGATAAGCGAGTCTCAGCGGTTCGTTAGGCCGTTAGGCGGCCATTGCGGACAAGAGAAGTACGAATTTACACGGCATCCAGCGCGAGTGATATCGGTGAGTTGATCGGCGACGAAGTCCATTGACGACGTGTAATGACCTAGCGTAAGCGTCTGCTTGAGGCACCTTGATGCCTGCGCTGTTATGCCGCTGACTTGATCTTGCTGGTGTCGACGGCGCGAGCAATGTTCCAAGGCAGCAGCTCGTCGATCCGGTTGATCGGATGCTCAGCGATGCGAGCGAACACCTCTCGCAAGTAGGCTTCCGGATCCATGCCGTTGAGCTTGGCCGTTCCGATCAGGCTGTAGAAGGCTGCGGCACGCTCACCGCCTGCATCTGAGCCCGCAAAGAGATAGTTCTTTCTTCCCAAGGCCACGGTTCGCAGCGCACGTTCGGCCGCGTTGTTGTCGATCTCGATGCGCCCGTCGTCGCAGTATCGAGTCAGCGCTTCCCAGCGCGATAGCGCGTAGCCGATGGCGCCGGCGAGCGGCGATTTCCGGGACAGCGGGCGCACAGTGGCGTGTAGCCAGGCATTTAGCTGTGCCAATCGTGGCGCGGCATGTGTCTGGCGAACCATCTTTCGCTGTTCAGGGGATTGGCCGCGGATCTCAGCTTCGATCTTATACAGCGCACCGATCCGCTCCAATGCCTCAAGCGCCGCCGGTGAATTGGTTGCCGCATGGATCTCGAAGAACTTGCGTCGAGCGTGCGCCCAGCACGCCGCCTCAAGCAGCGGATCATCGGTGCGATCGTAGAGTCCCTGGAATCCTGCATAGCCATCAGCCTGCAGAATCCCACGGAAGTCCTTCAAGTGGACTTGCGGTCGCTCGCCCTTGCGATCCGGTGAATAGCGAAACAGCGCCGCTGGTGGATCGGTGCTACCCGCGGGTTGATCATCGCGAACATAGGTCCATAGCCGCCCGGTCTTGGTCTTGTCCGTGCCCGGCGCCAGCACCGGGATCGGTGTGTCATCTGCATGCAGCTTCTGCGCTCCCATCACGTACTTCGCGAGCGAATCGGTGAGCGGTGCGATCAAGTGGCTGAGCGAGCCAACCCACTCGGCAAGCGTCGAGCGATCCAACTCGACGCCGCCGCGAGCATAGATCTGGCTCTGTCGATAGAGCGGAAGATGATCACAGTACTTGGAGACCACCACATGGGCGAGCAGACCAGGGCCGGCATAGCCGCGCTCGATCGGTCGCGAAGGTGCACTTGCTTGAACAATGCTCTCGCAGCTGCTGCAGCTGTACTTGGGACGAATATGCCGATGCACCTTCCAGTGCTCGGGCACATACTCCAGCATCTCCGAGACATCCTCGCCCATGGCTCGAAGTGCGCCTCCGCACTGTGGGCAGCTGCATGTGCCGGTCGGTGGCTCATGCTGATGAGACTCGCGCGGCAGCTCGGCGGGCAATGCTTGGCGCGTTGGCTTGATGAATGCAACAGCGGGAGACGTGGGTTCAGTGGCGATCGACGCTTCAGCCGAATTCGCCTCCAGCTCCTCCAGACTCAGTTCCAGCTGGTCGATCTGTGCATCGAGTTGTTCGGAGGAACGACCGAACTTCATCCGCTTGAGCTGCGCCAGTTGCAGCTTCATCTTCTCGATCAACACATCGCGAGAGTGCAGCTGCGTAGACAAGCGCTGCACCTGATCCTGAGCAGCACTCAGCAGCTGCTTCAAGCGCTCTACATCGTTAGGGAGCGAGTCTGTCAAAGACATGCGCCAATATAGCAACAGGCACAGTGCGATACCAGTCGCAAAGACTAGTAAATAAGCCACTTCACACCGCCAGCGTCGGCTCGAACGTGCGCACGGTGCGCCGCCAATCAATCCCTTCAAGCAACATCGACAGCTGTGCAGCAGTGAGGATCACACTACCGTGCGTCGCTTGCGGCCATACGAAGCGACCGCGCTCCAGGCGCTTGGCGAATAGGCACATCCCATCGCCGCTCCACCACAGGATCTTCACGCGGTCACCTGCTCGACCGCGAAAGACGAAGAGCTGGCCGCTGAACGGATCTTCCGTCAGCTGCAACTGAACCATCGACGCCAATCCGTCGAAGCCCTTGCGCATGTCGGTGGCGCCGGCCACCAGCCAGACCTTCGATCCCGCCGGCAACGCAATCATCGAAGCGGCAGCCGGTTGAGAATACGCTCGAGCACGGCACGCTGTGCATCGCCGTACAGACGCACTTGTGTTCCATCGCTCAGCACGAGTTCCAACATCGAGTCCGCTGCGACGTCGCCGCTGGCACTGCGCGAAACACGCTGATCGCCGGACGGCGGACTTGCTCGCTCGGTAGGTGTCAACGTCGGAGTACCTACCGTCACGGGCAGCAACGGCGCCGGTTTGCCTTGGCGCTGGGTCTGCAACAGCCCTCGGCGATGCAGACGGATCCAGCCGAAGACCAGGTTCGCGTTGACGCCGTGCTTGCGGGCGACCGTTGAGACTGATGCGCCAGGTTGGCTTGCCTCCTCGACAATCGCGATCTTCTCAGCAGCCGTGCGCATCCGCCGCGTTGCACGACCGACGCTTGCCTGCTCATCACCACTCTTTGCTGAAGTGTCCATCTGAACCTCAAGCGGACACGTACACTGTTGCCGCTTACAGGCTCTCAAGCTTCAGCATCTACGGATCAAATGACAGGTGCCTCGGTCGGACGCTTACGACCTAGCGGTTCCAGCTCACCGTACACCGCTAATGCAAATGCCTCAGCAGGTGTCTTCATGTAAGCGTCCGGCCAAGGCCGGACGCTTACAAACATGCATTGGTTCGATGCAATGATTCAATGCACGACGCGGAAGAGAAGATCGAGGCTTGGCGCATCGATTACAACGAGAGTCGGCCTCACCAAGCTCTGCAGGACCTCACGCCGACGGAATTTGCCGAGCGAGCTAGGGTTTTGAGATCATCCATGGACCCAGAACAGCCGGAAAAACTAACGCTGCAGGTGGCCCGAGAAATCAAAGCGGCTCAATACTTCGGTGGCAGCATCGGACCGTATTTGCGGCTTATGGTCGCTAACCGGGGACCTTCTTGCATCGCTTGATTTGCCGTTTCCCGAGCGCGTATAGCCGATTAACCCGCCGGTGCTTTACACGGTCGCTTTGCTCGCGCAGCTTCGGGTAGATCATTCCAGCACTGTAGCGCCGATGAGCCAGCGGTGCGGTCCGCTCGGGTAAGGCACCTTTGCGGTCTGGGGCAGGCTGGTAGCGAAACGCATCCGCGCTTCTGCTGAAGAAACGCTGTGCCTGGCGCTGCGACAGTCCGGTGGTTTTGTCGGACGCGCCAGATCACGCCTGAACGGTGCGCTTTCCGCATTTTGCAGCGCTTCGCGTGCGACCTCGTTCTCCAGCATTGTCTCCGCCATAAGCTTCGCGTCGAAGAGCTCCATCCCACCGAACTTGCTGCGGCAGAGATAGTAGCTTTCCTCCGAGAAGACGTGCTTGCGGCATAGATCCTTCACCGGCAAACCAGAATCCGCCCCCGCATCTGTTCATCTCTGCTACTACTACCGACTCACATTTGCAGACTGGGACACGCAGTATGTAGACATACATTACGGGCCGACGTCGAGCACAGTAATGACCTGCATATCATCGTTCGACAATTCAATCTCGGTACGTACACATGATGTGTCATTCACGCTTAGGTAAGAACAGGTAAAAGAAGTAGACGTAGACTACGAAGAGAAATAGATGAATTTCAAGTTACAAATTGTTTCGATCGCACTGTGGACGTATGCACTCTGGGGATCAGCCGAAGCGTTAGGTGAGGATGATCTGACTCGTCCAATCCAAGTGAGTCCTGATGGCCGGTTCCTATCACAACCTGATGGTGAGCCTTTTTTTCTCCTCGGTGACTGGGCTTGGGAGCTATTCAAGAATCCGAACAATAGCGAAGTCGATAGGTATCTTGACGACCGTGCTAGAAAAGGCTTTACCGTAATAGTCGCTCCCATTCCAGGTCTGTTTGGAGCTCTAACAAGAATAAACCGTAAGGGAGATCTGCCCTTCATAGCGGACGATCCTACTCGCCCAAATCCAAACTATTTCGAGAATGTCGATTGGATAGTAGAGCGTGCCGCGCATTACGGGCTGAGAATGGCTCTCCTGCCTGCGTGGGGAAATCTTGTCAATGGTGGATGGACCGGAAAGTCGCACATATTAAACGTAGAAAATGCGCAGAAATATGGGAATTGGCTTGCTTCGCGTTACCGACATAGGGGCGTGTTATGGGTATTAGGGGGTGATACAAACCCGATTTGGCCGAAGCAAATGCGAACAGACCAATTGGCTAATGCCATCCCAGGAGCCACTGGACCCGTCGACAGTTCGCTTGTCGATTACACGCCCGTGTTCGACGCGCTCGCCACGGGTATTGAAGAAGGAAGTAACGGGCCAGCGTTTATTTTTTATCATCCCTCTGGTGGTAGCTGGCCCGGAACGCCTCGCCCTCGAACTTCGCTATATTTCGGAAACCGGCCATGGCTAGACATGAATTCGATACAGTCTGGACATCACTTGATACCGGAGCCTGAAGCCAAAAAAGCAGGCATGGAGTTCATCTGGAAGTCAGTTCTAAGTTACGAGGCAATAACAGATGAGTATAATTCAAAACCCGTACGGCCTGTCATCGATGCGGAGCCTCGTATAGAGGATCTCGCTATCAATCTTGACCAAAAAAATGGCTATTGGAAGGCATTTGATGCGCGCCAGGCGGCGTACCAAGCGCTCTTTGCAGGCGCCGCAGGTCATGTCTATGGCAATGAGAGTCTGGGCTTGTTCTATGATCCGAGTCGAGGCAAGCGTCTTGAGATAGAGATGAGGCCATGGGCGGAGGCCCTCGACGCGCCGGCTTCGGCTCAGATGCAGCACGTCAAGGCACTTTTACTCTCTCGACCCTACTTCACACGAATTCCGGATCAAAGTTTGATTGCCGGAGATGCAGGGCAGGGTGAGCCGCATATCGCAGGTACGCGCGACAAGAACGGCAGCTTCGCCATGATTTATCTGCCTCACGGACAGAAGGTCAATGTGGACCTTTCAAAAATCACTGGGACACACGCCGTTGCGTGGTGGTTCTACCCAAGCACTGGTACTGTCACTAAAGTGTCAGGTGAGTTTGCAACAGCCGGAACGACGCGTTTCTCGCCACCGACAAGTGGAGCCGACGTCGACTGGGTGCTCGTACTCGACGACAAGTCACGCGGGTTTGCAGCTCCTGGAGGAGCCAGTAAGTAGTTATTTTAGGTGATACCCTCTGCTTGTTTCCGGGATGTGGCTCATGCGTGGTGTATAGTCGCGGGTATCTGGTTCATTTCGACCGAGCGTCGAACCTGCTCACCTCACGCCGCTAATGCGAATACTTCACGGGTGTCTTCATTCCCAATGCCTGATGCGGGCTCCGGGTGTTGTAGAAGCCGATCCAGTCGCCAATGATCCGACTCGCGTGCTGCAGCGTCTCGAACCGATGCCGAGTACGCACTGCTCCTTCAGCGTGCGGATTGCACGCTCGACCTTGCCATTTTTGTTCGGGCATATGGGGCGTGATGAGCTCCTGACGAATCCCGTAGCTGCGCACAAGGGCGGTGTAGCTGCGACTGGTGAAGACCAGGCCATTGTCGGAGCGCAGCAGGAAAGGCGCTGGTATGCGATCCAATGTTCCGAGGCAGGCGATCAGCGCCTGCTCTAGTGCCGATTCTGCGGTCTTCGATTTGCCGCTGCGAGACAGATGCCAGCCAAGCCGCTCTCGACTGCAACGGTCGATGACCAACGCGAGCAGCCCAACCATCTCGGCCCGTCCACACACGACACAGATCCGTGGCCCAGCGCTCGTTCGGTATCGCCGCCACTGATGGCATCGCTTGCACCCGAGGTCGAAAGCCCACCGGACGCTTGCGTACCTGCCAGCCTTTGAGCTGGAAAATCCGCTGCACGATATTCTTGTTGAAGCTCAGCAGATGCGCCACCGTGCGATAGCTGAAAGAGGGATGCTCCTCGATCAGCTGCTTGATCGGCTGAACGAAGCGTTCCTGCACAACCGGCGTCTTCGCCGTGGGACGGTAGTATGCCGTGCGCGACCACCGGCACAAGTAACTGATCGAGACACGGTAGCCATCATCCTGGATCATCAGGTCAGCGGTGAAGCGGGTCTTGATGCCGGCCATGACGGCTCGAAAACCCTGCGCCATGGCCAGATGGCTCTTGCGGACCCCGGAAGCGTCGAGCAGCATGATGTTCTCGGCTCGCTCTATGAAGTTCAACGAGGCCAGTTCTTGGATTTGTGCTTTCGGGGCGCCGCTGGCAAAGCTGAAGTCGTAGCTCTCCAGCGTCTTCACCGTCGGCAGCGTCGCAAACTTCAGCAACGTCTCGCGGATCCGCTCGATCCGAGCGGCGGCAGCTTCAACTCTTCTCATAAGGCATGAATGCGTTACTATTGCGGTTTCATGCCGCGTGCTCCAGCAACGAGTCAGAGACCGACAGAGGTTGCCGCAGCGACTCGAACGAAATGACGCTCGCATGTGAGATGACGGGAGCCGCCGCCGCGCGACTGCGGATGGGTGGGGCCCCAAGGCGCCAGCCTCAATCAATCGTACTCGGGGTGGACCCCCGTGGTCACGTGCATGCGAGCGTTGGCGATCTGCTCCAGCCATCGCAACACTTCGTAGTTGGCCGTTGCCATGTCGAGCTTGAGACCGCCGGCCCGCAGCGTGCCCGCCAGCGGCACCATGAAGCGGCGCTTGAGATAGCCGTTGAATTGTTCAACCTTGCATTTGGTGCGAGCGCGGAAGGGCCGGCACGCTCGCAGCTGAAAGCCGAAGTCGCGAGCCATTTCCAGTTTGCCAGGCGATGCTGACCTGGCCCGTACAGGTCACGTTCGATAATGACGCTCTTGGCGTGTCTAACAGGACCTCCTGCGGCACGCCGACGAAGTACTCGAACTCTGTCGTCATTCCGTCGCGCCAGCCCTCGAACTACTTGGAGGTAGTGAAACGCACGAACGTTGCCCGGCTGTAGGGCGAGCGTGCGTAGCAACGAACGCCAGCAACCGATCACGGCTGCGGCGAATAGTGATGAAGTCCGGCCACATCTGCTGACCCGCTGCGGTCTCAAACCGAGTCACTGGATCAGGCTGCGCACGTTTGAACGGTGCCAGATCTACCTTGAGCTGACTGATGCCGCTGGCAAAGCCGGCCTAATGAATCTCTCGCAGCAGCACTGTTACCGAAATCCAGTCCGGTCTGGCTTGCTCTATGCGCGTCTGCAGCTGCACCTTGAACGGATCGAGCTTGCACGGTCGCGCCGCACGCGGGCCGTACTTTCCTCAAGCGCCGTCTCGCAGGTATCGGCGCATGATGTTATGCGATAGCCCTAACTCTCGAACGATCTGCCTGATCGAGCGATCTTGTCGATTAAAAATCAGAATCTCCACTGCTTGCTCCTGGGGCAACATCTCGGCTGCTCGCAACGCCGCTATCCTCTCCCAGGTGGGTCAATTTTATTTCGGCGGGGTGGGTCAGTTTTACTCCGCCGCTAACACCGGCACACCGGCGTCGCCTTCTTTAAGGATCGCCACGATCTATGACTCAGTAAATTTTGACCTCTTCGTCGACAAGCATGCGCGGTCAGTTCATTGTCGGAAGAATGGGGTTGTTGGAGTGCTTACGGATTAGCCGAAAGTTCTCTTTCATGCTACCGACTTTCTGCTGAAATGCGGGACGTATCATGCAAAAGCAATGTCCCGCCGAAATACATACTTCTCTCCAAATTCTCTATCCTCTCCTTTGGGTGATTTCGTGTGACCTGCCTTGAGCGAACGAACGCAGCTCGTTCCTCGGTGCGCCGCAGAACACTACGGGAGCGGGGCCGTGATTGTTCTTAAGGAACCTCTGATTTATTCACTGACTCGCATAGAATGCGACGAACGCAGGCGGGCGAGATCCAATTGATGAAACCCACGCAGCAAAGTCTGGCGACGGCAGGGTTTGAAATCCATCGCAAGCGCACCCGACGCGATGAGTTTCTCGCGCAGATGGATCAGGTGGTGCCGTGGGCGAAGCTGTGCGCCCTGATCGAACCGGTGTATCCGAAGAATGAAGGCGCAGGCCGCCCGACGGTGGGGCTGGAACGGATGCTGCGCATCTATTTCCTGCAGCAGTGGTTCAATCTGTCGGATCCGGCAGTGGAAGAGGCGCTGTACGACTCGGCTTCGATGCGCCAGTTCGTGGGCATTGATCTGGGGCGCGAGCCGGCGCCGGATGAAACCACGGTGTGCAAATTCCGGCATCTGCTGGAGAGGCATCGATTGGGCAAGGCGATCTTTGCCGAGGTCAATGCGCACCTGAAGAGCCAGGGAATGAAGCTGAGCACTGGCACGATCGTCGATGCCAGCATCATCAATGCGCCGTCCTCGACCAAGAACCAGGACAAGCAGCGCGACCCCGAGATGCATCAGACGAAGAAGGCAAATCAGTGGTACTTCGGCATGAAGGCGCACATCGGTGTGGACAGCCGCAGCAAGCTGATTCACTCGGTGGTCGCCAGCGCCGCCAACGTGCACGACAGCCAAGCGCTGCCGTACTTGCTGCACGGCAAGGAGCGGCGGGTATGGGGTGACTCGGCCTATCGCGGCCAACGCGAGGTGATCCGCAAGGTTGCGCGGCACGCGCGGGACTTCACACAAGAGAAGGCGACGCGTGCTCATCCGCTCAGCGCTCGGCAACGCAGCCGAAATCGCACCAAGTCGAGCGTGCGCGCGAAGGTCGAGCACTGCTTTCTGGTCATCAAACGCATCTTCGGCTTCAGCAAAGTTCGCTACCGCGGTCTGGCGAAGAATCTGCACCGACTGCAGGTGACGTGTGCGTTGACGAACTTGTACAGCGCCAGAAATCGCCTGTTGAGACATGCAATATGAAGATGAACGTTTGCCAGGCGCACAACGCCACCCGGATTGCGATCCAGATACCGTGCCTATCGACCGCGCGCTCACTGTGAATACTTCTGAGTGAATGATCATCCGCGTTAGCAGCGATTAATCAGAGGTTCCCTATATC
>Ga0075430_100004129_pt1 | contig 12254 bp, 9 predicted proteins | sample RhiMetdeltSRZDD4_FD_75294 | JGI IMG/M metagenome (GOLD analysis project Ga0075430, IMG submission 75294) | Populus rhizosphere microbial communities from Tennessee, USA - Rhizosphere MetaG P. deltoides SRZDD4 | ecosystem: Host-associated > Plants > Roots > Rhizosphere > Soil | place: USA... | reverse complement strand
GCGCCCTGACCCGTGGCGCCGATCATCGTCACGGCGGACAGCTGCGTCGCCATCACCGACAGGCCGACCGCCCACCACGGAAGGTTACGGTTGGCGAGGAAGTATCCCTCGATCTCGTTCGTCCCCTTCGAGCGCCGGATGCCGTCGACGACCACGTAGACGAGATAGACGACGACGATGACCCAATCGATTGGATGCACGTGGGCTCGTCAGTTCGCGTAGCGGGCCTGCATCGCCCAGAGCAGGAGAAGCGCGGCCACCTGCATGGCCATGACACGTATCAACGTCTTCCGGAAGGTCGGAGTCGCCGGAGTCGAATGGCCGTCTGGCATCGGGCTATACGGTTGAGCGTGACCCGCAGCGTGGTCGCTGCGGCGCAGAAGTATCCACTCCCGTCAGCGGCCACAGCAAGGCACATCGCCGGAACCGGGGCAGATCCCGGGTGGCGTAGATTTCGGGTGACCGCCAAGGCATCACCATAGCGACCCACTCCATGCAATCGACAAATCGGAGACGACCTCAGGTCGTCATCATCGGTGGAGGGTTCGGAGGACTCAGCGCCGCGCGCGTGTTTCGCAACGAGGCCGTGGACGTCACGGTGATCGATCGAAACAACCACCATACCTTCCAGCCGCTCCTCTACCAGGTCGCCACCGCGACGCTGAACCCGAGCGACATCACGGCGCCGATTCGCCACGTGCTGCGCAAGCAGCGGAATGTGCTCGTGCTGCTGGCAGACGTGACGGCGATCGACCTGGTGAACAAGACCGTCACGATCGACGACGGGAAGCCCGAGCACCGTCGCGACATCGAGTTCGATTACCTGATCGTCGCGGCTGGTGCGCGGCACTCGTACTTCAGCCACCCCGAGTGGGAGGAAACCGCACCGGGGCTCAAGACGATTGACGACGCCCTCGAGATCCGCCGTCGATTCCTGCTCGCGTTCGAGCGAGCCGAGCTCACGCTGGACGACGAGGAGCGCGCCGCCCTCATGACGATCGTGGTCGTTGGTGGCGGACCTACCGGTGTCGAGCTCGCGGGACTGATCCCCGACGTGGCCCGCGGATTCCGACGCGACTTCCGGCGGATAGATCCCGGGCGGGTGCGGATCATACTGATCGAGGGCGGCCCGCGGTTACTGGCGACCTTCCCCGAGGAGATATCTCTCCGCGCGCATGCCGACCTCGAAGACCTCGGCGTAGAAGTGCGCCTCGGCTCGATCGTGTCGCGGGTCGACGACAACGCCGCCTACATCGGCGACGAGCGCATCCCAACGCGAACCGTCTTCTGGGCCGCGGGCAACGCCGCGTCGCCGCTCGCTCGCTTTCTCGGTGCTCCGATCGACCGTGCAGGCCGAGTGCTCGTCCAGCCGGATCTCTCGATTCCGGGGAACCCGGACGTGTTCGTGGTCGGCGACATGGCAGCGTTGACCGATACCCGGGGCGTTCGCGTCCCCGGGGTCGCGGCGGCGGCGCAGCAGGAAGGAAGAACAGCCGCGGACAACATTAGGAAGCGCTTACGTGATGAGCCGACGGTGCCGTTCAAGTACCTGAACAAGGGCGATCTGGCGACCATCGGCCGCTACAGGGCAGTCGCGGACTTCGGCAGCTTCCGGGTCGTCGGGTGGCTCGCGTGGTGGTTCTGGCTCTTCGTCCACATCATGCTGCTCGTGGGGTTCCGGAACCGGCTGAGTGTCCTGCTGCAGTGGGCGTACTCCTATTTCACCTATCAGAGGGGCGTCCGGCTCATTACGCAGGCCGAGATGGGCGGTCGGGTCCCGACGTCGAGTGGTCAGACCTCTTTGTTGACGTCCCGAGCATTGTAGCGGATATTCGGCAGCGTGGACCGTTCGCCGACGCCGGTTTGGAACGACGCCACATGTTCCCGCACCTCGAGACCCCCGGATGCCATCCGATGGCCGGACCACAGGCGTAATCGACGCTCCGTCCGCGCCGCTCCGAATCCTCGTCGCGGAGGACGACGCCGAGTTACGCGGCGTCATCGTTAGGAACCTCGGCGACGCGGGTCACGTCGTCGTTGGCGAAGCTGCGTCGATGACCGAAGCGCTCGACCGGACGCGCCAGCACGTCCCCGACGTGCTGTTGCTCGACGCGCACCTCGGCCCGACGAAGATGGTCGAGGTCGCTCAGACGCTCGCGCGCGAAACGCCGAGCGTCGCCGTGATTTTCCTGTGTGGGGAGAATGCGTTCACGCTCGAGGGGGACGACACGGGCACGACGGCGATCTCCGTGATGCCCAGCGGCGCGCCGGCGCAGCTCATGGACTCGAGCATTCGCCTGGCGGTGCATCGCGCGCGTGAGCTCTGCATCGCGCGCGCGGAGCTCGCCGAGGCGAAGCAACAGCTCGAGAATCGGAAGACCATCGAGCGCGCGAAGGGCATCCTGATGCGACGGACCGGGCTCTCGGAGCAGGAAGCCTACCGCATCCTCCAGCGCACCAGTCAGGACCGATCGGTGCCGATGGTCGAGGTCGCGCGGGAAGTGCTGGACAGCGAGCCGGGCCGGCAGCAAGGCTCCTGACGAACGAGGAGGCGGCTTGGGTCACCTCGACGCGACCGGCTCCCGCCTAACGTACTGCTCCAGCCCGAAGCCGAGCAGCAGCGTCGCGAGGACCACGGCCGCCGATGTGTAGAACGGCACGCCGATCCCGAGGTTGTCGTACGCAAAGCCGGCCCAGAGCGGGGCGATGATGCGCGCCACGCCACCGAAGCTCTGCTGCACGCCCATGTAGAGCCCGCGCTCGCGCGACGAGATCACGCGCGACAGCAACGCCGTGACGCACGGGAACAGGAACGCGGTGCCAAGTGGAATGAACGCGACGGTCAGCGCCAACACGGGCAGCGTCCGCGCGAGCGGCATCGCTCCGAGCCCCACAGCGAGCAGTACGACGCCGATCCGGGAGAGGCGCGGCTCGCCGAGTCGATCGACCGCCTTTCCGAGCAGGAGCACTCGCGTGAAGACCGAGATCGACCCGATGTACATGAAGAAGTAGCCGATCGTCTGCTCGGTCACCTGGAACCGATCGGCGAGGAACAAGGCGAGCACCGCGGTCACGCCCTGGAACGCGCCCATCGAGATCGCATAGATCCAGATGAGCCGTGATGCCGGTTCGCCCGAGTGCTGGACGACGTGCAACACGGCCTCGCGCGACGACCGCGGCTTCTGCGTCGCGTGATGTTCGCCGAGCTGGTGCGACTCACGCAGGTAGCGCCAGGCGAACGCCATGTTGACGACACAGAGCAGGGCTGCGAACAGCCCCGGCATGGCGTGCCCGACCGAGTGCAGCGCCGGGCTCTCCCCACCCTGGAGATTGCAGACCTTGTTGCCTAACGTGATCGCGAACGAGCCGAGCACCGGGCCGAGGGCGACGCCCAGGTTCGTCGCGGCCGACAGCCACCCGAGTCCGCGCGCCCGCTGCTCGGGCTCGACCGAGTCGGCGACGTAAGCCTGGATCACGCCAACAGTCCCGCCGCCTGCACCCTGCACGATGCGGGAGATGAACAGAAGCGCGAGGGAGCTCGCGAACCCGAAGATGACGTAGGCAATCGCGGAGGCACCGAGCGCGACGAGCAGTGCAGGTCGTCGTCCGAAGCGGTCGGAGAACCGGCCCCACACCGGTGCGCTGAGCAGCTGCGCGACCGTGAAGGTGGACACGAGCATCGCGACGACAGTGCCGATGCCGAGGTGCATCGAGCCGATGACGAAGCCCTCGCCACCGAGCCGCCGCGCGTAGAACGGCAGGATCGGGATGACGATCAGCAGCCCGACCATGTCGAGGAATGCCGTCGCCATGAGCACCATGAGCTTCGCCGGGATCTTCCGAAGCTCGCGAAGCAGCGTGTACATGAGCGCCGCGCCGAGCAGCACGAGCATGGCGCGCACGACGGGAGACTCGAGCGATGATCCGATGTCGAGAGACATGAACGAGGCTTATCGTGCGATCAGTCGACCGCTTTCCCGAGCGCCGCCGGCTGCACGGCGCGCCCGACGACCCCGGCCAGTGCGACGATCGTCAGCACGTACGGGATCATCTCGACGAACTGCGACGGGACGAGCTGCAGCGCCTGCAGGCGGATCTGCATTGTCTCGGCGGCAGCGAACAGGAAGCAGGCGATGGTGACGCGCTTCGGGTCCCACTTTCCAAAGATGACGGCCGCGAGCGCAATGAATCCGCGCCCCGCCGTCATGCCGTCGGTGAACTGATGCTGGTCGAGCGCGAGGTACACGCCGCCAAGCGACGCACAGACGCCGGACAGCGCGACCGCGAGCCAACGCACCCGACGCACCGGCACGCCGACGGAGGCAGCTGCTTCCGGTTTCTCGCCGGCCGCCCGGACGCGAAGGCCGAACGGTGTTCGATAGAGCGTCCAGCCGACGAGCGCCATCGTGATGAGCCCCATCCATACGAGCGGGTTCGCGAGCGTCCCGAGGACGCCGCTCGCGATCTCGGCACCTCCGAACCCGGGCACGCGCGGTGAGTTGGACGAGCTGTCGAACGCGAGTCGAAGGAAAAATCGCGTGACGCCAACAGCGAGCAGGTTCATGGCGATGCCGACGACGACCTGATCCGCGCGATAGCGAATGGTCGCCAGCGCGTGGAGCAGTGCCGCAAGCACGCCGCCGAACACGCCGGCGACGATCCCGACCCACGGTGATCCCGAGTAGAAGCTGCCGAGCGCAGCGCAGAACGCACCGGTCAGCATGAATCCTTCGAGTGTGAGCGCGATGATCCCGGCCCGTTCCGACACGATGCCGCCGGCCGCCGCGAACAAATACGGCACGGCGATGCGCAGGGTCTGGACGAGGAAAGCCAGCATTACCGGGAACCGGGAACGAGGAACCGGGAACCGGAGCGGGAAGCGGCGTTCATTGCTGCGACGTTGGAACCGGGAATTGCGAGCTGGGGCCTGGATTCGCGATGAACGGTTCCCGGTTCCCCGTCCCCGGTTCCCGCCGCCGCGAAGCGGCGAGCGCTCGCCTCACCTCCGGCACCGCGGTCGCCACCGCAATGATCACCACCGCGGTGAGCACGTCGACCATCTGCTTCGGCACGAGCGCGTTCACCGCGAGCCCGCCCTGTGACAGCGTCGCGAACAGGAGCGCGGCGATCACGACGCCAACTGGATGGTTTCGCCCGACGAGCGCGACGGCAATCCCGAGAAACCCGCTCCCCGCGCCGAAGCCCTCCTCGTAGTAGTGCTTGTAGCCGAGGACGTAGTTGATTCCACCGAGACCGGCGAGCGCGCCACTCACGATCATCGTCTTCGCCCACACGTTTCCAACCCGCACCCCGCCGTACTCCGCGGCGTCGGGTTGGAGTCCGACCGCGCGCAGCTCGTACCCCGCGCGCGTGCGGAAGAGGTACCACCACACCGCTCCGGCCACGGCGATCGCGAGCAGCAGCGTCATGTTCGCCGCCGAGCCGCTGAACAGCGGCGACATGTCGGCGAGTCGTGCGAGCTTGCCGGCGTTGATCTCGCGCGTGTGCAGCGTCTCCGCGACGGCGAGATGGGTCGCGACGAAGTAGTTGAGCAGCGCGAGGACGATGAAGTTCAGCATGATCGTCACGATCACTTCGCTCGCGCCGAAGCGTGCGCGGAGCACGCCGGGGACTGCGCCGACCGCGCCGCCACCGAGCGCGGCCGCGACGATGCAGATGATGACCGCGATGATCCCGGGCGTGGCGCCGGGGATCGCGAGCCCCGCGAGCGCCGCGGCGAACCCGCCGGCGGCGAGCTGGCTCTCGGCGCCGATGTTGAACAACCCGGCACGAATGCCTAACGCAACCGCGAGGCCGGTGAACGTCAGCGTGGTCGCCTTGTAGATCACCTGACCGAAGCCGTACGCGTTCCCCCAGGTGCCTTCGAGCAGCTGTCGGTACACCTCGCCCGGGGCCTGCCCGAACGTGATGATGAGCAGGTCGCCGACGACCGCGGCGATGGTGAGCGCGACGAGTGGCGGGAGGATCGATTCCTCGATCCGCTCGCGCCACCGCTGCCGCCGCTCGGCAGTTGCGTCGGGGGGAGTGCCGGTCACGCGGCGGTCCCGTGAGCGCCGGTCATGTAAGGCCCGAGGCTCTCCGGCGTCGCCTCGGCGCTCGGCAACGTGACGACGATGCGGCCGCCGTACATGACCGCGACGCGGTCGGAGAGCGCGAGGATCTCGATGAGGTCCGCCGAGATGAGGAGGATGCCTTTGCCTTCATCGCGCGCGCGACGCAATTGCGCGTGAATGAACTCGATGGCGCCGACGTCCACGCCGCGCGTTGGCTGCGCGGCGATGAGGACGACGAAATCGCGCCCCATCTCGCGCGCGATGACGACCTTCTGTTGGTTACCGCCTGACAGCGCCCGCGACGGAAGCGATTCCTGCGGCGGCCGAATGTCGAAGGTTGCAATGCGTGACGCGGCGTTCGCGGACACGCGGGACGTGTCGATCACGCCGCCGCCACCCGTGAAGCGATGCTGCAGGCCGAGAATCAGATTGTCCGCGATCGAGTAGTCGAGCACGAGACCGCGCCGGTGGCGATCCTCGGGGATGTGAGAGAGCCCGGCATCGGCGCGCTGGCGGACGTCGTGGGTCGTGACGTCGCGAAGCGTGCCTGACGAGTCGGCGATGCGCACCGTGCCGGAGCTCACGGCCCGAAGGCCGGTGATGGCTTCGATGAGCTCGGTCTGTCCGTTGCCTTCGACCCCCGCGATGCCGAGAATCTCGCCGCGCGCGACGGTGAGCGAGACGCGGTCGACCTCGTTAGGCTTTCGCGGTGATGCGACGGTGAGGTCTGTTATTTCGAGGCAGGGAACGGGGAACCGGGATCCGGCAACGGGGGCTGACCGCTGCGTGGTGCTTGTCGTTCCCGGATGCCCGTTCCCGGGCCCGCGTTCCCGATCAATGCGGCCGTCCAGAGCAAGCGACACATCCCGCCCCACCATCATCTTCGCGATCGAGCGCGGCGTCGCCTCGGACGTTCGCATGCATCCCACGGTCCGCCCCGCGCGCATGACCGTGATCGTCTCGGAGATCTCGATCACCTCGTCGAGCTTGTGGGTGATCAGCACGACCGTGTCGCCGTCATCGCGAAGTCGGCGCAGGACCTTCCAGAGCTCCTGAACTTCGGGCGGTGAGAGCACCGCCGTCGGTTCGTCGAGGATCAGGATCTTCGCGCCGCGATAGAGCGTCTTCAGGATCTCGACGCGCTGCGCTTCACCGACTGAAAGATCCGACACGAGCCGAGATGCGTCCACACGGAGCCCGGTCCGACCGCTCAGCGCCGTCACCTCGCGCTCAGCGCCCGCGCGATCGAGCGACCACCCCTTCGTGAGCTCGCGACCGAGAACGAGGTTCTCCGCGACCGTCAGGGTCGGGACGAGCATGAAGTGCTGGTGCACCATGCCGACGCCGGCATCGATTGCCTCGCGAGTCGACCAGCCCGTGACGTCACGCAGCGCGTCTCCGCCGGTCGCGACTTCCACGCGCCCGGCGTCGGGGGGATATAATCCCGCCAGCACGCGCATGAGCGTGGACTTGCCCGCGCCGTTTTCGCCGACGAGCGCGTGGATCTCGCCCCGGGCGACCTCGAGGTCGGCCCCGGCGTTCGCGACTACGGGACCAAACCGCTTTTCGACCGAGGACATCCGAACCGCGATCGGTCGCGTCATCGAGTGCTCGGCACGTCGATCTTGCCGGCGGTGATCTCCCCCTCGAGCTCCTGGAGTCGAGTGCGAACGGAATCGGGGATCAGCGCCTTGTTGTTCGCATCGTACACGTAACCGACGCCACCTTCGGCGAGGCCGAACTGATAGATCCCCCCCTGGAACGCCCCATCCTTCGCCCGCCGGATCGCGTCGTACACGGCCGCATCGACGCCCTTGACCATCGACGTCAGGATGAATCCCGGCGCTTCGGCGTACTGATCCGCGTCAACGCCGATCGCGAGCTTCCGTGACGACCGCGCCGCCTCGAAGACGCCGAGCCCGGTGGAGCCGGACGCGTGGAAGATGATGTTCACGCCCGATTGATACTGGCTGAGGGCGAGCTCCTTGCCGCGTCCCGGATTTCGAAACGCTTCTGGCGTCACGCCCGCATACTGCGCGATGACGGTGCAATCGGCGCACACGTGCTTCACGCCCGCGCGGTACCCCGCCTCGAATTTGTGGATGAGCGGAATGTCCATCCCGCCGATGAACCCGATGCGCTTCGACCCGCCTACGAGCGCGGACAGGGCGCCGACGAGAAACGAACCTTGCTCCTCGCGAAACTTGAGCGCCGCCAGGTTTGGTGGCGGCGCGACGACGTTGCCCTGAGCATCGGTCTGCACGGCGTAGTCGACGCCGGCGAATTTGACGTTCGGGTATTCCTTCGCCAGCAGGGTCAGGTCGTCGGTGAAGATGAACCCGACGCCAATGACGATGTCCATCCCTTCCGCGGCCAGGAGGCGAAGTCCCGCCTCGCGGTCCGACCCTTCACCCGGCTCGATGAACCGCACCCGGGCTCCCAGCTCCCGCTCGGCACGCTCGGCCCCGAGGTAGGCGCCGTCGTTGAAGGACTTATCGCCCCGTCCGCCGACGTCGAAGACGATCCCGACGTCCACTGCCTCGCCGATGGGGGCGGTGACGGCCCCGCTCGGACGCACAAAGAGCAGTGCGACGTGCGCCGCCAGCAGCACGCCGAGGAGGATGAGTAAGCGTTTCATCGCGCGGATAGAATCGTTCGGCGCGGCAACCCAGGCAAGGGAAGGCGGGCCTCGACCGGGGTGACCGATCCCAAGCGCTCTTCAAGGGGTCAGGTTTCTTGAAACGCGTTTCACGCCGTTTCAAGAAACCTGACCCCTTGAAGTCTCCCGAGGAGGATCCCTCGCCTATCGGTCTGTCGCCGCGAGCTTCCAGAGCCCGTTCAGCATGTCCGACGCATAGACGTAGCTGCCGTCGAAGTGCACGCCCCAGATGTAGACACGCTGGCCGCCCTGGAGCCCCGCGGCCATCTCGCGTCCCATCTTCTGCAGGTCGCAGCGGCCGTCCGCCGACTTCTGCGCCGCCGTGCAACCGGACAGGTCGCCGCGCACGTCGAGGGCGCGAACGCCACCATTGTAATAGGCGGCGTAGAGGATGCCCCGCTGCTCGTCCATCGAGAAGTTGTGCGTTCCGGCGCCGTCCACATGGAAGAACGCGACCTCGCGTGGGTTCGCCATGTCGGACACGTCCACCACGTGGATGTCCCCGCTGGAGGAGGTCTGCGAGGACGCCGGGCCCTCCTCGCCGACGAACGCGTAGCGCTTCGCGTTCGCGCCGCCCGCCGCATCGTGAAACCACCAGATGTTGTGGGCTTCGCTTCCACTCACCTGAGACGAGAACGTCGCGGTGCGCACGTTCCCGATCTGTACAGGGTTCGCCACCGTGCCGCCTTTACCGCCGCCGCCCACGTCCCAGATCGTGAGCCCGTCGTTCCAGAGCGCCGTGAACAGGAGTCCGTCGCGGACGAACACGTCGTGCACGAACGGCGCGCCCATGGGGCGAACGAGCGTCTCGCGCGGGTTCGCGGGATCCGACAGATCGACGATCACGAGACGCGCGGTCGGTGGATCGATGGACAGGAACGCGTAGAGCGTTCCGTTCACTCGCGCGACTTCGGCGGTGTGGACGCCGTTCGTCGTGTTCGGCGTCAGGTAGCGTGTGATGCGCGTCGGCTTGAGCGGGTTCGCGAGATCGTAGATGACGATGGACCCATTCTGCCGCTCGGTGGCGACGACGAGCAGCCGGCCGTCGTCCGAGACCTGAATGTCACCGAGCGTCGTCGCGTTCTCGACGATGAGCGAGTCCACGAGCACCGGTTGGGCGCCACCGATGCGCCAGATGTGCACGGCGTTACCGACGGCCTGTCCCCGCTGACCCCATGTGGACGTGTAGGCGACGTCGCCGCGCGTCCACACTTCGGCCATGAAGCGCGTGTTCATGTTGCCGCGCCCGAGAGAGGCGAGGGCGGGCCCCGTGAATGGCGCGGGGGCGTTGGTGGAATCGGAGTCGCAGGCAGCCAGCGCGCCCGCCGCGATGACGATGGAGGTCGAACGGACAACGAGCCTGACGAACCTTGGCATGAGGTCGGGGTGGTGTGGTGATCAGTGTGTTGCGTGGGGGACGCGTGGCGTGACGTTAGGCATGCCGGCGCCGTACCGGCCCATTCGCGTGTGGTGCGGACCGACGCCTAGTCGGGCGCCGAGGGATATGGACCAGATCGACGACGAACCGTAGATGTCGCGCGGAACGAACGCGGTCGGTGTCAGCTCGGCGCTCGGGTGCGAGAACGACACCTCGGCGAACGGGGCGACGTCCACCCGCCCGAGCTGTCGTTGCATGCTCGCAGCTACGCTGCCGACCTGCCAACGGGTGATGCCGATGATTCCGAGGTCCGTCGGCGAGCGAGACGTGCGAAACGGATCGAGCAGCCGTTGCTCCTCGGGGCGCGTCGTGTTCTCGTAACGTCCCGACACGGAAATGGATCGAACGGCAAGGGTGAGCTCACCGAGCACGGACGTAAACGAGTTGGTGCGGAGATCGCCTAACAGCGCGTCGGTTCGCGCCCATTCGAGCAATCCCGAGCGAACGCGACTCAGCGGCCGGTCGAGTCGTACGGCGGTGCTCCACTTCCGCTGATCGAGCCCGGCGCCGTCCGCGATCTCCGGCGAGGTCACGAATGCGTAGCTCGCCTGGAGCTCGAGCTGATAGAACGCCCTTGCCGTGACGCGGGCGGCCCACGAATCGCCGACCCGGTCCGCGTCAGGCGGCGCGCCCGGGCTCGCCGGTTCGTCGCCGTTGAATAAGGCGCCTTCGACGACCAGACGGCCGTACCGCAGCGCACCGATGGCGACGTACCGCTCGAGGATCTGTGCGAGGTGATGGTTCACCGGGTAAGCCGCGAATGGCCGCGTCATCGGGTCATCCGTACCGAAGGGGACGAAACCCTTGCCTATCGCGAGTGATACCCCGGTTCGGTAAAAGGCTCCTCGTCCAACGATCAACGCTTCGTGGAGGTAGGTATGTGGATGACGCCGGTCCGCGTACCCTTCGCCATATGCTCCGGGCGTGAGCTGGCCACGATCGAGCGTCAGCCCCTCGAAGTCGAGCGAGAGCACGGCAGCGAGCGCGCCACGGAACGCGCTCCCGTGCGCCATGATGATCGGCTGCGCGAGATACCCTTCCGTGAACGCACGCGCCGACATTGCGGGGTCCACGCGCGTGACGAGCGCGAGCGCCTGAGCTCGCACGGACCCGGAGACCGTGGCGACATGCGCCGAGTCGGTGATCTGGGCACATCCCGGCGCGACGGGAACCGCGAGCGCCGCGGCCGCCGCGACGCGCCGGAGAAGCCCGACCACTACCGCGTGGGTCTACGCGCCGCGAGCCACCGCGTGCGGAAGCTGCGGACCTCGTCCGTCACGGACTCGCCGGTCTGTTCGAACGGGACCAGCTCCAGCGCGGGACTCTCGGCCAGCGTGACCGACTCGGTGCGCGTCCCGCCGCGCGACGAGAACTCGACGCGAACGACGTCGCCAGGCTTGTGCGCGGCGAGGACGCGGTCGATGTCGGCGCGCGTTTTCACGGCTCGACCATCGATGGAGATGAAGCGATCGCCTCGATCGAGTCCCGCCGCATAGAGTGGCGAACCGATGAGCGTACCGGAGGTAAGGACGGCGCCGGTGCTGTCGAATGCGATGCCGCCCTGCACCTCGTCACCCATCCACGCCACGCCCGCACGAGCCTTCCGGAGGCGGAACCCGCCGCGCGCGAGGAGGCGCGCATAGTCCGGCACCTCGCGTCCTTCGATGTAGCGGCGCACGTAGTCGTCGGCCCACGGCTGGTCGCCGGCAACCTGTCCGAGCACGCGGCGAACGTCGGCGAGCGTGTACGGCCTGGCCGGCGCGTAGGTGTTCTGATGCCGACCGAACTCCCGCCAGAGCGCCTGCATGAAATCGTCGAGTGACTTGTTGCCCGGCCGCTCACGCAACGAGAGGTCGAGGCCTAACGCGACGACCTGTCCCCACGTGTAGTACGAGATGAAGGTGTTCTGCTTGTTCTGCGGGTCGATCGACGCCGCGGCATCGACGAACGGCGCCTGCATGCTCATCCCGATGGGCGAGAAGAACCGGCGCCCCCCACCGTTCACGACGTTGTTGACCGCGCCGCCCTGCCCGCGCGCGAACGCGACGTCGTCGAGAATGCCGGCGCGCCGCATGATCAGCGG
>Ga0075430_100004127_pt1 | contig 12254 bp, 10 predicted proteins | sample RhiMetdeltSRZDD4_FD_75294 | JGI IMG/M metagenome (GOLD analysis project Ga0075430, IMG submission 75294) | Populus rhizosphere microbial communities from Tennessee, USA - Rhizosphere MetaG P. deltoides SRZDD4 | ecosystem: Host-associated > Plants > Roots > Rhizosphere > Soil | place: USA... | reverse complement strand
TCTCGTGCGGGACGTGCAACACGTACCTGCCCTCGAAGTTCGGCTCTCCGGCGACGCCCCAGTACGCCAACACGAGCTTGGCGTCGTCGCCTAACGCGCGCTCGATCTCATCGCGACTCCAGGCATAGAACGTTCCCTCGTGGCCTTCACTGTCTGCATCGAGCGACGAGTAGAACCCGCCCTCCGGGGACGTCATCTCGCGGGCGATCCATTCCACCGTCTCCTCGGTCACTCGGCGCGTCTCCGGGTCGCGTGTCGCCTGCCACAGGTGAGCGCCCAGTCGAGCGAGCAGCGCGTTGTCGTACAGCATCTTCTCGAAATGCGGAATGAGCCACACCGCATCGACCGCATACCGATGGAAGCCGCCGCCGAGCTGATCGTAGATCCCGCCGCGCGCCATCTTCCGGAACGACGTTGCCGCCATCTCGAGCGCGTAATCCGTCCCAGTGCGGCGCCAATAGCGCAGCAGGAAGTCGAGTGTCATTGCCTGCGGGAACTTCGGCGCGCCGTCGAACCCGCCATGTCGCGCGTCGTATCGCTGGGCGATCGCTCGATAGGCGCGATCCAGCGTCGTGCTCGTGAGTTGCCCGGTGGAGCCGGCAGGTGCGGTCGCGCTCGAGTACAGCTCGCGCATCTTCGCTGTGGTCCCCTCCACATCGGCGCGGCGGTTTCGGTAGGCATCGGCCACGGCTGTCAGCACGCGCCGGAACGACGGCATCCCATGTCGGTCCTCGGGCGGGAAGTACGTGCCGGTGTAGAACGGGACGGTGTCGGGCGTGAGGAACACCGTCATGGGCCAGCCGCCGTGTCCCGTCATTGCCTGCGTCGCCTGCATGTAGATGCTGTCGAGGTCCGGTCGCTCCTCGCGATCGACCTTGATGTTCACGAACAGCTCGTTCATGAGGCGGGCCGTTTGTTCATCCTCGAACGACTCGTGCGCCATGACGTGACACCAGTGACACGCCGCATACCCGATGCTCAGCAGGATCGGCTTGTCCTCCTGCCGCGCGCGCTCGAGGGCCTCCGGTCCCCACGGATACCAATCGACCGGGTTGTCGGCGTGCTGCGCGAGGTATGGGCTCGTTTCGTTCGCGAGGCGATTGGCCATGGCGGTTCACGGGATCGGGAAACAGCGGGATCGTGAGGCATCGCGTTGCAGACCGCTCACCGTAAACTAGGCGCGATGCAGCGAGCGTGAGCGTGACAGTCGCATGAGGGGCGACCTGCCGTGCCGGCTCTCACGCGCCCACCGAAGGGCTGGCTGCCAGGAGCGTCAACGCGCGAAGCTTCGGGCGTCAACCGTCGATCTTCACTCGGACCATTGCCCTCGCCAGCTGCAACCTAACGCGCACAAGCAATATCACCGCCACCAGACCGAGGCCGACGACGATCCCCCACCACAATCCGATGGCGCCGCCGCCGAATCGGAATGCGAATGCCCAGCATACCGGCAAGCCGATGATCCAGAATCCGACGATATTGATGATCGCCGGCGCATGGGTATCGCCGATCCCACGCAGCACGCCGGCAGCCACGGCCTGAATCCCATCGAAGACCTGAAAGACGCCGGCGATCGGAATCAGCGCCGCCGTCAACGCGATCACCGACGCGTCACGCGTGTAGGCCTGGGCGAGCGGCTCGGGGAACACGCGAAAGACGACCGCGCTCAGACACATGAACGCCGTACCGCACGCGAGACCCGCCATGGCCGCGCGTCGCGCGCGCGGTTCGTCACCGGCGCCAATCGCCTGGCCGACGAGCACCGCCGTCGCGGCAGAGACGCCGAGCGGCACCATGAACGTGAACGACGCGAGATTGATCGCGATCTGGTGCGCGGCCATCTGCGTCGTACCGAGGAGCCCCATGAGCAGCGCCGCCGCGTAGAACGCGCCGTACTCGAGCAGGTACTGCGCACCGACTGGCAGCCCAAGGCGTAGCATCCGCACCAAGGGGCGCACAGCACCGGTCTCCGGACGCCACGGATGGAGGCGCCTCCACACCTCTCGGCCCGACAGTGCGAGCAGCACGACCGCCATCATCCATCGACTGATGGTCGTCGCGACGGATGCCCCGGCAACGCCGAGTGCGGGCGACCCGAGGTTGCCGTAGATGAACACCCAGTTCAATACGACGTTCAGCAGATTCGCCGCGAGCACCGTCCACAACACCGGGGCGACGCGTCCCATCGCCTGTAGCGATTGGCGGAACACGATGAACGCGTAGAACGGGAACACGCCGGGAATCGCGATCTGCACGTAGCGCGCAGCGTCGGGGATCGCTTCGGGCGGCTGGCGAAACAGCCGTAGAATCGGCTCGACCGGGACAAAGGCCGCGCACGTGACCAGCGTGAGGACGATCGCGAACAACACGCCACGCTGGATGGCGCGAGCGATGGCATCATCGTCGCCCGCGCCGACGGCCTGCGAGATGATGGGATCGAGCGCCATCAGCGTTCCTTGCCCGAAAATCGCAGCGCCGAAGAAGTACATGTTGCCGAGCGCAGCGGCGGCAAGCGCGAGGGACGACACGTGTCCGACCATGATCGTGTCGGCGACCCCCATGCCCATGATCCCCAGCTGCACGGCGGCAACCGGGAGCGCGAGTCGGAGCATGGCCGACAGATCGGACGATGACGGAAGCGACATGGGTCGGAGAGCGAGGAGCGGCAGGGAAATTAACCGGTGCACCCGCTCGCACTTCCTCCGCGGCGGTCTGTGAGGACATCATGTGAGCGACAAGAGGTCAAACTCGAATTCCGCACCCATCTCGACGGGCACGCTTCGCTGTCGGAAATCGAATCTGACCCCGCCGTCTCGCCTCTCGACCAGCGTCACCCAGCCACCAGCCCGAGCATCAGCCACCAGCCCGAGCATCAGCCACCAGCTCCGCGCTGTTATCGATTCCCGATTCCCGATTCCCGATGCCAGCCGATCTCGATCGATATCTGTCCGAAAACGACCGCCGTATTCACGACGAGCTGTTCGATCTGCTTCGCATTCCGAGCGTCAGTGCGCGCTCCGAGCACGCTGACGACGTGCGACGCACGGCCGAGTGGGTGCGTGATGCGCTCGCGCGCATCGGGTTCGAGGCGACCGTCTTTCCGACGAAAGGCCACCCGGTGGTGCTCGGTGAGTGGCGTAAGGCACCCGGAAAACCGACGGTGCTCGTGTACGGCCACTACGACGTGCAACCCGCCGAACCGCTCGAGCTGTGGGAGTCGCCTCCGTTCGAGCCGACGCTGCGCGGCGGGCGCATCTACGCGCGCGGTTCCGTGGACGACAAGGGTCAGCTCTTTCTCCACGTGAAGGCGCTCGAGGCGCATCTCGCGGTCCGCGGAACGTTGCCGGTGAACGTCATCGTGCTCGCGGAGGGGGAAGAGGAAGTCGGTAGCGAGCATCTCGCACCATTCGTGAGCGAGCATGCGAAGCGGCTCGCGGCTGACGCGGTCGTCATCTCCGATTCATCGATGTTCGCGCCAGGGCAGCCGTCGATTCTCTCGTCGCTCCGTGGGCTCGCGTACTTCCAGGTCGACGTCACGGGCCCGACGGTCGATCTCCACTCGGGAAGCTATGGCGGTGCCGTCGTGAACCCCGCGACGGCGCTCGCGCGCATCATCGCGACGTTCCACGACGCGAATGGACATGTCGCGGTGCCGGGCTTCTACGACGCCGTCCGCGATTGGGGCGACGATGCGCGCGGAGCGATCAGGCGGCTTCCGTTCGATGAAGCCACCTTTCAGCACGAGACAGGCGCGCCGGCCCTCGGCGGCGAAGCGGGATACTCGACGCTCGAGCGCATCTGGACGCGTCCGACGTGCGAGGTGAACGGGCTATTGAGCGGCTATACCGGCGAAGGGGCGAAGACGGTGCTCCCGTCCAAAGCGATGGCGAAGGTGAGCTGCCGGCTCGTTCCCGATCAGAATCCGGAGGACATCGGCCGGTTGCTCGAGGCGCACATCCGGCGGGTGGCGCCCCCGGGAATCACCATCGAGGTGCGGCACCTCCACGGCGGGCGTCCGTGGCGTGCCGAGCTCGATGGTCCGGTATTCGATGCGGCGCGCCGCTCGCTCGCGAACGCCTTCGGCCGCGAGCCGGTGATCGTCGGGGAAGGTGGCTCGATCCCGGTCGTCGGCGACTTTCAGCGCATCCTGGGCGCCCCGGTGCTGCTGATGGGCTTCGGACTTCCCGGTGAGAACGCCCACGCGCCTAACGAATGGATCAGCGATGAGAACTTCACGGTGGGGATGAAAGCCGTCGCCGGGTTCTGGGATGAGCTGGCCACCACGAACGCACGTTAGCGTCTCATTCCGAGCGGAGCCTTCGGCGCTGCGCCCGGAATGACATCACCTAGCCGACCGCAGCAGCGAGCCGGGCGACCGCGGCCTCGAGATCTGTCTCCAGCGCTCGCAGGCGCTCCGCGCTGACGCCCCAGCCGGTTGCGCGCACGCCGATCATGCGCGTCGGGCCCATAGCGAACGCCTTGAACTCGAGGACGGCGTTCGAGTCCGGCCAGCTCACGGCCAGCTCGGTGGCCGTCGCGGCGAGCACCTTGCCGCGGATGACGTCGCCGTTCTGAAGGACGAGGTGCACAGGGTCACCCTGCGCGCCGACCGATCCCGACTTCGTCAGCCACTGCGAGAGCTTCGATTCGTCGGTGAACCACGGCAGCACGGCGGAGAAATCGTAGCGCGCCGGCTGGACGATGAGCAGCGTCCGCTTCGGTGTCCCGAAATGGTTCTCGAGGTAGTACCCGAGGAGGCCTAACGCGAGTCGCCAGCCGGAGTCGACGCCCTGGTATTCGTCATCCCACTGCGCGCCCTCGCGGAATCCGGAGTTGAACAGCCGGACGACGGTGTCGCCCTGATCGCGACGAATGGTGATCTCGAGCCGGAATGGTGGAAACCCGGGAATCTCCCCACCGAAGACGAGGCGCTCGGGTGGCTTTGCTTCGATCACGGGATACGGGATCTCGAGCTTGAACTGCTCGAACACCCACGTCATCACACCGCCGGGGCGCACGTCGCCGTAGGCGCGGTCCACGAACCACTGCGCGATCTTCTCGGGTTCGGCCCACGCCGCCCAGGCCTGCTCGGGCGTGACGCTCGTGCGAAGCTCGCAGACAATCGTTCGGCCGGCTGGGGCCGCAGTCTCCGCAGCGGGGCGCTGCGGCGTCTCGGAGAGAGCGTTGATGGTCATGAATGTCGTCGGTAACGGTGGGCGGGAACGTCAGCGGTGATCGTCAGAGGTGGCGCTCGCGTCATCCGGGGTGCGCGGGATCGGATGACAGCCGAGGAAGAGGCGGAACGGACGGCCTTCGCCAGGCGAGCCATCCGGGGTCGTGTACGGTGCGGTATGTCGCGCGACCACGTCGCCGATGGCTTGCTCGAGCGCGGCGGCGAACACCGCGCGCTGCTCGGGACTCTCGAACCGGATGTCGGTCGTGAGCGACATGGTCGATACGCGCTTCGACTCCGCACCCGCCTCCGCCATCACCCGCGTCATGTCGGCCTGAGCCCGTGAGGCGATGGAGAACAGCGCCGCGGCGCTTGCGCCATCGCGCACGGCGGTGGCGTGGGGAGCGAGCGCGCCCAGAAGCTCCGGGGCGATGACGTACGACTGCGCGGTGGCGACGTAGCGCTGCTCGACCATGTTGCGGCGGAGTCGTCGCTCCGCCGGGGCGAGGAACCGGGCACGCTCGAGCTTCCGAACGTGGTAGTTCACACGCTGTCGCGGGAGCCCGAGCTTGCCGGCGATCTCGGTGGCCGAGATGGGCGTGCGCGCCAGGGCGACGATCGTGCGCCGGACGGGGTGCTGGACGAGCACCGCGGCGCGGGGGCCGTCCGTGACGGTTTCGATCGCGGGCAGGGCGGACATGGGTGTGATCTGTCGTCTGGATGACGGCAACGAATGTGTTCATGAAAGCATTCGTTGTCAAGACACGCCTGATTCGGATACACCCATCTGTCTACCAGAGCGGACAGACGAAGCGATCCGGTGACCGACGACATTTGTAAGTCGGTTTACACGTTACACTTACGGACCAGAGCCCGGTCGGTCTGCCCGGCACTCCCCCTGCCTTGGATGGCGTGCGAAGCACTCACCCAAATTCGGTTCAGTACGCAAGGAGGCATAGATGACACGCATCGTCGTTCGCACTTCGGCCGTCGCCGCCATGGTGCTCTCGGTCGCCGGGACCGCCGCCGCTCAGCAGGCCGCGAAGGCGAAGGTGCTCGACGTGTCCCCTTACGCGGGGTACATGATCTTCGGGAAGCTGTTCGAGGGACCCATCGGGACAAGCATCTCCACGGGCAGCGGGCCGGTCTACGGCGCGCAGGCCAGCCTCTCTCTGTCCAAGAACGTCGCCGTGTTCGGTAACGTCGGGTACTCGAACTCCGACCTCGAGGTGGGTATCCCCATCCTCGGCGGGCTCGATGTAGGCACGAGCAAGGCGCTCATCTATGACGGTGGCATCGAGCTCAAGATCCCCATGGCGACGAGCACGGTGATCAGCCCGTTCGTCCAGGGTGGCATCGGTGCGATCCGCTACGAGGTCGAGAGCGGGATCGTGAATGCCACGGCGACGAACGTCGCTTACAACTTCGGCGGTGGTCTGGACGTCCGCTTCACCCCGAACCTCGGCATGCGGTTGATGGCGAAGGATTACCTCGGCAAGTTCGACTTCAAGGAAGCGACTTCGTTCGACCTGAAGGGGAAGACGACGAACAACGTGGCCCTCACGGTGGGGTTGAATCTCGGCTTCTGACGCCGGTCGTACGTGACCGCCGGGCCCGATGACGGGTTAGGCGGAGCGACCAGGATCGGTGCGGCCCGCGACCGACAGGTGGCGGGCCGCACGCACGATGTCCCAAAATCGAGATCATTCCAGAGGCAAGTCATGCGTCACATAGCTGCCGCCCTTCTGTTCGCCGCCACCCTCGCCGCGTGCTCCAGTGGCACGACGTCGCCCGGTGGCGCGCTTGCGCAGACCAACCAGCCAGCGGTGCAGCGCGAGGTCGGACGGGCATTCGATATCAAGATTGGCGAGACGATTGGCGTCGGTGAGCTGAAATTGACCTTCCAGCGCGTTGCGAACGATTCGCGCTGCCCTATCGACGCGGTCTGTGTGTGGGCCGGTGACGCCGAGATCGCGCTTCGCATCGAACAGGGAGGCCAGGCCGCGGTGGCCGCGCTGCACACCCACCTCGAGCCGAAGCAGACCATCTGGAACGGCTACACGATTCAGTTCGTGAGTCTCGCCCCGTCGCAGAGCGCCTCGTCGCCGATCGACCCGTCGAAGTACCAGGCACAGCTCCTCGTGACCCGGTAGCGGCCGCGCAACCGGACCGGATCGCGCGAGAAGAACGGGCCGCCCGAAGAGGGCGGCCCTTCGTCATCGTGGAGCCTGTTTCGGACAGGTAAGAGGGATGTCCGACGTGGCCCGAGGGAGGCGCGCGACCGCGCGCACTCGGATATTCTTGGCTGCCCTGGCTGGCCTGGATCGTGGGGTCAGTCGCGCTTTACGAGGATTCACCCCAACACCGTCGCATGCGCGCCCTTCTCCCGCTGCTCGCCGCCACGCACGTGAGCGATCCCGTTGTCTACAACGGTCGCGACGGAAAGCTCGACGTGCAGATCCCACGCATCGAGGCGGATGCGATCACCGTCGACGGCTCGCTTCGCGAGCCACAGTGGTCTCAGGCGGCCATGCTGACGGGCTTCTCCCAGTTCCAGCCGGTCGACGGCCGGCCCGCCACCGACTCGACGGCCATCCTGGTCTGGTACTCGGCCACCGCCATTCACTTCGGCGTCAAGGCGTACGAGGCCCACGGTTTCGTGAACGCGAACCTGCTCGATCGCGACAAGATCTTCAGCGACGAGAACATCCAGATCCTGCTCGGGACGTTCAACGACGGCCGCCAGGCGATGGTGTTTGCCGTGAACCCACTCGGCATCCAGGCCGACGGGACGCTGAACGAAGGTACGGGTGGGCGCGGTGGCGGCGCGTTCGGCAGCGGACAGTCGGCGCGCGAGCAAGCCGATCTGAGCGCGAACTTCGTGTTCGAGTCGAAGGGACGCGTGACCGACGACGGCTACGAGGTCGAGATCCGCATCCCGTTCAAGAGCCTGCGCTATCAGTCGAAGGACGTGCAGGACTGGGGAATCAACATCATCCGCCAGGTGCAGCACCTCGGGCACGAGGACACGTGGGCGCCGACGAGCCGCGCGGCGGCGTCGTTCCTCGCGCAATCGGGACGTCTCGTGGGGCTGAAGGAGCTGCGCCGTGGACTCGTCGTCGACGTCATTCCCGAAGTCGTGACGCGCAGCCTCGGCGGCGAGGACGCACGCGGGGAGTGGGACTATCGGCGCGACGGACCGCAGGTCGGCGGCAACGTCCGGTGGGGGATCACGAACAACCTGACGTTCAGCGGCACGGTGAACCCGGACTTCGCGCAGGTCGAGGCCGACGTCGCCGCCATCCAGTACGATCCGCGCGCGGCCGTGTCGTTTCCGGAGCGCCGCCCGTTCTTTCTCGAGGGGATCGAGCACTTCTCGACGCCGAGCAACCTGGTGTACACGCGGCGGGTGGTGAAGCCGGACGCGGCAGCGAAGCTGACTGGCAAGGTCGCCGGGACGAACATCGCGTTTCTCTCGGCGATGGATGACCGGACGACGTCGCTCGACTGGCAGAGCGAGGACACTCGGCCTAACGCGAACCGTCCGTTCTACAACGTCCTGCGTGCCACACGCGATCTCGGCGGCTCGTCACGCGTCGGGTTCGTGTACACCGACAAGGTCGATGGCAGCTACTACAACCGCGTCGCCGGGTTGGACGGTCGGTTCGTGTTCAACAAGGTCTACACGGTTCGTGGCCAGATCGCCGGGAGCGCGACGCGCCGTTTCGGCGTCATGACACGCGCGCCCCTCTGGAACGCGTCGTTCGATCGGCAGGGGCGTAACCTCTGGCTGACGTACTCCATCACCGCGAGCGACCCCGACTTCCGTGCCGCGTCCGGGTTCCTGTCTCGCACGGGAATCGTGAACGCGAGCTTCAACCACCGGTACACGATCCTCGCGAAGTCGCGCGAGTCGCTGATCCAGAGCTCGACGTTCGCCGTCCAGCCATCGTTCACGTGGCAATACAACCGCTTCGTTGACGGGAAGTCGTGGCAGGACGGGAAACTTCACTTCAACGAGAACCTGTCGCTGCGCGGCGGGTGGCGTGCCGGCGCGTCGGTCCTCGTCGAACGCTTCGGTTACGATGACAACCTGTATGCCGGCTATCGACTGCTGCGACCGACGGCGACAGGCTTCGATACGATCCCGTTCACGGGCGTCGGGCGCCTCGACAACCTCGACTACGTGGTGTCATTCGGCACGCCGCAGTTCAAGCGGTTCGCGGCGGACGTGTTCGCGGTCTGGGGGCAGGACGAGAATTTCTACGAGTGGTCGTCGGCGGACATTCTGAACCTGACGCTGAACCTCAGCGTACGGCCGATCGACAAGCTGCGCCTGGACGCGGGCTACCAGCACATCGAGTACAACCGGAAAACCGACGGCAGCACGGTCGGCATCCGAAAGATTCCCCGGCTCAAGGTCGAATATCAGATCGCGCGCCCGATGTTCTTTCGCATGGTGGGCCAGTACGACGCCGAACAGCAGGCGGCGCTGTACGACGATTCGCGCACGGGCTACGCGATCGTCAGGCCTCTCCCGTATCGAGGCTTCGTCGTGGACCGCGACCTCGGGTTCTCGCGGAACGATCTTCGTGTCGACTGGCTCTTCTCGTACCAGCCGACGCCAGGCACCGTCATGTTCGCGGGCTATGGCAGCTCATACGATGGACCCGAACATCTGCGCTTCCGGGAGATGCAACGAACGGAAGACGGATTCTTCGTGAAGCTCAGCTACCTCTTTCGAATGTAAGACGTGAGAAGCGCTGGTTACTATTGGCTGCAACTGGTTACTGTTGGCTGGAACTGGTTGCTGCGGGTGCCGTGGGGTCAGAGTCGGACGTCCACCGTTCAACCGTGCCTGAAGTGCAGCCTAGACGTCCGACTCTGACCCCTTGGCACTTGTAGCCTCCCGAGGTCGTTGCCTGCAGCAACCAGCTCCGGCTTCCTGTAACAGGCGGTGTTCCGTTTCGCTGCCCAACGTGATCAAGCGGTCGAAGTGCGAGCTTCGCGGTGCTTGACGGTGGCGTACCCGACGATGATGCCGACGATGGCTCCCGGGAGCATGATCTCCCAGTAGTACGCCGGCTGCCCGGCGGCCTTCTGCATGAGCGATACGCCGTACGCGAGCAGAAGCCCGATGCTCATGCCGAACAGGATGCCGAGCGGCAGCGAGTCGAACTTTCGGGCGAAGACGCCGATCAGCAGTCCGGCGATGAGGCCCTTGACCATCGACCCGATCACGATGCCGACGATGCCGGCGCGAATGTTCGGGTCATCGCCGGCCGAGATGAGCGCGGAGAGTCCGTCGGGGATGCCGAGCACACCGCCGAGCAGCATTCCGAAGAGGGGTTTCTTCATGGGTGGGGTTGGTGAAGGGGACCGGTGCAACGGTTGGTCGTGCGACTCCGGAGTCACGTACAACGTCGTGCGCGCGGTCTTTAACGGCCCCGCACGGCGAGCAGCGTGATACGCATGACGAGATAGGCCAGCACGAGCATGATGGCGGTGCTGTGGCGGCTCCCGAACCGGCGGGCGCGCTCCAGCAGGTTCTCACGGTATGCGCTCACCGGCTCGCCCGCACGGAACGCGGCGACGTCGCGCGCGAGTGACGTCGCGTCGGGATAGCGAGCGGCAGCGTCGTCAGCCATTGCCTTGTCGATCACCGCCTGCAACGGCCTGGGGAGGGCGCCGTCCGTCGCGTTGGAGCTGGAATCGGACGCGCCGCGACACAGATCCCGGAGGATGGCGCCGAGCGAGTAGACGTCGGCGCGCGCGTCCACGACTGACGGGTCGCCGCTCGCCTGCTCGGGCGCCATATAGCCGGGCGTTCCGAGCACGATGCCGTGCCCGGTCGTCGGCGAAGACGAGCCCGAAACGGCCGGGTCACCCGGGACGGCCTCCGTCCCGCCTAACGACGCGACCGCATTGCCCGTGAGCTTCGCGACGCCCCAGTCCATCACCAGGACTTCGCCGAATGGCCCGACCATCACGTTCTGCGGCTTGAGGTCGCGGTGGATCACTCCGTGCGCATGCGCGAACGCCACCGCTTCCGAGATGCGCTCGACGATGCGCAGCCGGTCGGCGAGTGGTGTGGCCGGAAGCGCGTCGAGCGGAGCGCCACGAACGAGCTTCATCGCGTAGTATGCACGGCCATCCTTCAGTTGTCCGACGTCGTGGACCGGGACGATCCCTGGGTGCTCGAGCTGCGCGAGCGTTCGCGCCTCGCGAAGCATGCGCACCGCCACGTCAGGAGATCCCTCGGGAAGACGAATCGCCTTGAGCGCCACATCTCGGCCGAGCTCTCGATCCCTCACGCGATACACGGTGCCCATGCCGCCCTGACCGATGCGCTCGATGAGGTCGTACTTCGTGCCGCTCAGGTCAGGGGCGTCGGCGGCCTCCTGGAGCCGCCGGATCGTGGCGTCGCTCAACACGCTCATGGCGGTTCGACGCCGAGCAGCTCGCGCGCCTCGAGCCGAAACTCCTCGTCGGTCGCGGACAGTGCGCGAATGCGATCGAGCAGGAGCCGGCGCAGCTCGCGGCGGGCGAACGCGAGGTAGTTCGTCACCTGCGTGGCCGGGATTCCGAGCTCGTCACCGAGCTGCGCGTACGTCGGACGGCCGGCCGCGTTCTCATCCAGGTCGTAGCGTTGGAATACCGCGAATCGCTTCTCCTTCCCCGCGGCAACGCACGACTCGCGCAGCGCGCTCACCGCGTCGGCGAAGAGCGCGCGAATCCACTCCTGCCGGAACAGGGCGTCGTCGTCAGCGCCGGGCACCGACGCCACATGCGCGTCGATCATCGCAGGCGAACCCGCGAGCTCGGTCTCGGCGGTCGCGAAGTCGAGCGGAACGAACGAGAGGCCGCCGCCGCGCTTCATGCGTCCCGCCGCCTTGTGCTCGTTTGCGACGAAGCCGTCCAGACACACTCGCAAGAACGTCCTGAAACGCGCGCGCGTCGGATCGAACCGGCCGAGCGTGTTCTTTTCGTAGGCGCGCGCGAAGAACTCCTGTGTCAGGTCCGCCGCGTCGTCCCGGTCGGCGCGCCATTTGATGCGCACGTACTTGTACACCGGGCGCCA
>Ga0075430_100004125_pt1 | contig 12256 bp, 8 predicted proteins | sample RhiMetdeltSRZDD4_FD_75294 | JGI IMG/M metagenome (GOLD analysis project Ga0075430, IMG submission 75294) | Populus rhizosphere microbial communities from Tennessee, USA - Rhizosphere MetaG P. deltoides SRZDD4 | ecosystem: Host-associated > Plants > Roots > Rhizosphere > Soil | place: USA... | reverse complement strand
AGCCGACGCAGATGGACTCATCGACGACGGACTTCGGCGGAGCGGTCTCACCGCGACGTCTCGTCGCGAGCGGCACGAGCGACAGGGCGAGCACCGTCGCGACCGCGAGGGCGAGCGCCACTCCGCCATCCAGTGACCGTGAGACCGGCAGCCAGAACGCGTAGAACCAGTCGGCGGGTACGGACACCGGCGCGCGGAGCGGATTCGCTTCGGGCGCCATCGTCACCGGCCTGACGATCGCGAGCAGCACGACCGCCCCGACCACCATCCACAGCAGTGGCTTTGGCGGCAGCAGCAGCGGGCGCGCGAGTCGCGACGTGTGCAACCAGAGCACGATCAGCATGCTCAGCGGAATGCCGATGTGCGCGAAGAGGTTCAGGAAGAAGAAGATGCTGGGAACCGGCCGTTCGCCGGTGAAGGCGCGCGACACGGGCTCCGAGAGAATGGGCAACGCGTCGAGCATGCGGGCGCCTTCGCGCGCGAGCACCTCGCCGAAAGCGTCCCACACCATCACGTAGCCCGTCCAGCCGGACACGAGCATGAGGACGAGGAGGACCACGCCACTCAGCCAGGCGAGCGTGCGCGGTCCCCAGCTCCGACCCTGCGCGAACATCCGAACGGCGTGCACCACGATCGCGAGAATGGCTGCATCGCTCGCGTACCGGTGAACGCCGCGCACCCAGTTGCCGAGCAACCGGTTGGACGTTAGGCGCGCGACCGACTCGTACGGCGTGCCGACGCGGTAGAAGAAGACCAGCCACAATCCGGTCGCCAACAGGACGACGAGCAACGCGGTCACGATGGTCCCGCTCTGATAGAGCGGATTGTACCGCCACCCGTACAGGCGATTGCACACGGCATCGGCGACGGTCAATGCGCGGAGCGCCGTGCGTTCGATCGGGCGCGAGTGTGCGGCCATTCAGATGACGGTCAGAGACATTCGTCGCACATCTGCGCGAGCGCCGATGTCAGGCGATTCCCGACACGCGACGGAATCGCGCACCACGGGAGCAACGCAGAAGAAGATGTCGGGAAACTTGCGCCAGCGCGATATCACCTGCACTCTGATGCGCGGACGTTCACCGCCCATCTCGTAATATCCGCCTGCATCGGAGCGCGCCATGTCCGATCCTACCCGCGATTCGCCACCCGATGAGCCCATCCCGATCGGGCAGAAGTTGTTCGACAACGTCTTTCTGCTGCTGGCGCTCGGCCTGCTCGTGATGTTCGTCGTGTTCACCGGTTGGGGCCTCTGGGAGATCTATACGCTGCCGCCGGCCACTCTACCCTAGGGGGAGGCATGCACATCGACACGCACACCGGGCTGGACTCGCCGAAGGGCAACTGGTGGAAGCCCGCCCATAAGGCAGAGAAGACCTGGGTGGTCATCGCGTTCGCGTGGTGCATGGTGCTGTTCGCGATGATGCCGCTCTGGCACTGGAAGGGCGGACAGAACCCGTCCGGCATTCGCCGCCGCACAAACCCTGCGCAGTTCTATCAGCGCACGCTGGAGTTCACGAAACAGTACAAGGTTGGCGAGGACCGTGGCATGCCGATCGTCGCTCCGCCACCGGGCTCGGACGTGTATCTCACCGCGCTGTCATTTCAGTGGACACCGATCCTCAGGCTCCAGCGCGGCAAGGAGTACATCCTGCATCTGTCGTCGCTCGACGTGAATCACGGCTTTTCGCTGTATCCGATCAACGTGAACTTCCAGGTAGTTCCCGGCTACGACTACGGACTCCGCGTCACTCCGAATTCCTCCGGCGACTTCCGCATCATCTGCAACGAGTTCTGCGGCATCGGCCATCATACGATGGTCGGTCGGGTGATCGTCGACGAGCCCACCGCCGCGCCGCCCTCCACGCCGGGAGGTGGACAGTGACGACCGCCACCGTGCCTGCCGGATCGGTGGGGCCGGCGACCGACGTGCCCCCCGGCACCCGATTCAGAACCTGCGAATTCACCGGCCGGTCGCTTCACGACACGGCGATGTCCCTCACGAGAGCCAATGCGGTCGTCTCGGTCGTCGCGCTGCTCATCGGCGCGATCGCGGCCGTGCTCATCGTGCTCACGCGCTGGCAGGCGGTGCACCTGCTGCCCGCCGTGTGGTTCTACCGCATCCTCGGCGTCCACGGGATGAGCATGCTCATCTTCTTCATCATCTTCTTCGAGATGGCGGTGCTCCACTTCTGCAGCACGGCGCTGCTCAACGCGCGCTGCAGTGCACCGAAGACGTCGTGGCTCGCGTTCGGCCTGATGGCCGCCGGCGCCCTGACGGTGGAGGGGCTGATGTGGGCCGGGAAGGCGGACGTGCTGTTCACATCGTACGTGCCGCTGAGAGCGCACCCGATGTTCTACCTCGGCGTCATCGTGTTCGCGGTCGGCGCGCTGCTCGTCTGCGGCGTCTTCTTCGCGAATCTCGTGGTCGCCAAGCGCGAGCGGACGTACGTGGGGTCGATGCCGCTCGTCGTGTACGGCGCGATGACGGCGGCGATCATCGCCGTGATCACGCTCGTGCACGGGGCCATGATCTACATCCCGACCTTCCTGTGGTCGTTAGGCTACATGAACGTCGACCCGCAGGTGTACCGCCTGCTCTGGTGGGCGCTGGGCCACTCGTCGCAGCAGATCAACGTCGCGGCGATGGTCGCCATCTGGTACATGCTCGGCGCGCTGACCATCGGCGCGGTCGTCCTGAACGAGAAGATCAGCCGCTCGGCCTTCGTGCTCTACATCCTGTTCATCTCGATGGCGTCGGCGCACCACCTGCTGGTCGACCCTGGCATGGGGACCGCGTGGAAGATCACGAACACGAGCTACTTCATGTACATGGCGGTGCTCGCGTCCATGCTGCACGGGTTCACCGTCCCGGCCGGCATGGAGCTGGGCATGCGACTGCGCGGGTTCACCAACGGGATGTTCGAATGGCTGCGCAAGGCGCCGTGGGGTGACCCGGGCTTCAGCTCGCTCGTGCTGTCGGTCGTCGTGTTCGGGTTCGTCGGTGGCATTACCGGCGTAACGATCGGGACCGAGCAGATCAACATCATCGTGCACAACACCCTCCGCTCGCCCGGTCACTTTCACGCCACCGTCGTGAGCGGCACGGCCATGGCGTTCATGGGCGTCACCTACTACCTCCTCCCACTGGTCTTCCAGCGGAAGGTCGCGTTCTGGAAGCTCGCGAAGATCCAGCCGTACATCTTTGCGACCGGCATGTTCATCTTCACGATCTCGATGACGTTCGCGGGGAGCTTCGGCGTTCCGCGACGCCACTGGGATATCAGCTTCACCCAGGCGCCGTTCGACGTGCAGTTCAACCCGGCCGTGGACGTGCTTCTCGCGCTGGTGGCGCTTGGCGGGCTCACGGCGGCGACCGGCGCCTTCATCTTCATCGCGATCGCGGTGAAATCGGTCTTCTTCGGCGAGCCACTCGGTCGCGTGACGCCCCAAGTGGCGATGGTCGGGGTACCGCAGGGGCTGACGCATCCGCCACAGCACGCGCCCGACGTGAACGCGCGGTGGGAAGAGCTCCACGGTCCGAAGATGGGGTGGATGGGACCGGCCCCGGGAACGTTGGTGCTGGTATTCGTGTTCCTCGGGGCGTTCATGCTGTACTTCTTCGTCAACTGGAAAGTTCTGTCGTTCGTCTGGAGAATCGGGTGACGTCGGCGCGTCGCGGAACGCCGGCGCTCGCCGCGCTGGCGGCCATCATCGTGATCACCGTCTCGTGGTGGGCGTTGGCGCTCTGGCCGATGAGCAGTCAGACGCCCGAGTGGCTCGCGCGCACGCGCCTGGTGTGCTTCGGTGCTCCGATCGATGGTCTGCCCGACGGCGGCGGCTGGATACTCCTGATCGGGCAGCCGCTGGGAATGGTGGTGCTGCTGCTGGCGGTGTGGGGTGGGGATTTGCGCGAGGGGGTCCGCCGGGTTCTCGAGCGTGCGAGCGGCCAGATCGTCGTTGGCGTCACCATCGCGGCGCTGCTCGTGGGCGCGTTAGGCGTTGCCAGTCGCGTACGGCAAGCGAACGCAGCGCCGTTCGCGGCGGACCCGATCGAGAAGCTCGGCAATGAGCTCACCCGAATCAACGATGTGCCACCGGCGCTGAAGCTGCTCGACCAGAACGGCGCGGTCGTCACCCTGGATGCTTTCCGTGGCCGAGCCGTGCTGGTCACGTTTGCGTTCGCACACTGCACGACCGTATGTCCGCTGGTCGTCCACTCGGCGCTCTCGGTGCGCGACAGGCTCGCGTCCGTCGACCCCGAGCGCACGCCGGCGGTCCTCGTCGTGACGCTCGATCCGTGGCGTGACACTCCCGCTCGACTGTCTGCCATCGCGCGGCAGTGGGGGATGACTGGTGACGCGCACGTCCTGAGTGGCGCTACGGACGATGTGGAGCGCGCGCTCAACGCGTGGCGCATTCCCCGCGTGCGAAACGAAAAGACCGGCGACCTGTCGCATCCGTCGCTGGTATACGTCATCGCCCCGAACGGGCGCATTGCGTACGTCGTGAACGGGAGCGACGAACAGATCTTCGCCGCGGTCCGCGCGCTCTGATCGACCCCGAGCTGGAGGACAGGTCAGCGGCGTGCATTGCCGCTGACCTCCAACGCACTCACTCGAGTGGGCTATTCAGTCAGTAGCTGACCGTGCCGTCGAACGTGACCGACGTCGTACGCGTGGCCAGGTTCGCGACGCCAAAGGCCTGCGCGCTCCCCGTTGCGCCGGCAAACCGGCCGGTCCCCCCGACAATCGTCAGCTGAGCGACGAAGCTCACCAATCCCGGACCTGCCGGCGCGCTCGTCCCGACGTGCGTCATGCGCACCTCGTCGCCATTCGCTGCGGTGAGCGTGCGCCACCCCGACTGCGTGCCAGCGGCCACGTTGATGTCCTGTTCCCCATAGAACTCCGTCAGCCCGAGATGCGTTAGGGTACAAGTCCCCGTGTCGACCTGATGAAGAACTGGCGGCAGTGGAAAGGGAGACGCGTTGAACGTCAACGCGCACGACCCTTTGAACGGGCGCGATGTCCCGGAACGCTCGAGCGCTGCACCGCGCAGGGACGCGGGCGAGGTTGGCATGGTCGGTGACGGGTCCCCGCAGGCGACGACGGCCGAAGTGAGCAGTGCAAAAGCCGTGATGGGCGAGCGCATGCGAAACCTCCAGGAGGTGACATGACTGCGAGACGGGCCCGGGGCGTCTCATTGCCGGCGCCAGTGCGCCGGGGCATGTTGACTGGGCCCCGTACCTCCAAGAGCGCAGGCTTCTCTCGATTCGAGCCACCCGGTCGTTGGCAACTCCGTCCCGCCCACCCGACCCATCCGACAACGCCTTCGCCGACGGGGTTCCGCCCGAGCCATTCGCGCTGGTTTACGACGAGCTGCTTCGCGTAGCGCACCGGCATCTCGCGCGGGAGGCAGAGGGTCACTCGCTGAGCACAACCGCGCTGGTGCACGAGGCCTATCTCCGGCTGCGGGATCGGGGCACCAGCGGGTTCAACGACCGGATTCACTTTTTCGCGATGGCAGCGCGCGCGATGCGGCGGATCCTCGTCGATCACGCCCGCCGGCATCACGCGGCCAAGCGCGGTTCGAACGCTCGCCGCGTCCCGCTCGAAAGCATCGAGCGCCTCGGTGACGGCGCGCTCGACGTCGAGGAGCGCGCCGAGCTGCTGGTCGCGCTGGACGAGGCGCTCGTCAGACTGGCCGAGCTCGACAGCCGCCAGGCGCAGGTCGTGGAGCTTCGCTTCTTCGGCGGCCTGACCGAGGAGGAAACGGCGGAAGCGTTAGGCATCGGACTTCGAACGGCGAAGCGGGATTGGGCGAAGGCGCGGAGCTGGCTCTACCAGACGCTCTACCCCGACATGGTAGGCTGACGCCGCATGGACGCGTTCCGAGCGGAGCGATTCCGGCGCGCCGACGCGGTGTTCGACGCCGCGCTCGACCTTGCGCCCGACGAACGGGCCGCGTTCGTCGAGCGCGCCTGTTCGGACGACATGGAGCTCCGGGCCGATGTCCAGCGGCTGCTGCGAGCGTACGGACAGTCGGACGATTTTCTCGATACGTCCGCGGCTGCGCTCGCGGCTCCGCTACTCGCCAATGGCCCGACGCCCGGCAGCGACGGCGTCGCCACCATCCCGGACCGCATAGGGCCATATCGGATCGAGCGTGAGATCGGGCGAGGCGGAATGGGCGTCGTCTACCTCGCCGAGCGCGATGACCCGACGTTCCGGCAGCGAGTCGCGCTGAAGGTAGTGCGCGGGGGTATACCCGACGGGGGCCGGCGTCACGTCGCTCGATTCCTCGCCGAGCGACAGCTGCTGGCGTCTCTCGAGCACGCGCACATCGCGAGACTGTTCGACGGCGGCGTCACGATCGGCGGATTGCCCTACTATACGATGGCGTACTGCGAGGGCGGCTCGCTCGCGGACCGCCTCCGGGTGAACGGGGCATTGCCGGTCGGCGAGGCACTCCCGATCGCGCGTCAGCTCGCCACCGCGCTCGGCGCCGCCCATGCGCGCGGCGTCGTGCATCGCGATGTGAAGCCGGGCAACGTGCTCTTCGACGTCGATGGGTCGGTGCGACTCACGGACTTCGGCATCGCCAAGCTTCTCGGCGATGACGTGACGCACACAGGCGGCGTCCTCGGCACTGCGGCCTACCTGTCGCCGGAGCAGGCAACCGGTGAGACGGTCGACCACCGTGCCGACCTCTGGGCGTTCGGCGTGACCCTGTACGAGATGTTGAGCGGTCGCCGGCCGTTCGACGGTTCATCGTACGCAGTCGTGCTACACCGGATCGTCAGCGCGACACCGGAGCCGCTGCGGGCGTGTGTCCCGGGCATCGCTCCGGATCTCGATGCGCTCGTCATGCGGCTGCTGCAGAAGAGCCCTTCGCTCCGGCCGGAGAGCGCCGAGGAAGTCGTTCGCGCGCTGGACGCGATTGCGGTCGGAGGCGACGCCCGAAGCGCACGGCGCGATGCGGGACACGCACCGCGGAACACGGTCAAAGCGGCACACGGCTCGCCCGACCGACGCCGGACCGCTCGCGTGATCGTGGGCGGCGCGATCGCTCTGTTGAGTGCCGTCGCGGGTTACGTCGTGTGGCAGCGGGCCGATGGCTCCAGCGCGCTCTCGACCAACGCCCCCGCGCCGCTGCGAGCAATGGCGGCACCATCGGTGGCCGTGCTCCCGTTTGCCAACACGAGCGGCGCCGCCGCCGACGAACCGTTCACCGATGGCCTCACCGATGAGCTGATCGGCACGCTCGGCAGGGTGCGTGGGTTGCGCGTGATCGCGCGGTCATCCGTCTTCGCGCTCAAGGGCAGCCATCTCGCCGCGCGCGCGATCGGCGACACGTTAGGCGTCGATCACGTCGTCGAAGGCAGCGTCAGAAGATCCGGCGACAGTCTGCGAGTGTTCGCGCAGCTCGTGAGCGTTCGCAACGACTCGGTGCTCTGGTCGGAGCGGTATGACCGCCAGCTGAAGGACGTGTTCGCCGTGCAGGAGGAGATCGCCCGGGCGATGGCCGGTGCGCTGCGGGTGCAGTTCGCGCTCGGCGACGAGCGCCTGCAGGCCGTGGGAAACCCCGAGGCGCTCGACCTGTATCTGCGGGGCCGCTTCGCGCTGAACACGCGCACGGGCTCTGCCGATCTGCTCCGGGCGGCCCGTCTCTTCGAAGCGGCGATCGAGCGCGACTCGAGCTACGCGCGCGCCTATTCCGGTTTGTCGGATGCCTACGCGTCGATGGGCAACTTCGGGTACGGCCGGCCGAGAGAAACGTTTGCAAAGGCGCGCGAGAACGCCCTTCGCGCGCTCAGGCTCGACAGCACGCTCGCCGAAGCTCGCACGTCGCTGGCGCACACGCTGTGCGTGCACGACTTCGCGTGGGACGCAGCCGACCGCGAGTTCCGCCGGGCGATCGAGGAGGACCCGGGCTATACGTTTGCGCGAATGGCCTATGGTGTGTGCCTTGGCGCGCGGAGTCGGTTCGACGAAGGGCTCGCTCAACTCGACACCGCACGCCGATCGGACCCGCTGCGGATGGGCATCGGTGCGCTCCGTGGACGTGTCCTCGTGGGCGCCGGCCGCCCCGACGAGGCGATCGCAGCGCTCACCCACGCGCTCGACTTGAACCCGCAAGCGGACCTGGCGTGGGAGCAGCTCGGTGAAGCGTATCTGATGAAAGGCCAGGATGCCGACGCCATCGCCGCGTTTCGTAAGGCGGCCGAGTTGAGCGGTGTGCGCGACTCGGCGCAGCTCGCGTATGCGTTGGCCGTGACCGGTGACCGTGGGACTGCGGAGCGCATCGTGCGCGATCTGGTGACGTCATCGCGCACTCGTTATGTGCCTCCGTTTCACATCGCCATGGCGTACGCCGGGCTCGGTCAGGTGGATACGGCGTTGGACTGGCTCGAGCAGGCGTACGAGGAGCGCGCGTCGTTCATCAGCGGCATCAATGTCACGGAGGCGTTCAAGCCGCTCCACGGCAATCCGCGGTGGGGGCAGCTGGTGGCGAAGATGGGGTTGGAGCGCCGCCGATAGCGGGTGCCCGCGGCCCGGGCGCTCGATCGCGGGCGACAACGCCTAACGAGTCGCTGCCGCCACGCATCCGAGATCGTCGGTGCTCAGTCCCCCCCGCGGGCCCGCAGCGACTCGATCCGCCTTCGCACATCGGCTACCGGCGGGCGCAGCGCCGGATCGGCGTTTCGCCACAGCTCGGCCAGCGTCGCGCGATACTCATCGGCCTTCGCGCGGTCTCCCGCTTCCGCGTACAGTGCGCCGAGTCGACGATACCCCATCGCAAGAAACCACTGGTCCGTCGCCAGCCGATCGAGCGATGGCGTCGTGACATACCGTTCCCAGTACGACCGCGCGGAGTCCGCCCGACCGGCCCGCTCGGCTGCACGTGCGAGGCCGGGAAGAATGCAGACGGCGCATCGGGACGCGGGCAAACCGTCCGCGGCACGATCACTCTCCCGAAACATTGCCATCGCTTCGCGCGGTCGGCCCTCGGCCAGCGCAATCTCTCCGAGCGCGGTGTGGCGGAGTGGGTGGATGGCGCGGAGGGCGATGGAGTCGGACGTGGCCATGATCGCATGGATGATGGGCCGCGCCCGATCCGGCCTGCCGGCGGCGGCGTAGAGTGCAGCCCCCCGAACCGCATCCATCCGGTCCTGAATCTGACTGAGCGACCTGACCGGATGTGCCGTGAATACCGTATCGAGCCGCGCGATGGCCTGCGATGGGTTCCGGCGGAGCCACAACTCCTCCGCCGCGAGAGACACTGGGCGATCGAACAGGGGGTCGAACCGGGCGGCGCGCAGGAAGTCGGCGTAAATCGAGTCCGCCCTCGCATCGAGTCGATGGGCTTCCGACAAACGACCACGCGCTCGGGCGATCTGCGCCAGGGCAATGATCATCCCGTCCCACCACTCGTTGCCCGAACGCAAGCCGCGATCTGCGAGGATCGCCGCCGTGTCGAGCCTGAGTGCCGCGAGCGCGAGGCGAACCTGCGCTCGGCGCAACCCTGCGTCTTCCGGATGCCGGACCAGCTGGCTCATAACGAGGGAATCAGCGCCAGCGATCCTTCCTTGACCGACACGTGAGTCGACCAGGGACGGCACTGCGCGCGAGGTGCCGACGGCGCGCTCGTGGCGCTGCAGCAACATCTCGGCGCGCTTGAACTCTCGCGCCCCCAGGAGCGTCGCTGCGAAATTGAGAAGCGGGCTGTATTCGAGGGAATCACGTGCGATGAAGGTCTCAAAGGCATCCATCGTCCGGCGGCGGTCCAGGCCCACGTGCCACCAGTAGAAGGCAGTCGTCTGCGCGTGCTCGAAACGGGTGAGGCGGTCACGAAGCCCGTACATCCTCATGAACGCCGAGTCCCGCGCCGCGGTCCGGTACCGGTGATTCACCAATGCGTTGCCCATCATGAGCCAGGCGTACGCAAACGTGCTGTCGAGCGCAACGACTTCCCGCAGGCGGGCGAGCTGTTGCCCAGCGGGCAACAGCCGCCCGCCAGGCAAGTTGGGCACCCGCACAGCCTCGAGTAATCGCAGGGCCTCGAGCGATGGCGTGGTCAGCTTCCGGAGCGAAGGCGCCGCGTCCAGGTCGCGCAGCGATTCGCCGATCTCGCGGCGCAGCGCACGTCCAGCTTTGTCGAGCGCCGGAATGAGATCCGTCTCAGGCCGGGGAGCCGTCGCGGGAAACGATGCCAGCTCGTCTCCTGTCACGGCATCGACGAGGCGGAGCGTCACGAGATAGCCGCCGCCGAGTTGCGCGAGGTCGCCCTCGACGACGGCGCGCGCTCCTTCGCGTTGCGCAACTTCACGCGCGACCGCCGGGCGGAGCCGCGTTCCAGGAGGACGCCTCATGCGGACGAGGGCCGATTCCACCCTTCCACGCGGCATCACGGCGACGACGCTCGATTCTCCCAAATACCTGCGAAGCGCGCTGGCGAGCACCGAACCCAGCGTGCTGTCCGGGCCCCCGACGTCGAAGTCCGCCACGACGACGAGATCGCGCTCCGCGATCACGCCACGTTCGAGGAGTGAGCGACCGGGGCTGAGAAAAGCGTACAAGGTTGCAATCAGTACGAGGACGCCAATGCCGCCGGCAGTCGCCAGCCAACGGATGCGGCGAGATGGGCCGCGCTCCACTGAGCGTGCGCCGGGATTCTCCGGGAGCAGCGTACGCACGAGCAACTCGACCGGACCGGCAGGCAGGGCAGGAGCCGTGGCTGGTCCTCCCGGGACCGAGCCCGTGTACGCCCCCGTTGTCCGCGACGTCGATTCCGCTTGCCGCAGGCGCTCGACGAGGGCCGTCACCGCAGGCTCGGGCGCGGCGTCGAGCTCCTCTCGCACCAACTGCTCATAGACGCGAGCGTGCTGCAGTGCGCCCGCGCGCTCACCCGCAACATCCAGCGCGCGCATCAGCCCGACCACCACGCGCGCGTTCAGCGGGTCCGCCGCGACCAGCCGGCGCCACGCCTCTACCGCCGCGCGTGCGTTGCCGTCCGCGCTTGCACGTTCCGCGAGAGCTTCGAGGACGCGCGCGAAGTCGTGCGCGAGTACCGCTCGCTCCGCTGCGACCCACCGCTCGAACGGGTCAGCGCCCCTGAGAAAGAACCCGTCGAGGAATGGCCCTTTATACAGTCCGTCAGCCGTCTCGTGGTCACCGCGGGCGAGCGCGGCACGAAACTCGGCCACGTCGGCAGTCATCAGCTCCGGGTTCAGGCGAAGCTCCGAGGACCCGAGCAGCACGTCCGGCGCGTGGAGGCGTGACCGCAGGGAGCGGACGAGCTGATTGAGCGAGGTCCGCGCGTGTTCGTCGTCGCTCTCGGGCCAGAGGGTGCCCAGCAGCGTATCACGCGAAACACCGCGCTCGCCGGCCGCGGCGAGCACCGAGAGGAGAGCGAGCGCTCGCCGCTGCGCCGAGAGCGCGTCGAGTCGCGCCCCGTCCTGCGTCAGCACACAATTGCCGAAGGTGTGCAGCTGGAGCATACGCCCCCTGTAGGATGGCACCTCACAGGGAGTTCCACCTCCCCTGCTAAGTATCGGGTGAGAACAGCGGCGGGCAAGGGCCGACAGGTCGGGTGGCGCAACCCGAACGGTGGATCGACACACGTGAAGGGCGGACTGGAATGGTCATCGCGGCTCGGTCTTGCAGTCGTCGGCGCTACTTGCTCCGACGGATTGTGGCGCCGCAGCGGGTCCGGCAGATGAAATGCAGGTCAATGCACTGATCACTCCTCATGGAGGACAGATGTCCAACACGATCGCCAGACTCACGCTCGCGGCGCTGACGGCGACACTCGCCGGATGCGCAGGCGATGCTCCCCTCGATCCGACCGCCCAGAGCGCACCGGCCCTCTCCGTCGGCGCGGCCGAAACCGAGGGGGCGCTCGTCGCGCAGCTTCGGCAGGCTTCTGTCCGCTTCCGCGACATCCAGGTGGCGCGCGACGAGGGGTACATCCAAACGAGTCCGGGATGCGTTGCGGGCTTTGGCATCGTCTACCGGAACAACGCCCTGCTGGACGGCGTGGTCGACGCGGATCACCCCGAAATCCTGCTCTACGAGCCACAGAAGAACGGCCGGATGCGACTCCTCGGGATCGAGCTGCTCGTCCTGGCGATCCCGTGGGATGCGACCCACAGCGGTCCGCCGACCTACGCCGGCCAGACATTCGAGGATAGGCGCGCCCCGGGAAGCGCCGGACCGCCGTTCCCGAACTACGCGCTCCACGCGTGGGTCTGGCA
>Ga0075430_100004123_pt1 | contig 12263 bp, 14 predicted proteins | sample RhiMetdeltSRZDD4_FD_75294 | JGI IMG/M metagenome (GOLD analysis project Ga0075430, IMG submission 75294) | Populus rhizosphere microbial communities from Tennessee, USA - Rhizosphere MetaG P. deltoides SRZDD4 | ecosystem: Host-associated > Plants > Roots > Rhizosphere > Soil | place: USA... | reverse complement strand
CAGCGCTCACTTCACCACGATGCGCTCTCGATTCCGGTCGAAAGTTGCGGCGCCCACGCCTTCGACCTTGCGCAAATCCTCCCCGCGCTTGAACGGTCCGTTGGCCTCCCGGTAGTCGATGATTCGCTGCGCAACCCCACGGCCGACGCCATCGAGCTTCTGCAGCTCCTTCATCGACGCGGTGTTGATGTTGATCTTTTCCACGGACGCGGCGGCGACAGCACCGGCGGTGACGGCCACAACGCCCGGCGCGGCCGCGAGGGCGGACAGCACACCAAGCATCACGCGACGACGGGTCATGAGGAACCTCCTTCATTGACGTGCACTGCACGCTCGAGCACCTCGAGCGTCGCCATTGAAGGTCGTTCGGCTGGGCACGGTCAACGCGCAATGTTTGAGACAGGTCGGTCGGATACAGCGGCACCGCGAGGCGTCGGCGTCAGTCGTCGGTCTGCGCGAGGCGGTCGAGGTACTCCTGCCACTCGACGGGCAGCATCGACTTCTTGCGGGTGTTGCAGTCCTTGCACGACGGCGCGACGTTGCCCTTGACGGACGTACCGCCGCGGCCGAGCGGCACGATGTGATCCATGGTGAGCGCGTTGCCGCCGACGCGGCGCCGGCAGTAGTAACAGACGCCGTCGGCCACGCGCCGCTTCCACCACTGGCTGCCGCGCAGCTCACGGGCCCGCGCCCGCTCCCGCTTCAGCACGTCCGGATCGATCGGGGCGTAGAACTCCATCGCGCTCACTCGTGAGCCGCCAGCGCCGTCGAGATCTCCTCCCACTCCATCATCAGCCACGCCAGCTGCTCCTCCGCCGCCTTCCGCTGGTGCACGACCGCCCGCGCCCGCTCGCCATCGGCGTAGAGCGCGGGATCCGCCAGCGCCGCCGCCATCTCGGCCAGCTTTGCCTCCATCTCGTGCACCCGCGCCTCCACCTGCTCCAGCCGCCGCCGCAGCTCTCGCACCTCCGCGCTCACGCGCTTCCTCGCTGGTTGCGACCTGGTCTCTGGCGCATGGCCGCGGGCGGCGGGCGCGGGCGCGCGGGCTGGGTCCGCCGACCCATTTCCCTGGCGTGCGGCTTGGCGCGACGTGTCGATGGGCTCACGCCGGCCGGTATCTCGAAGTCCGGCCCCGTGGTCGCCGGACCCAGCCCGCGCGCCCGTGCTCGCCACCCGCTCCTCCAGCGCTGATAGATAGTCGTCGTAGGTCCCGAGGTAGCCCGTGAGCACGCCGTGGTGCACGTGGAGTACGGACGTCGCGATGCGGTTGATGAAATATCGGTCGTGGGAGATGAACACGATCGTGCCCGGGAACAGCGCGAGCGCCTCCTCGAGCACCTCGCGCGAGGCGAGATCGAGATGGTTCGTCGGCTCGTCGAGACAGAGCAGCGCCGCCGGGCGCACGAGCATCTTGGCGAGCGCGAGCCGCGCCTTCTCACCACCCGACAGCACGCTCACCTTCTTCTCCACCGCATCGCCGGAGAACAGGAAGGCGCCAAGAATCGTCCGCAGGCGCGTGTGCGGCAGATCCGGCGCGGCCGCAATGATCTCCTCCAGAGCGGAGTTGGTCGGCGTCAGGGCGTCGAGCTGGTGCTGCGCGTAGTAATGGACGGCCACGTGGGCGCCGAGCATGCGCTCACCGCGCTCGAAGGGCAGCGCTCCGGCCAGGATCTTGAGCAACGTCGACTTGCCGGCGCCGTTCTCGCCAACGAGGGCGACGCGGTCGCCACGCTCGACGGCAAAGTCGATGCCGCGGTAGACGACGTTGTCGCCGTAGGCCTTGTGCACGCCGGTGAGCGTGGCCACGCGGCGTCCGGTCCGCGGCGGCTCGGGGAACTTGAAGTGAATTCGCCGGGCGGCGCCGGGCACCTCGATGCGCTCGACCTTGGCCAGCATCTTCACGCGGCTCTGGACCTGGCGTGCCTTGGTGGCCTTGTAGCGGAAGCGCTCGATGAAGCGCTCGACCTCCTCGATGCGCTTGGCCTGGTTGCGCGCCTGGGCTTCGAGCAATTCGCGGCGCGCCTCGCGCTCGACCAGGTAGTCGTCGTAGTCGCCCGGGTACACGGTGAGCCCGGCCGGGCCGAGCTCGGCGATCGAGGTCACCATGCGATTCAAGAAGTACCGGTCGTGCGAGACGACGACGACGGTGCCGTCGTAGCCGGCGAGGAAGTTCTCGAGCCAGGCGAGCGCTTCGAGATCGAGATGGTTGGTGGGCTCGTCGAGCAGCAGCAGCGACGGCGCGAGGAGCAGCAGGCGCGCCAGTGCCGCCCGCATGCGCCAGCCGCCCGAGAACTCGGCGAGCGGCCGGGCCAGCTCGTCGGCCCGAAATCCGAGCCCGGTCAGGATCGCCCTGGCCTTCGTCTCCAGACGATAGCCCCCGAGCGCCTCGAAGCGGTGCTGGACGTCACCGTAACGATGCGTCAGCGCGTCGCTCGGCGCCGTCTCGAGCTCGCGCGCGATATCCTCCATCTCCCGCTCGAGCGCCCACACCTCGTCGAAGCCGGCCAGCGCCTCCGCCAGGACGGAGCCGGCGACGGCGCCGGCCACCTCCTGCGGAAGGTAGCCGACGGTCACCGAGCGTCCCTGACTGACGCGGCCCGTATCCGGATCGTCCACGCCGGCGAGGATCCGGCAGATCGTGGTCTTGCCGGCCCCGTTGGGCCCCACGAGGCCGATGCGCTCCCGCTCCGCGATCCGCCACGATAGATCGCGGAAGAGCACCTGGCCGCCGTACGACTTCGAGATCTCTTCGACGCTGATCACGCGGCGGCGACTATCCCATCCCCTGCACGGACTCGGGCCTGATCTTCACCATCACGCGGATCTCGCCCGGCGCACGATGCGCATAGCGATCCTGGCCGGTGTACTTCTTGGCGAGTGCGTCGATGTGCGCGTCGGCGCCCTGCTCCGTCATCTCGGTGACGCGGCCTCGCACCTGCACGTACCGATAGGGGTTGTCCGGATCCTGCGCCGACAGCGCCACCTGCGGGTTGGCCTTGAGGTTCCGGTCCTTCACGCGGCCGCGGGCGGTGTTGATGCGTATGTGGGTGCCGTCGAAGTCGACCCAGACCGGCGTCACCTGCGGCCGCCCGTCGCGGCCGACGGTGGCCAGGTGCACGAACGCCTTCTTGCCGAAGATGTCGCGATACTTGTCGAGACTGGCCGCCATGCTCAGCTCCTTCCTGCTTTGAGCTGCTCGAGGACCGAAAACGCGTGCCGCACCGACTTCGCGGCCAGCGTGCCGCCCATCAACAGCCCGATGTCGAGGGTCTCCGCGATCTCCGCTTCCGACGCGCCCTGGTCGAGGACCTCCTCGACGCGGTGATCCACTCAGTCGAAGCAGTTCTGGGAGACGGCCACCGCCAGCGCGGTCAGCTCCTTGTGCTTCTTGCTCAGGGCGCCGCTCGCGAACACTTCCTTGCCGAGATCGCCGAAGGCGCGGAACACGCGCATGGACGACTTCAGCATCACGCCGTTGAGCCGCTTCTTCTCGGTGTTCCGCTCGTGCACGTGCATCGTCTTCCTCCATCGGGGTCCGACAAGGGCCCCCTTCCCCAACGTTCGGAGCGCTCCGGCGGAGCCGTGGCGCCCTCTGTACCGCCGCACGCTTTCAGGAGTGCGTCAGCTCTTCCGCGCGCGATTCTGCCATGGCGCGCAGCGCGAACAGCATCCGGACGACGCACTGCTGCACGAGCAGCGCGTCCTGCGTGAACGGATCGGCGAGCCACTCACGAGCCCATTCGCGGTTCTCCGAGGCAAACCCCAGCGTCGGCGACAGCTTCTGCAAGCGTAGCAGAAGGTCGTCCTGCGGCAGTCCGGCCGCGCGCAGGCGGTCGACGACGGCCGCCCGCACGGCGGCGTTCCAGATGCCGGTCAGCCCCTCGATGAGCGCGGCATAGCAGGTGAGGCCCTCCTTCTGGACGAGGGCCTGCAGCACCGCCGGCACCAGCGGGTTGACGACGGTCTCGCCCTCGTCGTCGGCGCCGAAGAGGGGCCCGATGACCGGATCGGCATTGGGCTCATCCAGACGCTCGAGGAGCGCGGCCGCCTCGGCGGCCGCCACCGGCGGCATCTGGGCCAGGCGCTCGAGGAACGGGGCGTCGCCAGCCATGAATTCTCCTTATCCCCCCGCGTGGGTGGGCTCACCGCGCATCTCGGACGCGGCCAGCTTCTGCGCGCGTCCGCCCGGAACGAGAAACGCCGACGCGAAGGCGAGCACGCTGATCACGAGACCGACGGTGAAGACGGAATGCAGGGCATCCGCCATCGGCGCCCCCGCCGCTAGACGGCGGACCATCACGGCGCCCATCACCGAAAGCCCGACGGCGCCGCCGATGGTCCGGCAGAACTGCGTCATGGAGGTGGCGGCGCCCAGGTCCGGCCTCGGCACGGCACTCTGCACGGCGATCAGCATCGGCACGAACGTCAGCCCCATTCCGATGCCGCCCACCAGGGCATCGCGCATGGCGACCGCCTGCGTGAGGCCAGGTGCCCACCGCCCCAGTAGCAGGAACGCGGCCGCGAGGCACGCCATGCCGGACACGACGAGGACGCGATAGCCGAGCCGGAGGGCCAGCCGGGCGCTGATGATGGACATGGCCACCCAGCCGAGTACGAACGGCGTGAGCACGAACCCGGCCGCGGTTGCCGACATGCCACCGACGTCTTGCAGGAACAGGGGCACGAACGAGATGGCGCCGAACATCGCCATGCCCGACAGCAGCCCGTTCAGCGAGGCGGCCGTGACCATGCGGAACCGGAACAGGCGCAGCGGCACGATCGGCTCGGTCGTCCGCCGCTCGAGCGCCACGAAGGCCGTCAGCATCACCACCGCCACGACGAGCGGCAGCAAGACGTCGAGACCCGTGAAGCGCCCCACGCGCCCGGCCTCCATGATCCCGACCAGCAGTGCTGCGACGCCCACCGAAAACAACGCGACGCCCGGATAGTCGAGCCGGTGCGGCCGGCGCTGCCCTTCCGGCAGCGCATCGCGCAGCAGCAGGATGGCGACCGCGCCGAACGGCAGGTTGATGTAGAACACCCAGCGCCAGGAGATGTGATCAGTGAGCAGTCCGCCGAGCAGCGGACCGAGCAGCGAGGCCACGCCCCAGACGCCCGACACGTAGCTCTGCTTGCGCGCGCGCTGCTCGAGCCCGAAGAGCTCACCGACGATCGTCATGCCAAGCGTCATGAGCGAGCCGGCGCCGATTCCCTGCACCATGCGAAAGACGATGAGCTGCCCCATGTTCTGCGCCGCCCCGGAGAGGGCCGAGCCGCCGAGGAAGATCGCCAGCCCGGTGAGATAGATCGGCCGGCGGCCGAACAGGTCTGAGAGCCGTCCCCACAGGGGCATGGTGACCGTGGAGGTCAGCAGAAAGCCGGAGAAGACCCACGAATAGATGTGAACGCCGCCAAGGCTTTGAACCACGGTCGGCATGGCGGTCGAAACGACCGTCGATTCCATGGCCGCCAGGAAGACCGACAGCATCACGCCGTAGAGGGCGCGCCGCTTGCGGCGGTCGTCCACTAATGACCGCCCGTGCACCCCGCGCAGCGGCACAGGGTGCGCAGGGCTGGATAGGGATAGAGGCTCGCGTGGGTGTCGGACCATCGCACGGCAAGTCCAGCGTCGGTGCGCTTGATGTCGGCGGGCCAGATCGTGGCCGGCTCGACTGCCGTCAGCTCGGCGCAGCCGCCACACCCACAGCCGCGGCGAAGGTGCTCGAACGGATAGATCGATCCGTGGTCGTCCGCCCAGGTGACGCCGAGGGCGTAGCGACCGACCAGATGCACGTCCTTGGGGACGTCCGGATTCGGCTGGCCGAGAATGGGCAGCCGGCCCTTCACGCTTCCCCTCCGCGCGCCGCCGTCGTCAGTCGCATGCCGGCGAGCAGATAGTGAACGGCGAGGTTCTGGTGCTCGCCCCACGCGCGCGCACGGCGGCGGATGGCCTCCTCGCTGAGGGTCCGGCCGCGGCCGTAGTGATGCTCGAAGGCTTTGCGGACGGCCAGATCGCCGGCGGGACAGACGTCGCCGCGTCCGCAGCAGCGCGCGAGAAACCAGTCCGCCGTCCAGCGGCCCAGGCCGCGCAGTCCCGTCAGCCGCTCGATGACCTCCGCGTTCGGAGCCTGGGCGAGTGCATCGAGATCGAGCCCTCGCGAGACCACCGCCCGCGCCAGATCGCGGATGTACTCCGCCTTGCGGGTGGAATACTTCAGCGCGCGCAGCTCTCGCACCCGCGCGCCAGCGAGGGCGGCCGCGTCGGGAAAGGCGTAGACCTCGCCGCCGGGCACGCGGACCGGCGTGCCCCAGCGACGCACGAGGCGGGCGCGGCACGCGAAGGCGAACGAGAGATTGACCTGCTGAGCGGTGATGGAGCCGACCAGCATCTCGAGCGGCGTCGGGGCCAGCGTGGGGCGCAGGCCGTACAGATGCTCGACGAGCGGCGCCAGCGCGCGGTCGGCCTTGGCCATGCGGTAGAAGCCGGCGAGATCGAAATCGAGCCCGAAGACCCGGCGGACCTCCGTCGTCACCGTGCGCTCCACGGAGCGGCCAGCGGCATCAGGCACGACCACCTCGAGGCGCGTGTCGTCCACGGCGCCCGACCACCGCACCTCGTACGGCAGCAACCGTCCATCGACGCGCACGATGCGCCGGAAGACGTCGCCGTCCAGGCGGTTGGCAGGGTCCTCGCCCCACAGGTGATAGCGGGCGAGCGTGGCCGCCGCATCGAGCGGGCCGTCAGCAACGAGAGCGATCTTCATCGGCTGGTCACGCGGTGGTCGAGTGTACCAGAGTCGCGCGCAGCGGCCGCGTACGCCGGCGTCCGGCGGGCCGCGCGGCAACCGGATCAGTGCTTCAGGTGATATGGCACGTCGGTCACGATCACGTTACGGCGGAACAAGAGGGCGCCCTTGATGAGCAGCGCCGTCTGGTTGTGCAGCAGATGCTGCCACCAGCGCGCCGGGATGAACTCCGGGATGACCATGGTCACCACGTGCTTGCCCGGCCGCTCCGTCAGGTGCTGCACGTACTCGAGGAGCGGCCCCAGCAACGAGCGGTAGGGCGAGTTCAGCACGACCAGCGGTACGCCGAGCCCGTGCCGGCCCCACTTCTCCTCGAGCCTTCGCGTCCGCTCGGGATCCGTCTCGACATACACAGCCTTCGCACCCGGCGACAGGGTGCGCGCGTACTGCAGCGCCTCGACCACCCCGCGGTGCAGGTCCCCCACGAGGACGAGCACGGTGTGGGAGATCTCCTCCGGCGAGCCGTAGCCGTCGAGGGAGAGCTGGCCGGCCACGTCCTCGTAGTGACGTCGGATCGCGACCAGCGTCATGATCAGGATGGCGATCAGGGCGATCACGATCCAGGCACCATCGAGGAACTTGGTGGCCGCCACGACCACCAGCACGGTGCCGGTCGTGGTGGCGCCGAGCGTGCTGATGGCCACGCGCCACGGCCAGCGCGGCGGGCGCAGTCGCAGCCAGCGGCGCACCATGCTCGCCTGCGACAGGGTGAACGACGTGAACACGCCGACCGCGTAGAGCGGGATCAGGGCGTGGGTGTCGCCGTCGAAAATCACGATCAGCGACGCCGCCACCACCGTCAGCATCACGACACCGTTGGAGAAGACGAGCCGGTCGCCGCGGTTGCTGAACTGCCGCGGGAGATAGCCGTCGCGCGCCATGAAGAACGCCAGCCGCGGGAAGTCGGCGAAGGCCGTGTTGGCGGCGAGCACGAGGATGAGCATCGACACGCCCTGGATGTAGTAATAGATGAGGCCGCCGCCGAAGACCTGGCGGGCCAGCTGCGACACGACCGTCTCGTGCGCCTGGGGGACCACGTCGTAGAGATCCGCCAGCGCGGTAGTGCCGACGAAGAGGAGGGTCATGATCACCGCCAGCACGGCCAGGACGGCGCGCGCGTTCACCACCTCGGGCGGCTTGAATGCGGTCACACCGTCGGCCACCGCCTCGATGCCGGTCAGGGCCACGGCGCCGGAGGCGAACGCGCGCAGGATCAGAAAGGCGCTCAGCGCCACTACCGGCTCGGCCGCGGTAGGGTCGGGCGGCGCCCCCGTCGCCGGATACCGCGCGAAGCCGACTCCGATCAGCGCGAGCAGCCCCCCGATGAAGAGATACGACGGCAGCGCGAACAGCCGCCCCGACTCGCGAAGTCCACGGAGGTTGCCCACGGCGATCAGGCCGATGGCGCCGACGCAGAGCCAGACGCGCAGCGGGAACAGCGCGGGAAAGGCCGACGTCAGGGCCGCGATGCCGGCCGAGACGCTGACGGCGACCGTCAGCGTGTAGTCGATCAGCAGCGCGCTGCCGGCGGTGAGGCCGGCGGCGGCGCCGATGTTGTCCTTGGCCACGATGTAGTCGCTGGCGCCCTGCGGATAGGCGAGGATCGTCTGTCGATAGGAATAGATGACGATGGCGATGACGCCGGCGATGGCGACGGCGATCGGGGTGGAGAGCTCGAGTGCGGCCGGCCCGGCGATGATGAGGACACGAAGGATCTCCTCGGACGCGTAGGCGACGGACGACAGGTTGTCGGAGGCGAAGATCGCGAGGCCGGTCACCTTGCTGAGGCGCTCGTGACGCGCCTGGGCGGTGGAGAGTGGCTCACCGACGAGCAGCCGCTTCAGGACGTGAACGCGCACGGCGCCATCATACGGCCCCGCTCTGCCGCCGCGCAAAATCCCGCGCGGGCGAGGCTAGAAGGGCTGGGGAGACTGTCGATGGAGATCGGCCGCGTTCTCGAACCGCGCGTACTGGGGCAGAAACACCACTTTCACGGTGCCGATGGGACCGTTGCGCTGCTTGCCGATGATGACCTCGGCGATGTTCTCCTCGTCCGGCGGCACGTCTTCCTTGTAGACCTTCGCCCGGTAGAGGAAGAGGATGACGTCGGCGTCCTGTTCCAGGGCGCCGGATTCGCGCAGGTCCGACAGCTGCGGCCGGAAGTCGCGCTGCGCACGCGCCTCCACGGCGCGCGAGAGCTGCGACAGCGCGACCACCGGGATGTTGAGCTCCTTGGCCAATGCCTTCAGGGAGCGTGAGATCTCGGAAATCTCCTGCTGACGGTTGTCGAGCGACGCGCGGCCGCGCATCAGCTGCAGGTAGTCGACCACGAGCATGTCGAGGCCGTGCTCGGCCTTCATCCGCCGCGCCTTGGCCCGCGCCTCCAGCACGGTCACACCCGGGCTGTCGTCGATGAAGATCTTGGCCTCCGACAGACGGCCGGCGGCGGCGGTGAGCCGATGCCAGTCGGAGGAGGAGAGGAATCCGGTACGTACCGCCTGCGCGTCGACCTTGGCCTCGGAGCACAGCATGCGCTGGACGAGCTGCTGCGAGGACATCTCGAGGCTCAGCACGAGCACGGTGCCCCGGAGCGTGACGCCCACGTGCTGGGCGATGTTGAGCGCGAAGGCCGTCTTTCCCATGCTTGGGCGTCCGGCGATGATGATGAAATCCGACGGCTGGAAGCCTGACGTTTCGAGATCGAGCTTCTCGAAGCCGGTGGCGACGCCGGTGACGTGCTCCTTCCGCTCGTAGAGCCGCTCGATGTACTCGAACGTGTTCTTGAGAATCTTGCCGACGGGCAGCGCGCTGCCTTCCAGTCGCCGCTCGGCGAGACTGAAGATGCGCTTCTCGGCGTCGTCGACGAGCGTCTGAACCTCGTCCTTCGCGTCGAAGGCCTGCGTGATGATCTGCGTCGACGTCTGGATGAGCTCGCGGAGGACGGCCATGTCGCGCACGATCGAGGTGTAGGAGCCGAGGTGAGCGGCGATCGACGCTTCTTCCATGAGGAGGGCGATGGCAGCCGGGCCGCCGACGAACTGGATCTGGTCGGTGCGGCGCAGCTCCTCGCTGAGCGTGAGCGAGTCGACGGGGGCGCCGCGATCGAACAGCGTGAGCATCGCCTGGTAGAGCGCGCGATGCGCCTCCGTGTAGAAATCCGAGGGGCGTAGCACCTCGACCACGCGCGGCAGCGCCTCGCGGCCTTCGAGCAGGATGGCGCCGAGCACGGCGCGCTCGGCATCGAGGTTGTGCGGTGGAATCCGGGACGGGAGTTCCAGTGGGCTCATGACGACGCGTCACCATCTCCGAGCAACATGCGGCCCGATCTTGAGCGCGGCGCCCGGATGAAAGCAAAGGAAATCGTCACCAGTGGACATGAATGTGCACAGCCCGTGGATAGGCGTGGACACGCGATCGGCATCGGTGGACAACACGTGGACAAACAAGCCAGCCCCCGAACGAGCGGCCATTCGGGGGCTGGCGCGTCGCGTATCGCGCGACGCAGAGGCGACGGGCGAACCTACTCGCGCACGACGCTCACGCGCAGCTGCGCGGTGACCTCCCCGTGCAGTCGCACGGGGACGCTCGTCTCACCCAGCGTCTTGATCGGCTCGGGGAGCTGCACGCGGCGACGCTCCACCTTGACGCCGTGCTTGTCGAGGAAATCGACGAGATCCTGCGACGTGACCGAGCCGAACAGCTTGCCTTCCTCGGACGCCTGCCGGCGCTCCTCGTAGGCGAGGCTCTCGATCTGCGCGCGAATTGCCTCGGCGTCCGCCTTGGCGCGGTCGGCCTTGGCGTTCGCCTGCTTCTTGATGTGATCGAGGTTCTTGAGGTTGCCCGCGGTAGCGCCGAGGGCCAGCTTCTTCGGGATCAGAAAGTTTCGCGCGTAGCCGTCGGACACGTCGCGAACCTCGCCGCGCCGGCCCACCTTGCTCACGTCTTCGAGGAGGATGATCTTCATGCGCTCAGTCCGTCGACACGTACGGCAGCAGGGCCACCGTCCGCGCGCGCTTGATGGCGTGCGTCAGCTCGCGCTGGTGGCGCGCACAGCTCCCGGAGATGCGGCGCGGGATGATCTTGCCGCGCTCGGTGACGAAGCTGCGCAGTCGGCGCACGTCCTTGTAATCGACGAGGTCGACCTTGTCGGCGCAGAACTTACAGACCTTCCGTCGCCCGAACCGGCGACGCTTGATTGGCTTGCTGACAGGCGGAATGGCTGTTCTCCTTTTCTAAAACGGCACGTCGTCGTCGCCGCCACCGCCCGCGTGGGACGGCTCTTCGGCATACGCCGCAGCGGGCGCGGGCGCACCGCCGCCGGCGCCCTTCGTACGGCTCATGAACTGCACCCGCTCGGCGACGACCTCGGTCACCGTGCGCTTCTGGCCGTCCTTGGCTTCCCAGTCGCGTGTCTGCAGGCGTCCTTCGACGAATACCTGGCTGCCTTTGTCGAGATATTCGCCGCAGCTCTCGGCCTGCTTGCCCCACACGACCACGGTGAGGAAGCACGCTTCCTCACGCTTTTCGCCCGACTGCGTCGTGTAGTTGCGGTTGACCGCCAGCCGAAGATCCGCGACCGCGGTGCCGCTCGGTGTGTACCGCAGCTCCGGGGGACGGGTGAGATTCCCGATCAGGAGCACCTTGTTCAGGCTGGCCATCAGACGACCTCCTCGAGGGCGTTGTCCCCCGTCGGTGCCGGCTCTCGCGTTGCTGCAGCAGCCGCTCGGTCCCGAGCCTTCTTGCTGCGGGTCGGCACGCGGGTCGACAGGAAGCGCAGCACGTTTTCGTTCAGCCGCAGCTGCCGCTCGAACTCCTTCACCATCGCGGGTTCGGCCGACGTCTCGAAGACAGCGTACGTTCCCTCGCGCTGCTTGCGGATGTCGTATGCGAGCCGGCGCTTGCCCCAGTTCTCCATCTTGGTGACGTCGGCACCCAGTCCTTTGACTTGCTCGCCCAGCTGCGTCAGCAGCGCGGCGACCTCCTCGTCGGAGGGCCGGGGATCGACGATCACGAGTATTTCGTATGGTCGCAGTGCACTCACCTCCTCGGTCTCCCGTTCGCGAAGCGCTTAACCATAACAGACAACAAAACCCCCCTCAAGCTCAATGCCGATAAATAGATACGGCCCGGGACCATTCGATCCCAGGCCGCCGTCCACGCATCGCGTGAACTGCATGAGTCCTACACGAAGCCCGCTACGCTGCCTCGAATGACGCTTTGACCACCACTTCGAGAACAACCGCTTCGAACCACGAAGGTTACTCACTGTTCAGGACCGCTTCGAGCGCCGGCTTCGCCGGCGCAAACCTGCCTCAGGGGAGGCAGGGCGAGCGCGGGCCGTCAGGCCCGCGCCGCCCGTCGGAAGGGGGACGAAATCCCCCTCCGTCCTTAATACATATCGCCGTGCGGCATCGCCGGCGCCGCCGCCGGCTTGTCCTCCGGGATGTCCGTGATCAG
>Ga0075430_100004116_pt1 | contig 12273 bp, 12 predicted proteins | sample RhiMetdeltSRZDD4_FD_75294 | JGI IMG/M metagenome (GOLD analysis project Ga0075430, IMG submission 75294) | Populus rhizosphere microbial communities from Tennessee, USA - Rhizosphere MetaG P. deltoides SRZDD4 | ecosystem: Host-associated > Plants > Roots > Rhizosphere > Soil | place: USA... | reverse complement strand
GCCGACTCCTGGCCCTGCGTCTCGCGTAAGTCTCCAGACCGCTCCTTCGTCGAAATCTCCGAAGTCTCGGGCGGTCAGATCATCCTCGCCGCTCCCGGTGAAATCGAGAAGACCCTCTTCCTCCACATCCAGCGACCCGCGCACCCCGAAACCGTCTATCGTTCGACCGGCACCCTCTTCAACGAAACCCGCGAGTTTCGCTTCCCCGTCGACTCGGCCATCGAAAGCCTCCTCGTCAGCGTGATGCTCGCCTGTAAAGGCGAGATCGCCATCCTCGCGCGAGAGGAGACCGAGCCTGAATCCGAAGGCTCCGAATGGAAGGGTGGCCGTGTCGCCCGCATCGTTCGTCCGCAACCTGGCGAATGGAGCCTGCGCCTCCGCGGCAACGGTTTCTACTCGATCGTCGTGGAAGCGAAGTCCGCCCTTAGCTATTCCCCCACCGCGCCTACGCCCGGTGCTCGCTACCGTCTCACCGGCGACGAAGGCCAAACCCTCTTGCGCCTCGAAGGCCCACCTCCACCGGACCTCGTCGCTCCCTACCCGCGTTACCGCATCGCCGTGGAAGGAACCGACGAACAGGGCTTCCCCTTCCAACGCCTCACCCGCCAGATGGTTCTCTCTCCACCCGCGGCTCCAGTACAGTAGCCGCCGCACCTGCCCACGATTGGCTCGAGGAGCTATCGGGCGCTTAGCCATTCATACGGGCGAGCTGATCTAAATCCAGCCGGCCCGTATAGATAGCCATGCCCAGTGCGGCATGCACGCGCATCTTTTGCAGCTCGCGCACCTCGTCGAGCGTCGTGATGCCGCCCGCTGCGGTAATGTCGAGCGCCGTGGCCGCGCGCAATCGCCGGAACCAGCCGAGGTCCGTCCCTTGCAACATGCCTTCCTTGTCCACGTACGTGCAGAGGAAACCACCGCAGTAGGGCTCCAATGAACCGAGCACCTGCTCCGCAGTCAGGTTCGTCGACTCGCGCCAACCACGCACCGTAATCCGCCCGCCTTTCGAATCGAGCGCAATCATCACGCGCTCGCGTCCGATCGCAGCCGACACCGCTCCCAGGAACTCCGTATTCGCGCCGTTCGATTTGAATGCCGCTGTGCCGACAATCACCTGCTTGGCGCCCTGCTCGACTAACGCCTTCGCCCGGTCCACTGACCGCACGCCCCCGCCCACCCGGCACACCGCCCGCGATGCGAGGAGGCGGACGAGATCGTCGTTTGAGCCGGACCCGATCGCGGCATCGAGATCGATCACCTGAATCTCCGGAAATGCGCGAAACCGCTCCAGCATCTTCTCAGGCGTGTCGCCTTCGAGTGCCTTCTCGCGGCCCTGGACCAGCTGCACCACCTTGCCGTCCATCAAATCAATGCAGGGAATAATCACGTCAGTAGCCGCTCCGCACGGGGATGCCGCGCTCGCCCAGGTATTCCTTTAGATCGCTCACCTTATACGTGCCGTAGTGGAAGATTGATGCCGCCAGCGCCGCGTCGGCCTCGCCTTCGGTCATCACTTGCAGGAAGTCCTCCGGCTTGCCCGCGCCGCCCGATGCGATCACGGGGATGCGTGTGGCCTTGGATACCGTGCTCGTCATCGCGCAATCGAAGCCCGATTGCACGCCGTCGGTGTCCATGGAAGTGAGCAGGATCTCGCCCGCGCCAAGGGACTCGCCCCGTTGCGCCCATTCGACCGCGTCCATGCCTTCATCCACGCGTCCGCCTCGCGTGAACACGTTCCAACCCGACCCATCCGGCCGTTTGCGCGCATCGATTGCCAGCACCACAGCCTGCGCGCCAAACTCCTTGCTCAGTTCGGTGATCAACTCGGGCCTGCGTACCGCCGCTGTATTCACACTGACCTTGTCGGCCCCCGCCATCAGGATGCGCCGCGCGTCCTTAATGCTGCGAATGCCTCCTCCCACGGTGAGCGGGATGAACACGCGCTGCGCCGTGCGAAAGACAACGTCCGCCATCGTGTCGCGGTCGTCGCTCGAAGCCGTGATGTCGAGGAACACAATCTCATCGGCTCCCTGCTCGTTGTACCGCTCGGCCAGTTCGACGGGATCGCCCGCGTCGCGTAAATTGACGAAGTTGACGCCTTTGACAACACGCCCGGCCGTCACGTCCAGGCAGGGAATAATCCGCTTGGCTAACATCGCGCCTCTCTCACAACTCCACGAAATTCTTCACGATCTTCAATCCCATGGGACCACTCTTTTCGGGATGGAATTGCACGCCGAACAGATTGTCTCGCTCGAGCACGGCCGTGTAGGGAACCGAGTAGGTGCAGGTGGCCGCGGTCGCTTCGTTGACCGGAGCGTAGTAGCTATGCGCGAAGTAGACATAAGGCTTCTCGCCGACGTCTTTGAGCAGACGCGAATCGGACTTCGCCTCCAGATCGTTCCAGCCCATGTGCGGCACGCGCATGTCGCCCACGAAACGCGCCACGTTCTGCGGAAAGATACCCAGGCCCTTCACATCGGGCTCTTCTTCGCTGCCCGTGAACATCGCCTGCAAGCCCAAACAAATGCCGAGAAACGGCACGCCCTTCTCGATCTGCTGCATAATCGCTGCCCGCACGCGCATGGCATCCAGCGCGCGCAACATTTGCCCGAAGTGACCGACGCCGGGCAGGATGATCTTCTCGGCCTGCAGCAGGCCTTCGGCGTCGTCGACGAGCGTGTAGGGAGCGCCGATCTTAGCCAGCGTGTTTTGAACCGAGCGCAGGTTCCCGGCTCCGTAATCGAATATCGTGATCTTCATAGCAGACTCTATAGCAAGCCCTTCGTCGAGGGCAGTTGATCCTTCATCTGCGCATCCTTGGAGCAGGCATACCGCAGCGCCCGCGCGAAGCACTTAAAAATCGCTTCAATCTTGTGATGATTGGAGCGCCCGTACAGCACCTTTGCGTGCAAATTCGCCGCCGCGGCGCTGATGAAGCCGTGGAAGAAGTCTTCCACGAGTTCTGTTTGCAAGTCGCCCACGAGCCTGACCTTCACGAGATCCTTATAAACAAGCGCCGGCCGTCCACTCAGGTCGAGTGCTACGACCGCGAGCGTCTCGTCCATCGGCATCACAAAATATCCGGCGCGATTGATGCCTTTCTTGTCGCCGATCGCTTTTTTGAACAGTTCACCGAGCGCGATGCCCACGTCTTCCACGGTATGGTGCTGGTCCACGTCGAGATCGCCCGCCGCCTTCAACGTGAGGTCGAAGCCGCCGTGCTTGGCGAACAGTTCGAGCATGTGGTCGAAGAAACGGATGCCCGTCGAGATTTCGTAGCGGCCCTTGCCCTCAATGGTGAGCTTGGCCTCGATCTGCGTCTCTTTCGTGATTCGTTTGACTTGAGCGGTTCTCATTGCGCTAAGAATCCAGGTAGTCCATTGATGTCGTTTAGGATGACCATCGCATTCTCGGCCTCGAGCAGTTTGATGAGCTCATCACGGAACGGAACGCCAGGCGCGGCGATGCCGATGAACGGAACGCCCGCAGCTTTAGACGCGCGCGCGTCGTCGACGGTGTCGCCGATATACCAATACTTGGCGTCTGGCGCCCATGCCACGATCTTTTCCAAACCTTCCGGGTGCGGTTTCCCCTGCGTGACGTCATCGGCGCCGATGAGCGGCTTGAAGTGCAGGTTGCGGGCAAACCGGTTGAGCGTCATTTGCGCTTCGTCGCGCAACCGGCCGGTGAAGACCGAAAACTGAAATCGCTCGTTCAACGCTTCCAGTACGCCGGGCTGCGCAATCCATCGCTCGCGGCTCATGAGGCCATCCGGGATGCCATCCGTGACCGTGCCGAAAAAGATCGAGTCGAAGTAAGTTCTCACTGTGTCGAATTCGACATCCGTGCCGAGGTCTCGCGCGATCTTCTGTGAAAGCGCCCAATCGTTGTTCCAACCTCCGGCGTTCTTGTACTCCTGCACGAGTTCGCGTGTGATGGTCTTGCCGGTGAAATGCGCTACGGTCTGGCAGATGGTCTGTCGATAGCTCTCGCCGACCTCGACCAGTACCCCGTCCATGTCGAAGACGATCACGTCCTTCACCAGATGCGCTCCAATTCCTCGAAGAAACGCCCCACCTGCTCGCGCGTTCCGATCGTCACCCGCACGCATCCGGCGATCTCGTAGCTGCGGTCGCGCACCAGCACTCCGCGCTCGCGCAGAGCGTCTCGAATCGCTACGCTGCGGTCGCCTGCGCGGAACAATACGAAGTTCGCACGGCTGCGGTAGTAGGCGATGCCCAACCGGTCGAAGCCCGCATAGGCCTCCTCGCGCGCTGCCAGCACCTCGTCCACAAATGCGCGGATGTAGCCCGTATCTTCCACGGCCGCGCGCGCTGCCAGCGCCGCTACGGCATTTACGCTATACGGCGACTGGGCTTTGTGCATCCAAACGCAATTGGCTTTCCGCGAAAACAAGCAGCCAAGGCGCATGGCGGCCATGCCGTAAACCTTTGAAAAGGTCCTGCTCACGAACAGGTTCGGATAGCGATCGATCGCTCCCAGCGCCGTCACCCCGCAGAATTCGAAATACGCCTCATCGATCAACACCGCCGCGTTGGGCGCGCCCGCGAGGATGCGTTCGACGTCCGGCAGATCGATACCGGTGCCTGTGGGGTTGTTCGGGTTCGAGATCAACACGGCTCTCGTTGCCGGCGTGATCGCCTGCAGCAACTCTTCCATCGGAAAGGCAAGCGTCCCTTCGCGATAAGCGATGTCAGTCACCTTCGCACCGGCCAGTTCCGCATAAAAGCGATACATGGCGTAGCTCGGGTGAAGTACGATCACTTCCTGGTTGTCGTCCACGAAGGTGTTCATGAGTACCTGAATTGCTTCGTCCGTGCCGTTGGTCAGCAAAAACTCGTTTGAGTCGACGCCGAAGAATGCGGCCAACGCTGCTTTCGCCTCGCCATACTCGGGATAGATGCTGAGTCCGGATTCGTTCAACTGCTTTTGCAGAAACTCGATCACGCGCGGTGAACTTCCCACCGTGTTCTCGTTAAAGTCAAGGCGTAGTTTGCCGTGGCGTCCGCCGGTTGGGGGCGAGTAAGGGGCCATGCGTTCGACAGCGGCCCGCGGCGACAATTGTGCCGCGTCAGCCACGAGTGCGCACCTCCACTGAGCGCGCGTGTGCTTCTAAACCCTCGGCGCGTGCCAGCGTCGTGACGCTTTTTTCGAGACGCTTCAGCGCCGCCATATTCAATTCCTGCGCGCTGATCACCTTGACGTAATCCGCCGTCGAAAGTCCGCCACGCAGGCGGGCCACGCCGCTTGTGGGCAGCACGTGATTTGGCCCGCTGGCGTAGTCGCCGGCGGCCTCCGTGCTCACTGGTCCGATGAAGATGCTGCCTGCATGGCGAATGCCCGCAAGTAACGAACGATCGGGAATGCTCAAGTGCTCGGGCGCAAAGCGATTCGCTATCTCAACGGCCTCGGCTTGCGACGGCACGACAATGACCGCGCTATTGCGGTCGATTGCCTTGCGCGCGATCGCCGCCGTCGGCAGAGTTTGCAACTGAAGCTCGACTTCCTTCACCACAGCGCCGGCGAGTTGCTGGGAGCGAGTAAGGAGAATCGCGCTCGCGTCAGTATCGTGCTCGGCTTGCGCGAGCATGTCGGCGGCGATCCACTTGGGATTCGCCTCGCCCACTTTCTCCGGCGCGATGATCAAAATCTCCGTAGGACCAGCGACGAAATCGATTCCGACCTCACCTGCCAGTAACTTCTTCGCCGCCGCGACGTAGATATTGCCCGGTCCCACGATGCGATCCGCGCGCGGAACCGTCTTGGTTCCATAGGCGAATGCCGCAATGGCATGAGCGCCACCCATGCGGAAGAAGTGGTCCACCTTCAAATATGCTGCCGTGCCCATGACCGCTTCGGCGGGACGCGGTGAACAGGCGCAGATGGTTGGGACGCCGGCGACCTGCGCGGGAATGGCCGTCATCATCAGCGTGGAAGGCAGCGGGTAGCGGCCGCTGGGAATGTACGCCGCCACAACATCGAGCGGGCGAACAACTTGTCCCACCTTCAGCCCAGGCGCGAGCGTTGCTTGTTTGGCGACTGGAAGCTGCAGCTTCGCAAATGCGCGAATGTTCGACGACGCCTCCTTCAGCGCTGCGCGCATATCCTTGCCGAGCCCGGCGTAAGCTGCCTGCAGCGCGGCGTGCGGCACCGCGACCGTCGGCGCATCGAGACCATCGAACTTCTTCGCATACTCGACCAGCGCCTTGTCGCCGCCTTTACGCACGGCCTCCAGAATCGGACGCACCAAACCCTCGGCTTCGTTCATGCGGCTGGCGCGTCGGGTCAGCATGTTTGTGACAGCGGTCGTATCGACGATGCGCAGCATGACTACATTACGACCTTGTTCAACGGATATTCGACGATGCCTTGCGCTCCAGCTTCCTTTAACCGCGGGATGATCGAACGAACCGTCGTTTCTTCCAGAATCGTGTTGACGGCCAGCCACTCATCGTCGCTCAAGTGCGAAATAGTTGGATTCTTCAAGGCGGGCAGCACGGCAAGCACGGTCTGCAGATCGCTCTTCCTCACGTTCAGCATCAAGCCGACCTTGCCCAACGCGCCCATGGCACCCTCCAGTAACATCCGAATGTCTTCCAGCTTTCGTCGCTTCCAGCCGTTGGCCCACGAGCTTTTGTTTGCGATCAACTGCGTGTTCGATTCAAAGAGCGTCTCGATCACGCGGAGCTTGTTGGCCTTCAACGATGAGCCCGTTTCGGTGACTTCCACGATGGCATCGGCCAGCACGGGTGGTTTCACTTCCGTCGCGCCCCAGCTAAATTCCACCTTTGCGGTGACTCCGTGTTTGGCCAAATAGCGCTTGGTTGCGCCGACCAGTTCAGTGGCGATGATCTTGCCTTCCAGGTCTTTCACCGTTTGAAACGGCGATGAGTCCGGTACGGCCAACACCCAACGGACTTTGCCAAAGCTCTGCTTCGAATAGACAAGGTCGCACACAACCTCAACGTCGGCGTCGTTCTCGGCGACCCAATCCAAGCCCGTGAGTCCTGCATCGAGAATGCCGTCATCCACGTACCGCGCCATCTCTTGCGCTCGAATCAGCATGCACTCGATTTCGGGATCGTCGATAGACGGGAAGTAGCTGCGCGAGCTCGTGCTGATGTTGAATCCCGCGCGGCGAAACAGGTCCACTGTGGCCGACTCGAGACTGCCCTTGGGAATGCCGAGCTTTAGCTTCTCGCTCATTTCACGCCTCCGTACACGGCATTCGGATCGTAGGTTTGTTTGTCGACTACCTTCCATTGCTCGCCGTCCAGCGTGCGAAAGAAGCAGCTCTCATAGCCCTCGTGACAGACGCCGGGACCCTGCGCATCGACGCTGAGCACCACGGCATCACGATCGCAATCGGTGCGGATCTCTTTCACCACAAGCCGGTGGCCCGAGCTCTCGCCTTTCAACCACAACTTCTTTCGCGAGCGGCTGTAGAAGGTGGCAAAGCCCGTTTCCTTGGTCATCCGCCACGCCTCTTCGTTCATGAAACCAACCATGAGGACACGGCCGCTGAAGTGATCCTGAATGACGGCGGTCACGAGGCCGTCGAGCTTCGTAAAATCTAGGTCCATACAATCCTTCTCAAGATGAGTCCGCAGGCTACGTGGCCCGGCGCGGTCGAGGGAAATCGAAAAGCCCGCCGGGTGCGGCGGGCTCGTCTGCGCAATTGAAATTCGGAATCGCTTCCGCAGTGCCCGTCGCTACACACCATGGGTATGGTGATGGTGGTGATGGGCGTGCCGAGGCATGAAATTGAAGTATATCAGAACGCCTGCTCCAAGTCAGCGATTATGTCCTCGGGGGCTTCGATGCCCACGGACAAGCGGATCAAGCCATCGCCAATCCCCTGGCGCTGGCGCTGCTTGGGCGCCAGATCACGGTGCGAACTCATCGCCGGGTAGAGGGCGAGCGTGTGCACGTCACCGAGCGTCGTCGCGCGCACAATGAGTTTCAGCCGGTCCATGAAGCGGAAAACGTTCTCTTGCGTGGCTTCCTTCAGATCGAAGCTCACCATCGCGCCGTGCGCCTTGCCCGCGAGCAGCCGGCCAATCGTTGCCGCATCGGCGTGGCGTGGATCGCCGGGATAGTAGACGCGCTCCACACCTGCGTGCGACGCCAGCCATTGAGCCACTTTGCAGGCGTTCTCGCACTGCCGTTCCATGCGTAGCGGAAAGGTCTTCACGCCGCGCATCGTGAGATAGCATTCGAACGGTCCGAGCACTGGGCCGCTGATCTTCCCGATCGACCGGATGATGGGCAGGTGCGCCTCGTCGCTGATGACGACACCGCCCAACACGTCTCCATGGCCGGCGAGGTACTTCGTCAGGCTATGCACGACGAGGTGAGCGCCCAGTTGCAGCGGCTGCAGGAGTAAGGGAGTGGCGAAGGTGCTGTCGACGATGAGCGCCGCTCCTACGGCCTTGGCCATCGTCGCGATACGGTCCATCGGCCCCACGCGAAGAAGCGGATTGGAGATCGACTCCATCAGGACGCAGCCTGGCTTTGCTTGCTCGATCGCCTTGGCCACGGCAGCTTCGTCGCAGATATCCACGAACGTAATGTCGACGCCCATTGGTTCGAGCATCTTCGTCAGCATGTTTGTAGTCGCACCGTAAATGGCGCTGGCCGCAACCACGGACCGCCGCCGGTCTGTGAGCGCGGCCTGCAGTGCCACCTGCAGCGCCGCCATGCCTGAGGAGGTCACCAGCGCTCCGGCGCCTTCTTCGAGCGCCGTGAGTTGCTCCTCTAACGCCCGCGCCGTCGGAGTGTCGTAGCGCGAGTAACAATAGCCGTCCATTTCTTCGCCAAAGACCTTGTCCAGGTCTGCCATCTCCGCGTAGGAAAAACTGGAGGCCGTGTAAATGGGAGTCGTGGAGGGAATTGCGTCGGGCAGTTTTTTACGATCGCCCGCATGCACCGCTTTCGTGTGAATATTCATTTGCGTTTCCAACGCGTGCCTTCACGCGTGTCTTCCAGAATGACGCCTTGCGCCTGGAGTAAGTTGCGAATCTCATCGGACCGGGCGAAATTCTTCGATTTCTTGGCCGCGATTCGTTCATTCACCAACGTGTCGATGGCTTCATCGGAAAGCCCGCCTTCCCGTTCAACGGGACGCAGGACGTCGAAGATGGAGTCGAAGGTGGCGAGCAGTGACAATGCAGCCTCGCCATTGCCTGAGAGAAATTGGCCGCTGTCCATCGCTGAGTTCGCATCCCGGACGAATTCGAAGATTGCGGCGAGCGCGCCGGCCGTATTCAGGTCGTCGTCCATCGCCAGTTCGAAATCGCTCAGCGCCTTGGCGGTGCGTTCCTTCAATTGGGCGTCCACGCCTTCGGGGAACTTCCCCGCATCGAGGCGCAGTTTGAAATTGCGCAAGCGGTCAAGCGAACTGCCGTGCGAGCGCAAGCCTTCCATAGTGAAGTTGAGCTTCGTACGGTAATGCGCCGAAGTGAGCAGGTAACGAATCACGTCCGCCTGCCAACCCTGCTCGAACAGGTCTCGCAGCGTGTAGAAGTTGCCCAGTGATTTCGACATCTTCTGGCCTTCCACCATTAGATGCTCGGCATGCAGCCAAAAACGGGAAAAGGTCTTGTGCGTAATCGCTTCACTTTGCGCGATCTCATTTTCGTGGTGAGGAAACGTGAGGTCGATGCCGCCCGCGTGAATGTCGAGCGTCTCACCCAGATACTTCATCGCCATCACGGAGCATTCGATGTGCCAACCGGGCCGGCCGGGACCAAAATCGCTTTCCCAGCACGGCTCGCCTTCCTTGCGCGACTTCCAAAGCACGAAGTCCCGCGCGTCGTCCTTGTCGTACTCGTCGACATCCACGCGCGCGCCCGATTTCATTCCCGAAAAATCCAGCCGCGCGAGTTTTCCGTAGTTCGGAAATTGTGCGATGCGGAAGTACACCGAGCCGTCGCTCACATAGGTGTACCCGTCCTGCTTCAGCTTGGCAATCGCGTCGATCATCTCCGGTATATGTTCTGTCGCCCGCACCAGCCGTTCCGGCCGTTCGAGCCGCAGCTTGTCACTATCTTCGAGGAATGCCTTTTCATAGACCTCGGTATATTCGTTGAGGCTCTTGCCCTGCTGCATCGCGTTGCGGATGATCTTGTCCTCAACGTCGGTGATGTTCATCACATGCATCAGCGTGTAGCCGCGGTAGCGAAGCCAGCGGCGCAGCAGATCCTGAAACGTGAACGTGCGCAGGTTCCCGATGTGAACGTAGTGATAGACAGTGGGCCCGCACGTGTACATGCGGACAGTCTTCCCGTCCTGCGTCGAGAAGTCTTCCACCTGTTGAGTAAGCGTATTAAAGAAGCGAAGCGCCATGAAGCGGTCTTTTTATCGTACCAAGGGAGCCGCCGGCGGCCTGCCTATTTGGGTGCGGCGATGCGATAGAGATGCGTGGCCGTGCGTAAAACGACACTATCGTGTGCGATGGCGGGCGTGGCCATGATCATTTCGTTGAGTGGGTTCGTGCCGAGTAATTTGTATTCCGGTCCGGCTTGAATCACGAAGGTGTCGCCATCCTCGCTGGCCACGAATACCTTGCCGTCATAAGCCCACGGACTTGCGGTGAACGCCACGGTGCCTTCGCTGATGCGCACCTTGTCGTAGACGAGCTTGCCCGTTCGCGCGTCGTGACAGGTGAGGAAGCCGCGGTCGTAAAGCGTGTAGTAGAGATCGCCATACACGAGCGGCGAAGGATTGTATGGTCCGCCTTGCGGCAGATGCCAGGCGATGAATTGATTCGATGTTTCGCCAGGCCTGAGCGAGATGTCGCCCCGCGCGCCTGGTTTCACGGCAAATACCGGCCGCACCTGATCGCCCACATAGCCTGAGGCGATGTAGAGCAGGCCATGGCGTGTGAAGGGAGTGGGGATGACAATAGAACTCATGCCGCCGAATTCCCAGAGAACTTTTCCATCGAGATCGTAGGAGCGCACGCGTCCGGTACCGGTGGTGACGATTTCGGTATGCCCGCCGTGAGTCCAAATGAACGGGGTCGACCAGTTGCTCTTCTCGTCTTCGCGCGCTACCCGCCAGATTTCGCGGCCGGTTAGTTTGTCGAGTGCCGCGAGATAGGAACGCGTGTCGTTGTCGTTCACGATGTAAAGCCGGCTGCCATGCAATATGGGTGAAGATGCCGTGCCCCAGCCGTAGCGCATTTCCAGGCCGGGAGAGTCTTTGGACCAGAGCAATTTCCCTTGCAGGTCGAAACAGTACAGCCCCGCGCTTCCGAACCAGGCATAAACACGCTCGCCATCGGTTACGGGCGTTTCGCTGGCGAAGGTGTTCTTGAGATGGCGCGCAATGGGAGGCGCTCCACGACGCACCTCACGCTCCCATGCGAGTTTTCCGGTCGCGAAGTCGAACGCGTACACCATCCAACGATGCAGGTCCGTGGGCTTGTCGCGGTTGCCGCCGAAGTAGAGCCCTTTCTTTGGCGGTTCCTTGTCTTCACTGCTGATGGCGGCAGTGAGGAAGACGCGCCCTCCCGCGATCACGGGCGACGACCATCCGGCTCCGGGTACCGGCGCGCGCCAGCGAATGTTCTCGGTAGCGCTCCACCTTGTTGGCAGGCCGCTTCCGTCCGCTATGCCATTCGCGCCTGGTCCGCGAAACTGCGGCCAAGGTGCGTCAGCGGCATGCAAGCAACTCCACACAGCCAAGGCCAAAGCGGCGCTTCTCATGCAAAGGATTATACTCATCGCATGGAACGACGCGCCTTCCTTGCCTCGCTAGCCGCCGCTACGGCGCCTGCCGTGGCGCAAGGTCAATCGCAGCGGCCCAATGTGCTCATATTTCTTGCCGACGACCTCGGCTGGAACGATGTGGGCTACCATGGCTCCGAGATTCAAACGCCGAATATCGACCGCCTCGCCGCGGAAGGTACGCAATTGGATCGTTTCTATTCGTTCCCGCTTTGCTCACCCACACGCTCCGCACTGATGACAGGCCGCTATCCGCTACGGCTCGGGCTTGGCTACACGGTGGTACGGCCATGGGCGCGGTTTGGATTGCCCCTTACCGAGCGGACGATTGCCGATTATTTTCAGGAAGCGGGCTATGAAACGGCGATGACCGGTAAGTGGCACTTGGGGCATTACAGCCGCAAGTACCTGCCGGCTGCTCGCGGTTTCGGCCACAGCTATGGCCAGGTGAACGGCGCCATTGACTACTACACGCATGAACGTGACGGCGGGTTGGACTGGCATCGCGACGGCAAGA
>Ga0075430_100004113_pt1 | contig 12275 bp, 11 predicted proteins | sample RhiMetdeltSRZDD4_FD_75294 | JGI IMG/M metagenome (GOLD analysis project Ga0075430, IMG submission 75294) | Populus rhizosphere microbial communities from Tennessee, USA - Rhizosphere MetaG P. deltoides SRZDD4 | ecosystem: Host-associated > Plants > Roots > Rhizosphere > Soil | place: USA... | reverse complement strand
TGACGAAGCAGGAGGCGACGAAAAAGGTCATCGACGCCATCCGCCGCGTCCTCGCCGGCGACGTCTACGTCAGCGAAAAGCTCGCCGCCACCCTCCTGCGCAAGGTGGCCGGAATGAAGTCCGACGGCGGCGGCACGCCCGTGGACGTGCTCACCGACCGCGAGCTGGAGGTCTTCCAGCTCCTCGGCGAGGGCAAGGCCGTGCGCGAAATCGCCGAGAGCCTCTTCGTCAGCGTAAAGACCGTCGAGGCGCATCGCGAGCACATCAAGCAGAAGCTGAAGCTCAAGACCAGTGCCGAGCTCCTCCGCTACGCCATCGAGTACAAGCTCCAGGACCGCTGACCACCCCACCGCCCCGCCGCTTCGGCTCTCATCCCGCGCCCGCCGCCGCGCGCCAGCGCCGTAGGTGATTCACCTAGCGGGCTAGTTCCGTTTCCGATCGGCGATTCAGGCCGGACCTAATGGGTTCCGCGTTCGATCACTCTTACAAGTGGGATGACAGGTGCCGCTGTGCGTCGGGCACCGTCCGATGGGCGCAGTATGGGTGGAAGGGTGGCGGGACCATGAACACGAGAAGAACCCTGGTGGCCGCGGCGGCATTCGCCGCGGCGATCGTGGCGGGGCGGGCGCGGGCGCAGGAGACGCAACCCGCGGCCGAGCCGCCGGAGGAACGGTACGAGGAGCTCGAGAAGCGCGTGCGGACGCTGGAGGCGGACGCGGAGCGCGAACCGAAGGGGTTGATGCTGCGGATTCCCGGGCGGCCCGAGTGGGAGCGGCCGGACCTGTGGATGTGGCCCGGCTTCCGGGCGGAGGAGACCCGGGACGTCCTGATCGGCGGGGCCACGGGGCTCAACGTCTTCATGGGGGTGCACAGCGTCGGCCGCTTCCAGTGGCTGGAGCAAGACGCCGAGATCCGCGGCTCCGAAGCACCCGACCTGGAGCCCGCCTTCCAGACCGCCTGGGGCGACCTGGCGTTCATGGTCGAGGTCGGGGACGGCGACGTGATCGTGTTCTTCGACCTCTACCTGAGCAGCCGCCCCCACCCGAGCACGACCTACGGCAACGAGGGCTACATGCTGTTCCGGCGCATCCCCGACGACTCGGGGGTCGCCAACGCGTTGAACAACGCGATCTTCGAGCACGTCAACGTCAAGGCCGGCCACTTCGAGATCGACTTCGGCGACGCGCACTACCGCCGCAGTGACAACGCCTGGGTGTCGCGCAACCCGCTGATCGGCAACTACCTGGTGGACCCGGACGTGGAGGAAATCGGCATGGAGATCTTCTCCAAGCCACACTGGCCCGTGAAGTGGCTGTTCGGCGTGACCAGCGGCACGACGACCGAGAACCTGAACGAGGGCCGCGGGCTTGCCAGCGTCCACGGCAAGCTGTGGTGGGACCCTGTGGACGACTTCCGGCTGTCGGGGTCCGCGTACTACGTCGACCACAGCGACAACCCGCCGAGCGGGGCCCAAGGCACCAGCGGCCGGCTGTTCTCCAGCCGCCGGAGCGGCGGGCCGTACGGCGGGGTGTGGGGCGGAGGCAACTCTCCCGGCGACCTGACGATCGGCGCCGACGAGCTGGTCACCGCGTTCCAGGTCGACGCCACCTGGTCGCCCGGGCCGTGGGAGTTCTACGGCAACCTGGGCTGGGTCGAGGACGCCGACCCGAACGGCTCACTGCCCGGCAAGCCGACCGAGAGGTGGATGTACGGGGCGTTGGAGACGGTCTACTTCTTCAACCCGCGCACGTACGCCGCCGGCCGCTACAGCGCGGCGCTGGCCGACGACGTCAAGGGGTCCGACTCCGACGGCATGATCCACCGGTTCCAGGTGGGCGGCGGCTACTGGCTCATGAAGAACGCGCTGGTGAAGGCCGAGTACGTCTACCAGTTCGCCGAGGGGTTCGACGAGGACGACGGGCTGGTCGCGGGCGTGGACGTCGCCGACGACCCGACGTTCAACGGCATCCTGTTGGAAGTCTCATTCAAGTTCTAAGGGAGGCGGCCATGAAACGCTTTACACCATTCGCACTCGTCGCCTTCGCGTGTGCCGTGCTGACGGCGATGGCGCTCGCCGCGGCCGCCCAGGAGGCCGCGCAGCCGCAGGAACGGCAGGGGCAGCCGCAGGAACGGCAGGGGCAGCCGCCGCCGCGACCGCAGCAGCCGCCCGCACAGCCGCTGCACTTCAGCTCCGCCGAGGGCTCGGAGGTGCTCGTGGACGGGGACTCCACGATGCACAAGTGGACGGTCCAGGGCAGGCAGATCGACGGGACGATCGACTTCTACGTCGACGTCCCGGCGGACGCGACGGCCCAGCAGATCGTGGAAGCGATCGTGAAGAACCCGAGCGTGAAGGCGACCGCGTCGCTGCCGGCCAAGACCCTCAAGAGCACGAAGCACGACAAGACCATGGACGAGAAAATGTACGGCGCGCTCAATACGAAGAAACATCCGACGCTCTCGTACGAGCTGACGGAGGTGACGGGCGTGCGGCGGGAGAGCCCGACGCGGTTCGCGATCGACACCAGGGGCAACCTGACGGTCGCGGGCAAGACCTGCGTGTTGAACACGCCCATGAACGTGCAGATGAAGTCGGACCGTCGGCTCGAGGTGACGGCGAAGTTCGGCACCCAGATGACCGACTTCGGCGTCAAGCCGCCACAGGCCCTGGGCGGGATGATCAAGTCCCACAACAAGGTGGTGGTGACGGTGAAGTGGTCGGTGGCGCGCTGATCGAGCGGCCACGGTACTACCCGGGGCGCCCGCCCGCTGGGGCGGGCGCCCCTCGTCCCCGGACAGGAGGCAACATGTGGCACCTACCACTGGACCAGGTTTCCCGCCGGCTGGTGCGCGAGGTCGCGTGCGTGCGGTGCGGCCGGCGGCCGCCGGGGAGTGAGACGCTCGGGCCGGAGGCGCCCCGGGCGTGTGAGCCGAGCTGCCCGCTGTTCTCCCACCTCCCCGGGCTGATTTCCGCTGCCCGGCAGGTGGGCGAGCGGCCCGGCGAGTGCGAGCAAACGGTCCGCCTGACCGTCTGCGGCGACTGCCACCTGCGGCCGACCTCCGGCGAGTTCTGCGCCGACTACCAGAGTCGGGAGTGCCCGCTGAGCCGCTTCGGCGTCGACGTGGTGGCGGGCCTGCAGCGCGTCCTGGCGTCGGTCCCGGCGCCGGGAGTGAACACGGAGGTGGCGCCATGACCAAGTCCCAGGAACGGGCGATCACGCTCGCGCTGAACATCCTGCACGTCGGGTTCTTCGAGTGCCCGAGGCAGGACTACCAGTACTTCATCGACAACGACGAGTGGGCGCTGCTGATGTCGGCCGCCGGCGTGAACACGGTCGGCGCGGCGCCGCAGGAGGTCGCGGTCGTGGTGCTGCGGAACGCCGTCGCGAGGGAAGGGTTCTTCTCCAACATGCGGCCGTTCGAGCCGCCGGCCCACTACTGCTCGTTCCTGCGGGAAAAGATCGAGGCGGGGAAGCAAACGATCTCGCTCGAACGGTGCGCGGCCGGCCAGGCGCGCTGCCCGTATGCCACGTTCGAGGGGATCAAGAAATCAGAGTAGGCTGGGGAGGAAGCGAATCACGCGAAAGGAGCGAACCATGCGATCCATCTTTACCTACGGAAGTCTCATCGCGGCGTCTGCCTTGCTCGCCGGCTGCGCGTCGGACGGCGGGGGCAACGCGACCGGCCGGCACGACCACCTGTCCGGGATGGCCTGTCCCACGTGCGAGACGGTCTGGGTGCAGGAGTCGGGCGGCACGGCCGGCGGCTCGAAGGTCACGCCGATGCGCTGGGGCCGGCAGATGACCTGCCCCGACTGCGACGCCATGGCGGAAGCCTATTTCAAGGACGGCGAGAAGGTGCTGCACGACTGCCCGACGTGCAAGGTCGCGCCGCGCCCGGCCCGCCCGGCGTCGTCCCCGCCTTCGCACCCCAAGGGCACGCACACCTGAGACGAGGGATGGTCGGGGGGATACGGAGCACATAGCCAGGCCCCGCCGCACGCGGCGGGGCCTTGTCGCGCGCCTGAACGGAGGCGGAAACGCGCGGTATACCGCGCGTTCGGTATTCGTGGTTCACGGAATTCCCAGCAGCCGCAGCACGCCCGGCCCCGTCAGCGCCACCAGCGTGCACCCCGCCAACATCAGGATCATCCCCGGCACGAACAGGTCCTTCCCGCGCAACCCGCCCTGGCCATAAGCCATGCTGTTCGGCGGCGTGCTGATGACGAACGGCACGCCCATCGACGCCCCCATCGCCACCAGCACCGCCACCGAAGGCGACGGCACGATCCCCAGCGCGATCTGGATGAGCATCGCCGACGCGGCGGTGTTGCTCGCGACGGCGGAGATGAGGGCGCAGGCGAAGACGAGGCCCATGAGCAAGACCGGTCGGGGCAGCGCCCCCCAGTCCACCGCGCCCGCCATCGCCGCGGCCAGGCCGGAGGCGTGGAACAGTTCCCCCAGCGTCAGCCCGCCGGCGATGAGCAGCAGCGTGTCCCACTCCAGCCGGTCCAGGTCCCGGTGGTCGAGCAGCCCCGCCGCGAACAGGGCGGCGGCGACCGCAAGCGCGGTCACGGCGGCCGGCACGCCGTGAACCGGCTCCAGCAGCCACATCCCCACCGCGACGAAGAAGATCGCGACGACGGACCACCCCCGCCCCGACAGCCGCGCCGGCCGGATTGCCGCGGCCGCCGCGCCGATCCGGCCGCGCACGCGGTAGAGCCACGCCAGCAGCACGAACGCCAGCGCCGACATCGCCGCCGCCAGCGGCACACCGAGCACGACCCAGTCGAGGAACGTGATGGCGTGCCGGTCGGACACGGCGCCGATGGCGATGAGGTTCGGCCCCGTCCCGATCGGCGTGCCCATGCCGCCGAAGTCCGCCGCGAACGCCACGCCCAGCAGCAGCGCCGTGCGGAACCGCAGGTCATCGGCGCTCACCGGCGCCGAACCGTCGTCGCCGCCGGCGCGGCCGAACAACGGGCCGAGCGTCGTCATCATCATGGCGGCGGCGGCGATGTTGGACATCCACATCGACAGCACCGCCGTCCCCGCCATGATCGCCGCCAGCAGCCCCACGCGCCGGCCGCGCGACGCCCGGACCATCCATCCGGCGATATACCGGTCGATGCCGTACTTGGCCCCCGCCACCGACAGCGCGAACCCGCCGAAGAACAAGGCCATCACCGGGTTGGCGGCAGCCGTGAGCACGCGCGGCAGCGAGAAGTTCTTCGGGTCCAGCGGCGCCAGCAGCGTCGCCATCCCCACCCACAGCATCAGCGTCGTCGCGTACAGCGGCACCACTTCCGACAGCCACAGCACCAGGCACACGCCGGCGATCGATGCGGCGCGGAACAACATCGGTTCGGGGAACAGGAACCGGCACCCGATCACCACGACCACGGCCGCCAGCGCCGACAGCACCCACGCCGTCCGCTTCGAGCGTCCCTCCAGCGCGACTGGTTCCGCCGTCTTCATCGCAAGCGCCCGTGTAAGGCACCGGGCCTTCGAGGGCAACAGGCCCGCAGCCGTTGCGGCGTAGGTGAATCCCCTACGCGCATCAGCCCCGGGCGTAAGAACGAATCGTCCGCCGGCCCAATGGTCCCCCGGGCGCGGCGCTCCGATAGTTCAATGGAGAACGAGGAGTAGATCATGGCGACGGCGACCAAAGCCCCCCGCGGCGCCCTAAGGACGGCACGAACCGCCGACGAAAACCGCCTGGCCATGCGAAATGCGGGCGTGTTCGCGCTGTGCCTTGTCGGGGGGCCGGGGTGCGGCAAGTCCACGCTCGTCCGGCAGACGCTCGAGCGGTTGCCCGGGTCGGTGCGGGTGAAAGTGATCGTCGGAGGCGATTGCGACGCCGACGACGCCTCGCGGGGCAACCGCACGCCCGACCCGCGCCTTGTCTACGCGGAGGGGCCGGCCCAGTGGCTCGACGCCGCCGCGGTGGGCGAGGCACTGGCGACGCTCGACCTGGCGTCACTCGACCTGGTCCTCATCGAGAACGTCGGCACCCTGACCCTCCCGGCCGACCGGCGGGACCTGGGGCAGGACGCCACCGTCACCGTCTTCAGCGTGGCGGCCGGCGACGACAAGGCCCGCAAGCACCACGACCTGGTCGCCGCCTCCGACGCCGTCGTGCTGAACAAGATCGACCTCCTGCCGGCGGTCCCGTTCGACCTCGCCGCCTTCCGGCGCGACGTCGCGAGGGCCAACCCGTCGGCGGCGCTGTTCGAGGTCGGCGCGCTGGGCGGCCGGGGGCTGGAGCCGTGGATGAACTGGCTGCGGGCGCGGGTGCACAAGGAATGCGGGTGCTCCGACGTCTCCCACTGGTTCGGGTAGACCCCGGCGGTGTGCGCCGGGCGGTGATGGTTCTCGCGAGGCGCTGGCCTCAACAAAAGAAACGGAGCAGGCCATGTCGGCTCGACAACTCACGGCGGCGATGGACGACTACCTGGCGGTGCGCGACGCACTGGACCGGTGGCAGTTCGACGAGGGGGAGTTGAAGACGTTGCGGGCGGACCTCGCGACGTACCGGCGCCGGCTGCTCGAACTGCTCGAGGCGCCTGAACCGGCGGACGGGGCGGAGCCGCGTACCGCCGGTGTGGCCGTTCGCACGGGCGGCTGCGTCCTGGTCGCGGTCGACGACAGCGAGCCGGGCCGGTGGGCGGTGAAGGTCGCCTCCAACCTGGCGGCGGCGGTCGGGGCCGGGATCGTGCTGGTGCACGTGATCAACCCCGCCGTGGCCACCACGCCGGACATGCCCTACCTGGTGGCGGACGTCCGGGGGCAACTGCTCCGCCGCGCCGACGACGTCCTCGCGGCGGCGCACGCCGCCCTGCCGGCCGGCGTCCACGCCGAGCAGGTCGTCCGCGAGGGCGACGCCGGCGCGGAAGTCGTGGCGGCCGCCCGCGAGTGGGAGGCCGACGTCGTCGTCATGGGCACGCGCGGCCGCGGCCGGCTGGCCAGCTTCCTGCTCGGCAGCACCGCCGAGGCCGTCGTGCGGCGGGCCCACTGCCCCGTCGTCACCGTCGGCCACGACCCCGCCGGCACCCTGTTCGACCGCACGATCGCGGGGCGCCGCGAGGCGCCCGATCTGGCGGCGGCACAATCGTGACGGAGCGGGAATCGTTGACGTCACCCGGCGGAGAAGGTGCGGAAACGAGGTGTCCCATGAACGCCAACCCACTGAAAGAATCGCACCTGCGGTCGATGTCGGCGGCGGTGCGGGCGGCGGAACTGCTCGAGCTGCGGCCCGACGAGACGGCGGACCGGCCCGTAAGCCCGGCCCCGTTCATCACCATCAGCCGCCAGGCCGGCGCGGGCGGGCGGTCGCTCGCGCGACGCCTCGTGCGCCGCCTCATCGACACCCACGCCGGCGTCCTGCCCTGGACGGTGTGGGACAACGAGCTCGTCCACAAGGTCGCCGAGGAGAACCACCTGCCGGAGAACCTCGTGGCTTCCATCGAGGACCGGCGCCCGTCGTGGCTCCACGAGGCACTGTCGGGCATCGCCTTCGAAGACGACCCGGCGAACCCGGACGAGTTCAAGGTCTACCGCCGGGTGGCGGTGGCGATCCGCGCGCTGGCGCGGATGGGCCGGGTCATCATCGTCGGGCGGGGCGGCGCGTTCGTCACGCGCGACCTCCCCGGCGGCATCCACCTGCGGCTCGTGGCGCCCGTGAAGGACCGCGTCGCCCACTACGGCCGCCGCTTCGTCCTGTCGCCGGAGGAGGCTGCCGAGCACGTCCGGCGGCTCGACGAGGCCCGCACCGCGTTCTACCGGCGTTACTGGCCGGGGAGAACACTGACTCCCGAGACCTTCGCCGCGACGTTCAACACCGCCGCGGTCCCGGAGGACCGGCTGGTGGAGGCGGTCGTCGCACTCGTCCCGCCCGAGCCGTCCCCGGCCGTACGCTGGCAGAGCCCGACGGGCGGACGGGCCCTGGTGCACGGCGTCACGAAGGAGTGAAAGGAGCGGCCATGAACGTCGTTACCCCCAGCCTCGACCTCGTCCGCCGCGTCACGCGGGTGAGGATCTGTGCGAACTGCCCGCGCCGCACGCCGGGCACCGACAGGCTCCTCTCGGACGTGCCCCGGCCGTGCGAGCGGGGGTGCCCCCTGTTCGACCACCTCCCGCAACTGAAGCGGCTGGCCGACGCCGCCGACCCCATGCTCGGCAGCCGGCAGGGGGTGCTCCTCCGCTACCTGGACGAGGAGTGCCCCGTCCCCCAGTGCGATCCCGAATCGACACTGACGGGGCGGCAGCGGAAGGAGCTCGTCGGGCTGCTTGACGAACTCGAGGGCGGCTAGCGAGACTTGCCAACCGCGGGGCGAACGCGACGGAGGCCGGCCATGATCACCAGCATGCGAATCCTGATCGGTTACGACGGCTCGGACGGCTCCAACGCCGCCATCGCCGACCTCCCCCGCGCGGGACTGCCGCGGGACGTGGAGGCGGTGGTGATGAGCGTGGCGGACGTCTGGCCGCACCTGGCGGCATCCAACTATGAACCGCTGACCGAGAACAAGCTCATCACCCTCCCCCCCGCCGTCGCCAACGCGCACCGGCTGGCCGCCCAGGCGCTGGCCGACGCGCGGTCGCTGGCGGAGGGTGGCGCGAAGCGAGTGCGGGAACAGTTCCCCGCGTGGAAGGTCACCGCCGAGGCGTGCGGCGACTCCCCGTACCGCGGGCTGGTCCTCAAGGCCGACAGGTGGCGGCCGGACCTGATCGTCGTCGGCTCGCACGGCCGCTCGGCCGTAGGGCGGATGGTGCTGGGGAGCGTGTCGCAGAACGTGCTCGCCCACGCCGTCTGCTCCGTCCGCGTCGCCCGCCGCCCGGAGGACGCCACGAAGCTGGCCGACGAGCCGCCGCGGATCGTCGTGGGCATCGACGGCTCCCCCGACGCCGCCGCCGCGGTCAGCGCCGTAGCGCAGCGGGCGTGGCCGAAGGGGGCGGAGGTGCGCGTCATCGCCGCGGTCGACGACCGGGCCGCGTCACTGTCGGTGTACGCCTACGGCCCGCCGATGACCGCCTTCGCCGCGGCCGCGGGCGCGCCGGACGACAAGGCGTGGGCGAAAAGGCGACCGGGCAAGTCGTCGAGGAGTTAAGGGGGGCGGGCCTGTCGGCGACGCCGTTCGTCCTGCACGGCGACGCCAAGCGCGTGCTGATCGACGCGGCGCGGGAGTGGAAGGCCGACTGCATCTTCGTCGGCGCCAAGGGCCACAGCCGGATGGAGCGGTTCCTCCTCGGCAGCGTCTCCGCCGCCGTCGCGGCGCGCGCCGACTGCACGGTCGAAGTCGTGAGAACGCCCTGACTCACGCGCCGACCCGTCGGCAGTCCGAGTTCATTACAGGACCGACGTCGCCGCCCACCGTGCCGCGGCGCGGCGGGCGTGGGCGAGGTCGAAGACGTCGAGCCGGCCGTTGAGGTCCAGGTCGAAGACGGCCGTAGCGTCGGTGAGAGGAAGCGCGACGGCGCGGCGGACGGCGAGCACGTCGACCGCGTCCACCACGCCGCTGCCGTTCGCGTCCCCCCACAGCGCCCGCACGGCCACGTCCACGTCGCCGGCCACGGCGTTGCCCGCGGCGTCGGACACGTCCCCGACGCCAACCGTCACGATCGTACCGTCGGCGGCGTCCGACAGGGTCACGACGAGTTCACGCCCCCCCGCGCCGACGGTGACCGACCGGAACGCCGCGCCCATCACCAGGAATTCGCTGAAGTCCAGGACGCCGTCGTCCGCGATGACGACCTCGCTGAACGACAGGACGACCGTCGTCGGCCCGCCCCGCCGGGGCTCGACGGTCGGAGTGCCGTCGAGCGTGAGGGACAGGCTCCGCTCCGACGTGCCGCCGTGCGACTTTCTGGAGTACGCCCCGACCAGCCGCGGCGCCGCCGTGTCCGTTTCCTCGACCACCACCTCCACCGTGGCGACCGGGACGCCGGCGGCCGTGGCGGTGACGGCGTACCCCCCCTCCGCCGCCGGCGCGACGAACGCGCCCGTGACGGGGTCGATCGTGCCACCCGTGGCCGACCAGACGACAAGCGGCAACTGGCCCGCCAGCGCGTCTCCGAACTGGTCGAGCGGTGTGGCCGAAAACGACACCGGCTGCCGCGGCTCCACCCGGAGCGGCCCCGCCGGCGTCACCGCCAACCGCCTGAACGTCGGCGCCACGACCACCGTCACCGTCGACACCGCCGACAGCCCGCCCGTGTCGGCGACGCGCACGCTCAGCACGTACGTGCCGGCCTTGGAAAAGGTGGCCGTCGCGGCCCTGGCGGCGTTGGTGCCGTTGTCGCTGAAGGTCGGCGCGGCGGCGCCGTCCGGGACGGTCGTAGCGGACCACGTGTAGGTCAGGCTCGGCTCGCCGTGATCGTCCGCACCGAGCACGGACACGGACGCACTGACGCCGGTGACGGGAGAAGGGTTCGCCGCCGCAGCGACGGCGACCGTCGGGGCGTTGTTGCTCAGCGTGACGTTGTTGAACGTCACCGTCGCCAGGTCCGCGTTGTCCCCCGGCACCACCGCGAGCCCCACGAACACGCTCGACGTCATCGCGATGGTCAGCGGCGTGCCCTGCTGCGTCCAGCTGACGCCGTCGGCCGAGCGGTAGCCCGTCAGCGTGTTGCCGCTGCGCACGAGGCGCACCCAGTACGGCGCCTCGAACCCGCCGCTGTTGTTGTTGCTGCTCGAACCCCCGGTGGCGGTGCGCCACTGGAGGGCGGTGCCGTTGTCCGGCGTGAGGGACATGAACGCGTGCCTCGAGCCGACGGCGAGCGTCTCCCGGACCATCACGCCGGCCTTGGCCCACCCCGACGTGTCCTCCTGCGTGGCGACGCGGGCGGTGATCGTGCCGTTGCCGACGAGGGTCTGATACGTGAAGCGGAACGCGTCGGACGCGTCCCAGATGTCGCGGCCCGAGGAGATGACGGTGAAGGTGCCGGCGGAGAAACCGGTCGCCCCCGTCCCCCCGACGCTGCCGATGTCCCGCGCCTGCCACCCTGCGGGCAGCGCGACGGCCGCAGGGGTGGCGGCGAACGCGGTGTCGCCACTGCCGTCGGCGCTTTCCGTGCGCGCGTTGATGCCGACGACGCGGTAGAAGTACTCCCGCACCGGCTGCACGGACGCGTCGGCGTACGTCAGTACGTTGCCCAGGGTGGCGACGGTCGTGTAGTCGCTGCCGTTGGTGGACCGCTGCACGCGGTAGCCCGTGGCGCCGGCGACGGCGTTCCACCGCAGCGACAGCCGGTTGGACAGCTTCTCGGTGAACTGCAGCCCCGTCAGCGCCGCCAGCCGCGTCTGCCCCAGCCGCTCCGCCGCAGGCCCGTCGCCGGCGGCGCTGAGCGGGACGACGCGGTAGCGATAGCGCGTGTCGACGGTGAGCCCGCTGTCGGTGAAGCTCGGCACGTTGGCGCCGACCGTCCCGCGCGCGACCCACGCCTCACTGCCCTCCGGCGCACGCTCGATCCGGTAGCCCGTCTCGCCGTCGGTATCGCGCCAGTTGAGGATGACCTGGGTCGTCGTCCAGGAAGTAGCGGTGAGATTCGTGACGGCACTGGGCCGGTTCACGATGCTGACCATCCCCGAAGGCGCCGAGCGCCCGGAACCGTCTGCGGCGCTGACACGGTAGAAGTACCGCCGCGACCCGGCCAGCGCACCGTCGGCCAGTGACGTCTGGTCGGCGGCCAGGTTGCCAACGGTGGTCCAGGCCGCGCCGTCCGTCGACCGTTCCAGCACGTACCCCGTCGCGCCCACCACCGCGTCCCACTGCGCCGCCACCGCGGTCCCCGCCCCGTGGCTCAGCGCCAGCCCCGTTGGTGCGGGCGACTCGCCGTACACCGGGTCTACGAGTGCCACGTCCCCCTCGAAGCTCACGTTGTCGAACCGCACGTTCGCCAGCGACGCGTCGTTGCCGGCGCCGGCGACGAGGCCGACGAAGACGGTGGCGGCCGACGAGCTGAGCGTCATCGTCCCGTGCTGCGTCCACGTGACGCCGTCGGGCGAGCGGAAGGCGGTGACCGTGGCGCCGTTCCGCACCAGCCTCACCCACTGAGGCGCCGTCGTCGCCGCGGCCACGGTCTGGGTGGTCCCGCCGGCGGTGGCGCGGTAACGGAACTGCGTCTGCCCGGAGGGAATGAGGCCGAGGGTGGCGTGGCGGGAGTTGCCGCTCAGCGTCTCGCGGACCGTCACCCCGCCGATCGCGCGGGTGGAGGTGTTCTCCACCGACAGCACGCGGGCCGTGACCGACCCGTCGCCGGCGAGCTGGCTGTACG
>Ga0075430_100004111_pt1 | contig 12277 bp, 7 predicted proteins | sample RhiMetdeltSRZDD4_FD_75294 | JGI IMG/M metagenome (GOLD analysis project Ga0075430, IMG submission 75294) | Populus rhizosphere microbial communities from Tennessee, USA - Rhizosphere MetaG P. deltoides SRZDD4 | ecosystem: Host-associated > Plants > Roots > Rhizosphere > Soil | place: USA... | reverse complement strand
CACGCGACGTCGACGTCATGCCGCGTCAGAAGATCAGCGCACGCACGGACCGGCAGCGCAGCATGCTCGCCGCCTGGCATCTAGAGTCAAACCGGTTCGTTCCGCTCGGCAAGTCCTTTCTCGAACGGGTGACGCCGCTCGCCGATCAGAAGGTCGCCTATGCCGTGGACTGGGCGACGTATGCAATGGACCGCTCGATCGGCCGCCCCGCTTCGGATCTCTACCTCGTGGACCTCGAGACCGGCAACCGAACGAAGCTGCAGGAACGAATCGAAGATCAGACGCTGCAAGCGAGCCCTGGCGGACGCTACCTGCTCTACCTGCAGGCGGATCAGTTCTACACGATTGACACGGCCACCAAAGCCGTCACGAACATCACTAAACCGATCGCCACATCGTTTGTGGACCGGGAGTCTGACGTCACGGTCAAACAGAAGCCTGCCTTCGGCGTTGCCGGATGGACGAAGAACGACGCCGCCGTCCTGCTCTACGACAAGTTCGACATCTGGATGGTGCCGGCGGATGGCAAACCGGCGACGAAGCTGACCAACGGCGCAGCCGAACAGATCCGCCATCGGTACCTGCGGATCGATCCGGACGAGGAATTCATCGATTCGGCCAGGCCGGCCATCGTCTCGCTGTTCGGCGTCTGGACCAAGCAATCGGGTTACGCCCGGCTGAACCTCTCCTCTGGACAGGTCGAGCGTCTCATTCTGCTCGACAAGGCCGTGCAGGGGCTCGGAAAGGCCAAAGATGCCGACGTCTATGGCTATGTTGTCCAGGACTTCGACGATCCGCCGGATGCACTGGTCGGGGGGCCCTCACTCAAGGATGCCAAACCGGTCGTCGCGACGAACGCGTTCTTCACCGACTACTCATGGGGCCGCTCGGAACTGGTCGAATACAAGAACGAGCGAGGCGAGCGTTTACAGGGAGCGCTGTTCTATCCCGCCGGATACGAGCCCGGCAAGAAATACCCGATGGTCGTCTACATGTACGAGAAGCTGTCGGACGGCCTCCACCGCTGGAGCACCCCTTCCCCGCGCGAGCCATACAACCCCGCGGTGTTCACCAGCCAGGGATACGCGTTCTTCCAGCCGGACATCGTGTTCCGGCCCCGTGAACCCGGGTTGTCGGTGGCTGATTGTGTCGGTTCTGCGGTGAAGAGAGTGATCGCCATGGGCGTCGCCGATCCCGCCCGCATCGGCATCGTCGGCCACTCGTGGGGTGGATTCGATACGGTCTACCTCTCGACGCACACCAAGCTCTTTGCAGCGGGCGTGGCCGGTGCGCCGATCACCAACCTCGTGAGCAACTACGGCAACCACCACTGGACCAGCGGCATCGCCGAAACCGATCACATCGAGACCGGCCAGCAGCGCATGGAAGTGCCGATCTGGGAGGATCTCCAGGCGTACATCAGGAACTCGGCGGTGTTCGGCGTCCACACGATGACGACTCCGCTGATGGTCGCCTTCGGCGACAACGATGGCACGGTTCACTGGCACCAGGGCGTCGAGCTTTACAACATTGCGCGGCGCGCCAGGAAGGACGTCGTGATGCTGGTGTATGCAGGCGAGGATCACGGCCTGCGACGAAGGCCGAACCAACTCGACTACCAGCGGCGGATCCTGCAGTGGTTCGGGCACTATCTCAAGAACGAACCTGCACCGTCATGGATCACCGAGGGCGTCACGTTCCTCGATCGCGAGCAGGAACTGAAGCGGGCGAAAGTCAAGAAAGGATCGTGACATGCGCGCTCGGATAACGTTCGTCGCCCTTGGCCTTGCGGCGGCAAGTGTGGCGCTGGGCGCGGCAACCGACGAGTGGCCGCAATGGCGAGGCCCGGCGCGGACCGGCGTTGTGGCCGCTGCGGAAGCGCCCGCGGCGTGGCCGCAGGCCCTCAAGAAAGGCTGGAGCGTGGCGGTCGGGGAAGGCTACTCGTCGCCGGTCGTGTCGGGCGGCCGCGTGTTCGTGCACGGGCGGCGCGGAACCGAAGAAATCGTCTCTGCCATCGACCTGGCGACCGGCAAGGTCGCGTGGGAGCAGAAGTATCCCGCGCCCGCGGCAAAGAACCCGTACGCGAAGGAGATGGCGCTGGGCCCGTATTCCACGCCGCTCGTCGACGCTGAGCGCGTCTATACGCTGGGAACCACCGCCATCCTCTCCGCCTGGAACGTCAAGACCGGCGCGCTCGTCTGGCGCAAGGATTTCTCGCCGACGATCGACACGTCGAAATTGTTCTGCGGCACGGCCACGTCACCGTTGCAGACCAAGGACGGCATCGTCGTCCACGTAGGCGACGATAAGCGAGGAGTGATCGCCGCGTTCGATCCACGAACAGGACAGGACCGCTGGACCCGCGAGCTGGCCGGGGCCGGTTACGCGTCGCCGATGGAGGTGACGATCGGCGGCGTGCGACAGATTGTCAGCATGACGACGAAGTCTGTCGTCGGCGTCGCGGCTGATACCGGTGCAATGCTGTGGGAATTCCCATACCAGGATGAATGGAACGAGAACATCGTCACGCCGGTGGCCACCGCAACTGGGGTGATTGTTTCAGGTGTGCGGCAAGGCACTCGCGCCCTCGACATCGTCAAGAGCGGCGACACGTGGACGGTCAAGCAGGTGTGGCATACGCCGGACGTCACGATGTACATGAGCTCGCCGGTGCTCGCGGCGGGTACCGTCTACGGTCACTCGAACAAGCGGAAGGGCCAGTTCGTGGCGATCAATCCCGCCGACGGAAAACTGCGCTGGTCGACCGAAGGGCGCGCTGGAGCGAGCGCGTCGGTGATCGCCGCAGGCAAGCATCTGCTGTTTCTGACCACGGAGTCCGAGATGGTCATCGCGGACCTCGATGCGGGAGCGTACAAGGAGGTGCGTCGCTATAACGTCGCCTCGAGCCCCACCTATGCGCATCCGGTTCTGCTCCGCGACCGCGTGATCGTCCGCGACGCCACTCACGTGACGGTCTGGAGCCTCTAAGAGGTGGCTGGCACCTTGCCGGGGAAGGTGCCAGCCACCTTTTCGCCATTCGTTCGCCAGGGACGGCTCGTCGGGGTCCTCTGCGTCGCGGAAATCCTCGGGATGACGCCCTTCTCCATGTTCCTCGCGCTGCAACCGCAGCTGCGGGACGCGTGGGGCCTTTCGAACACCGCCGGCGGCTGGATCAGCAGCGCCTACTACGCCGGCTACATGGCGGCCGTCCCGATTCTCGCCAGCCTCACCGACCGGCTCGATGCACGCGTGGTATGGCTCGCAGCGACGGCGATCGCGGGAGCTTCGGCGCTTGGCTTCGCGTCGATCGCCGACGGATTGTGGACCGCAGCGTTTTTCCAGTTCCTGGCGGGCATCAGTCTCGCCGGCACGTACATGCCAGGACTGAAGCTCATGGCGGATCGCATCGACGGTGTTCCCCACCCGCGGCTCGTCGGCTTCTACACCACCTCGTTCACCATCGGCTCAGCTCTGTCGTTTGCGCTCATCGGCCAGCTCACAGAGTGGTTTCCCTGGCGCACCACGATCGCGCTCGTTGCGCTGGGGCCCGCGATCGCCTGGACGCTGATGCTCATGTTCGTGCAGCCAGCCCCCATCCGAACGTCGCCGTCCCGCACCACTCGCGGACACTGGCGACAGGTGCTGCGCTCGGCCTCCGCCATGCGCTATGTGCTGGCCTACTCGTGCCACATGTGGGAGCTCTTCGCGATTCGCGCCTGGCTCGTCGCGTTTCTTTCCTTCTGTGAACGGCTCCAGGGCCGTCCATCGTTTGCGAGCGCGGCGACCATGGCCGGCATCATCGCGATGGTCGGAGTTCCGTCGAGCCTCGCCGGCGCAGAGCTGAGCGCGCGCGTCGATCGGAAATACCTGGTGCTGACGATCATGCTGATCTCCACCGTGACAAGCGTGGCCTTCGGCGGAACCGCCGCCACGTCGTGGACCGTGATCCTCGTTGCCGCTGTGATCTCGAGCGTCTTCGTCAGCGCCGACTCCGCGGCATTGACGTCCGGAATCGTCGCCGTGTCTCCACCCGAAAGTCGCGGGACGGCGATGGCCATCTATTCCATGGCCGGCTTCGCCGCGGCCTCTGCTGGTGCGTTCGCCGTCGGCGTGTTGCTCGACGTCCTGGGCGGGCAGACAACAACGAGTTGGATGATTGCGTTCGGCGTGATGGGCGCATCGAATCTTCTGGGGGCGCTCGTCCTGTGGACAGCTCCCGAGCCAACTTTGAACTAGTGGCCTGTCCCCGCTGAAGAAGGACCACCTCGCGGGCGATCTGGTCCTTCTTCAGCGAGGACAGGCCACTAGCCCGCGTGAGGGTCGAGTCTGTGAACGATCGCGCCCGCCTTCATGACAAAAACGGGCCTGGACATCACCCTGATGTCCTCGAGGGGGTTGCCGACAACGCCGACGAGATCGGCGCGCAGGCCGGGCGCAATTGCCCCTCTGTCGGATCGATCGCATACGGCAGCAGCATCGACGGTGGCCGCCCGGAGTGCGCGCGCTGGCGACGCACCGAACGTGGCCAGCCTGGCGATGTCGAACGCGAGGCAGCCATGCATGCTGTCGGTGCCCACGGCAACGCGAACGCCCGAGTCGAGGATACGGCGCCATGTCTCGCCGACGCGCGACCGGACCTCGAGGAGCTTGCGCTGGATCTCCGGACTCTTCGCGTCACCAGCCAGAATGCCGGCAGGATGATCCTGGATGGAAAACGTGCCAACGATCGCGAGCGCGCGCCGGGCCGCCTCCTCGATCATCCGTTGATCGAGGAGTACGCCGTGCTCGATCGTGTCGACGCCATTCTCGATGGCCCGCTTCGCACCTTCCCCGCCATGCGCGTGCGACGCGAGCTTCAGCCCACGGTCGTGCGCCGCATCGGCGGCAGCGCGGATCTCTTCAGGAGTAAACGGGCAGTCCGCCTGCGACGTTGCCACGGTCGAGACGCCGCCGGTAGTGAAGATCTTGATCAGTCCGGCGCCCTTGCGCGCGTTCTCGTCGACCAGACGCCGAATGTCCTCTACGTCGCTGACCGCCGTCAAAGCGTGACCGTGGCCGTTCTGCTTGGCCAGCTGCACGCCGGCGCAGATGAGATCGGGCCCCAGCGTGTCCCCCGCGGCAATCTCGGCCTTCAAGGCAAAGTCCACGCCCAGCTCTTGCCCCATGATGCGCATCGTCGTCACACCCGAGAGCAGATCGGCCTGAACGCTGCTGCGGGCAATCGACATCTGCTCGGCCAACGGGACGCGCATCTGATCGATCTGGTTGCCGCGGCTGGGCAGAATCGAGACGTGAGTATGAGCGTCGATCAGGCCCGGTAGCAGCGTGACGCCAGGCAGGCGAACCACGTTCGCCACGTCTGATGGCACTCCGGTCTCCACGCCGACGATGCGGTCGCCTTCGACGATGACGACGGCAGCCTGGAGGGTTTCCGACAGGCCGGTAAAGACCCCGTCGGCAAGAAGCGCGTATCTGGCGTTCATGGCGCGCCTCCTAGCTCGGGTTTTTGAGGTACTTGTCGAAGAACGCCTCCAGCCTGTTGTACATGTCGACGCGGTTCGCGGGATTCCGGAAGCCGTGCGGCTCGCCAGGATAGCTCTTGCTCTCGAAGACCTTGTTGTTCTTCTTGAGGATCTCGACCGCCAGTTGGTACTGGCGGAAGGGTGCGCGGACGTCCGCCTCGCCGTGCATGATGAGCAGCGGCGTCTTGACGTTCTGAATCCTCGCGAGTGTGTTGCTGCGCGCGTAGACCTCCGCGCGCTGTGCAGGCGGCCCGCCGTGGCCCGTCTGCGTGAAGATCTTGCCGAGCCGATCGGCATTGGTCAGCGCATCGGCAAAGTCGTAAATTCCCGCCATGGGAACAGCGGCGTCGTACTTGTCCGGATACCGGGCGATCGTCGCCATGGACATGATGCCGCCATAGCTGTAGCCGTAGATGCCGACCTTGCCGTTCACATACGGCAGCGTCCGCATGAAATCGGCGGCAATCGCGGCATCGTGTGCCTGACCGCTCGCCCAATCGTTCACGCCGAGATCCTGGAACTCCCGTCCGAAACCGGAGCCGCCGCGATAGTTGATGGCGAGGACGACGTAGCCCTTCGATGCCAGGTACTGCTCGATGAGGTTCTGGGTCCGGAGATAGGAATTGGTGCCGCCTCCGTGCACGTTGACGAGCGCCGGATAGCGGGCGCCGTCTCGCATGTTCTGCGGGAGATACAGAAAACCCTGGATGTACAGCCCATCAAACGATCGAAAGGCGATTTCCTGAGGCTCGCGAACGCCCTCCCATTCCTCGGCGAACCTGGTGAGCTGGCGTGGAGCGCCGCCCCAGGACGTCACGTAGAACGCCTCCGGACCGGTTGTCGGACCCGATCGAACGTAGACGAACGCGTCGCCTTTGGCCGTCGCGTCGAGCGAGCGCAGTGCCCCGCGCTCGTTGGTGACGCGCGTAGCTACACCGCCGGTCGACGGGGCAGACCACAAGTTGAGATCGCCGCGTTCGTGATAGACGAAGTAGAAATTTCGGCCGTCGCCCGACCAGAACACCGGCAGGCTGTGGAGCCAGTCGGTCGCGGAGATCTGCATCTTGACCGTGCGCTCCGTCCCCTTCGCCACATCGACGATCCAGATGTCCTGAAGGTCCTCGTACCAGTAGCCCTTCTTCGGTGTGCCGAGCAGGGCCACCGCGTGCCCGTCAGGCGCCCACACCGGTGTCGACGCCGCCATCAGACTCTTCGACAGCTGACGCGCCTTTCCCGACGCCACGTCCACCACCCACACGTCGTCGTGCCAGTAGTCAGCCTTGTTCGAGATGAAGGCGATCTGCTTGCCATCCGGCGACCACGCCGGCGCGAAGCGCGCATCGTCCTCGGCCATCGCGGCCGTCGTCAGCTGACGCACGGGCTGCCCGCCTTCGGCTGGAACGAGCCAGATGTCCTGGTGGCCACTTCGCGACGAGTAAAAGGCAATCATCCGCCCGTCGGGCGAGATCGACGGCGCGCGCTCGTTCTCGCCGTCGCTGGTCACGCGAACCGGCGAATCCGAACCGACGGTCGCAATCCAGAGATCGTTCTCGCGGGCAATCAGCAGGCGCTTGTTGTCGGGCAGCCATACCGGATTGGTTCCCTGAAGCCAGAACTTCGGTGGCGCGTTCGGGGATGCCGTCTCGTACAAGTAGATGCCACTGCCCGCTGCGGTGTCCCCCGCAATGGCCACCAGCCGGCCGTCTGGAGAGATCGCCGCCTGGCGCGCGCCGTTCTGACGTCCCGTGATGTTCTCGATCGTCAGCGCTTTCGCCGCCGGTTGCGCCTGGCTTCCGGCGCGCGTTAGACCGGCCACGGCAATGGCGGCCAACGTGAGTGCGAACCAGGCTCTCTTCGACGTCATCGTGCCTCCTCGACCGTCATGATTTCCTTTCGCGGTTTCGCGTACGTCCGCCGGCTCTGGAGCAGGCCCTGCGCAACGACGGATTCGGCCGCCTTCAACGCGCATTTCGCTGGATTGATCACCGGAATGCCAACTTGCGGCGCGACCTTTTCGGCGACGCCCAGGAACGCGAGGCTCATACACCCGAGCACGATCACGTCGGCGTCGCGGCGCGCAATGAGAGTCGTGCCTGCCTCGGCCACGCGCTTCGCGACCTCGGACGGATCCTTCTTGAGCTCCAGGACCGGTATGTCGATTGCCGTCGCACCGGCATATCGAAGGGAGAGCCCCATGCTGAGAACGAGCCGATCGAGCATGGGGATCACGCTGTCCAGAATGGTCACGACACCGACCCGGGCGCCGAGTTGAGCGCCCGTGAGCAGCGACGCCTCGAACGGTCCTATTACCGGACAGTCGAGCACCTCGCGCAGCGCCGCCACGCCAGGGTCGCCGAAGCAGCCGACGATGACCGCGTCGGCCGGTTGGGCGCGCCCGCGCAGCGCCGCGAGCATCGGCGGGACGCAGGTGAACTCCTCCGCCGTGCTCTCAATCGACAGCGGCCCCCCGGGGCTGTCAGCCACGTCGATGACCGTGTCCGGGCCGCTCCAGTCCTGAAGCAGCCGGCGCCGGCGATCGATCTCGGCAGCCCCCAATGGACCGGCCGTCATGTGACCGGGAATCTGATACAGGATACGCATCGGCCGTTGCTCCCCGCTCATACCGACATCTGATCCGCGTCGACCTGAATGGCGATCTTCCCGAATGCATCGCGGCGCTCGAGCAGCCGCAGACCGTCGTGGATGCGGTCGAGTGTCATGGTGGTGTGTACCACCGGCTCCAGACGGCCCGAGGCCAGGCACTGAACCAGATCGCGGAACTCCGCACGCGAACCGAGCGGCGCGCCGAGGATTCGCCGGTGATGCTGATAGATTTCGCGAATGCTGATCGAGGGGCTGTCGCCGGCCGTCGCGCCGCAGATCGTCATGCGGCCGAACGGTGCGAGCGACCCGATGACGTCACGCCACGATGCGCCGCCGACGCAGTCGAGTGCCACGTCGGCGCCGCGGCCCTGGGTGAACGTACGCACGCGCGCGCCGATGTCGCCCATGTCGCCATCAGGGGCAAATGCCGCATCTGCGCCAATCTGCTCGGCCGACGAGACCTTCCACGCGGAGCCCACAATGGCGATCACGCGGCACCCGGCCAGCCGCGCAATCCGAATCGCGGCGGTACCGACGCCACCAGAGGCGCCAGTGACGAGCACGGTCTCCCCAGGCTGCGCGCGCGCAACGGTGATGAGCGCACGCCACGCCGTCAGCCAGCTCCCACCCGCGCATGCGAGTGCCGCAGCGGTCATCCCTGCCGGGATTGGCTCGAGGTTACGTGCCGGCACGAGGACGAAATCGGCATGGCTGCCCCAACGTTGCTCACCGAGGACACCGTACGAGACGCAGGCGGATGTCTCGCCGCGAAGGCACCACTCGCACCGCCCGCAGAAAAGGCCGGGATAGACCACCACGCGATCGCCAATCCGCCAATCCGGGACATCGGCGCCGAGCGCGGCGATCACTCCCCACGCATCGGTCCCGTTGACGTGCGGAAGCGGTGGCCGGGATCGGATGCCTGGCCCCGTGAGGTTGGCAATGGCAAACAGGTCCTTGCGATTGAGCGTCGCTCCGCCGACCCGAACGAGTACTTCGGTTGGCGCGGGTCCGGGAGTCGGCATTTCATCGAGCCGGATGCTCGAGACGAGATCGCCGTATCCAACCTGAACTGCTGCCCGCATTGATCGCTGTTACTGCAGAACGCCGGACTCGATGGACGATTTGATCTCCCGGCGCGCGGCCCGGAGCACGGACTTGATCTTGTTCGCCTCGCGCGTGAGCCCTACACACATGAACGGTCGCAGTTCGGCGGATGCGGACGCGAGCGACATGGCTGGCTCCAGCCGCGGCACAGCGCCGAACTTCAGGGCCGGATCGTGATCGAAGCGCTCGCCGCGCGCGTAGTTGAGCGGAACGAGCAAACGCGCCACACGGCGAAGGACGGCGTTCAACCGCCGCCGTTCCGCGGCATCGGTGCCGCGGCCCTTCAATCGGCCTTCTGCCTCCGCGCGCCATCCACGCAGCTGCTCGCCGAGCGCATCGAGCTCGACGAGGATTCCGGTGAAATCCACATGACCGCCGGCTGCCTCGTGATACTGCGAGACCGCCGCGCGAATCTCCTCGACCGCCGCGGCGTAGTCGAACGGATGCAGCGGCGCGTTGAGAATCCTGACGATGGTCGTGACGTACACCTTGAGATCCCGCTCGAGAATGTTCAGGTCGGCGACCGGCATCAGGTCGTCCGGCGTGTGCCACGCGATGTTGCCGCCACATCCCCCGACCGCGTAGTAGCCGCGGCGCTTGCGCTCTTCGATCGGGATGTTGGACAACAACATGTACAAACCAGTCGGGCCGATCTGGTTGAACGAGTAGTCGCCGGCGCGAAGGGGGCGCACGCGTTGCGACGACAGCCCCAGTGCGTCCTGGATCGACGAACGGCAGAGCCGATCGGCCTCGGCCATCCACATGACCTCTTCGTAGGCCGTCGCGTCGGCACAGCCGGGTGAGTCGATGTCCAGTTGAGCGACGCACCACTCGTCGATCTCGTCGGCGAACTGATCCGCATACCAGGTCGAACCCGCGTAACGGCCAGTCGAATGGCCGGGCCACCACGCAATGCGAACGCTGCGGTGCAGACGGTCGCGAACCTTCCACAGCAGACGCGCCAGCTCGAGCAGCGCCGCGTCGCCCGTCGCGTTGTCGCCTATGCCTTCGTACCAAGAATCGTAGTGGCCGTGAATCAGCAGAAACTCGTCAGGGTCCACCTGCCCGCGAATCTCCACGACCGGCAACCGGCAGCGCATCCATCCTTCGCGCAGCCACGTCTTGATCTCGGCGCGGACGGCGCCGCGCTCGACCTCGGCGATGAGCGCTTTCCCGTCAGCCTGATTGATGCACACGACAGGCGTTGTCGGCTTCCGCCCGATGGATTCGGCCGTCGGCGCTCCCCAGATGGATGTGCAGATGCCCTCGTGGATGTTGTGTCCCGGGTGGATGTAGATCTGCGCGACGGCGCCCCGGCGCTCGAACGCCTGGACTGGCCCAGGCATCGAGAACCCTTCCGTCAGCACGATCCGGCCGGCGACCGGATCCGGTCCTTGATCTCTGCGAGCCGCGGCGTCCGGCGTGTCGAACAAGGAGGATGTGCCGGCGGCGTACCTCGACGGTACGTAGCAAATCTCTCCCGCCACGACTTCCCCACCCGTCGAGCGTGCAAACGACGGTGGACGGGCACGAATCGATCGCGCACCAGCGTTGCCAGTGACCGACAGCTCGGCGCGCTCGGGGAGGCTGATATAGAGGTTCGGCTCGTGAACGGTGACCGGCACGCCCAGCGCCTGGAGACGTTCGACGATGAACTGGGCGGCAGCGTCTTCCTGGGGAGTGCCCGACTCCCTGACGAGCGTGGCGAAGCGCTCCAGCACTGCGCGTGGCTCCTCGAGCCCGATCAGCTCGCGGAGGGCACTCTCCAGCTTTTCATCCTTGAACACGTCGAACGTCGTTGACACGACAACCTCCCGAATCTGTCAGAACGCGGCAATTGGATTCCACCCCGAGCGTGTGTGCGGCGTGAGCCGAGCGGTATGACAAGACCGCACACGTGTGCGGCACGGTTGAGGTGGACGCGTGACGAAATGACTATGCGAGACTGTTATGATTCTGTGACACTTTCTAATCCTAAACCCGCCACGCTGTCAATGATCACGGTTGTTGCTGGTTGTGAATCGGTTGTCCGTGGTTCGTGGTTCGTTGCTCGTCGCTCGAAAGGCGGAGGGCGGCTTAAGCAACCTGGAGACAGGAGGCAGGGGAAACAGCGAGCGTCAACGACCTGCAGCCGGGACGGTGCAGGATGACAGCTGGTCCGCCGATCCGTCGGAGATGCGCACAGACCATATGGCTGCGCCGGTTGTGCCGGTAACAGTGGCCAGCACGCGTGAGCCGTCTGGTGAAAAGAACGGCACGCCGTTTCCCGGCCTGAGCTCCCCGACGCGACGCACGCGGCTGCCATCAGCCTGCATGAGGTAGATCCCGGCCGGCGTCCCATCCCGTTCGGACATGAAGGCGATCGACGTCCCATCGGGCGAGAACGCTGCAGTCCGATCCTCCGCGGGGGTCGTGGTCATCCGGACGACACCGGAGCCGTCGCGGTTCATGACATACAGCTGGTTGACGCCGCTGCGATCGGAATAGAAGACCATGCGCTCGCCGTTCGGTGACCAGTTGACGACCTGATCGTTCGCCGAGCCGTCGGTCATCGGCCGCGGCGTTCGATCGCCGGCGAGCGACAGCACCATCAGGCGCCACTTCGCTCCCTCCCCTTCGGGCCGCCATTGATACGCGAGCATCTTGCCATCGGGCGACCAGACGGGCACGCCGGCAAACCCCGCGTGACTGGTGATGCGCTCCTGCCGTGAACCGTCTGCGTTCATCAGATAGATGTTCGTGTGCTGGCCTTCTCGCGGACTCTGAAACGCGATCTGTTTTCCGTCTGGTGAATAGGACGGGTGCGCGTCGCGGCCGGCGGACTGCGTGAGGCGCACCGGTGCGCCACCCAGGCGCAGCGAATACACCTCGGGATCTCCAGTTCGATCGGAAACGAACACGATCCCTCTGCCATCCGGCGCCCAGTAAGGCCATTGATCGTTGCAACGTGCCGGGTCGCTGCCGCGCTGCGCCCGCACGTGCGTGGGTGCGCAAGTGCGCAAGTGCGCGGGTGCGCAAGTGCGCAAGTGCGCGGGTGCGCAAGT